>JAEEGL011640126.1_pt1 | contig 30401 bp, 21 predicted proteins | sample 9134231 | NCBI WGS metagenome assembly JAEEGL01 (sample SAMN16246548, study PRJNA631951) | gut metagenome | biome: gut microbiome; feature: rumen; material: fiber-attached | host: Bos | place: Iran: Karaj | collected 2018-10 | reverse complement strand
CTTCTGCCTGGGAAAACAAATCACTTAACTTCAGACAATTACCCCGATAGATATGGCACAGTACAAATTCAAGATCAACGGAAAAGAGTATAACGTGAGCATCGGCGCCGCAGAAGGCAAGAATCTCACTGTAAACGTAAACGGCGCAGATTACCAGGTGGAACTTGAAAACGCCCCTGCAGCCGCTCCTGTGGCAGCTCCCGCAGCCGCCCCCAAGGCAGATGCCCCTGCAGCAGCACCCAAGCCCGCAGGCGCTGGCGTAACCGTCAAGAGTCCCCTTCCCGGCATCATCATCAGCGTTGACGTCAAGGAAGGCCAGGCCATAAAGCGCGGTCAGAAGGTTGCCGTGATCGAGGCAATGAAAATGGAGAACGACATCCTTGCAGAGGCAGACGGCACCATCACAGCCATCCACACCCGCAAGGGAGATTCCGTACTTGAGGGAGCAGACATCGTAACCATCGCCTAATGGAAACAGTATTAGACAGCCTGCGGCAGTTCTGGCAGTTCACGGGATTCGCCAACTGCACCTGGCAGCACCTGGTGATGATACTCATCGGCCTGGTGTTCATAACCCTTGGTATAGTCAAGAAGTGGGAGCCGCTCCTGCTGGTGCCTATCGGCTTCGGCATGATCATAGGCAACATCCCGCTGTTCTTTGACCCGGAAACCGGCATGGGCCTAAAAATAGGCCTGTATGAAAACGGATCCGTCCTCAACATCCTGTACCACGGCGTGAAGAACGGCTGGTATCCCCCGCTAATCTTCCTTGGCATTGGTGCAATGACGGACTTCAGCGCCCTCATCTCACAGCCGCGCCTCATCCTCATTGGTGCAGCCGCCCAGCTGGGTATATTCGGTGCATACCTGCTTGCCCTGGCCCTTGGCTTCCTGCCCAACGAAGCTGGTGCAATCGGTATCATCGGCGGTGCAGACGGTCCTACGGCCATTTTCCTAAGCTCCAAACTGGCGCCGGAGTTGATGGGCGCCATAGCGGTGTCCGCGTACTCCTACATGGCTCTGGTCCCCGTTATCCAGAAGCCTATCATGCTGCTTCTCACAACCAAGAAGGAGCGCCTTATCCGCATGAACAAGCCCCGCGTGGTGAGCCAGAGGGAAAAGATCATCTTCCCTATCGTAGGCTTCATCTGCACGGCTTTCATAGTGCCCAGCGGCCTTCCGCTGCTTGGTATGCTGTTCTTCGGTAACCTCCTCAAGGAAAGCGGTGTAACCAAGCGTCTTGCAGCCACCGCCGGCGGTCCGCTCATCGACGTGGTGACCACCCTCATCGGCCTCACAGTGGGTGCTTCCACCCAGGCAGATGTGTTCCTCACCGGCCGTTCCGTCCTCATCTTCGGCCTCGGTCTTGCATCCTTCGTGATTGCAACCACCTTCGGCGTGAGCTTCGTGAAATTCATGAACCTCTTCCTCCCGGAGGGCAAGAAGATCAATCCTCTCATTGGCAACGCAGGCGTATCCGCTGTGCCGGATGCAGCACGCGTATCAGAGGGCGTAGGTCTGGAGTGCGACCCGTCCAACCACCTGCTCACACACGCAATGGCGCCGAACGTAGCCGGCGTCATCGGATCCGCAGTTGCTGCGGGTATTCTCTTAGGCTTCCTGGGTTAAACCTTGAGGCGAAGGAAACTGTAGCCGAAGCGCTTGCACGCGGCTTTCTCAAGCTCTTCACGGTCGTCAGGATGAGCAATGGATATAAGGAGCTTGGCCCTTTCGGCCAGGCTCTTTCCGCGTAGATACACTATACCGTGCTCCGTTGCAACATACTGGGTCTGGAAACGTGTTGTGACAACGCCAGCACCGGGAGTGAGCGTGGCAACTATCTTGCCCTTCCCCTTTGCCGTACGGGACGGCAGTGCAATGAAGGTACGTCCGCCTTCCGCAAGGGCGCAGCCGTACATGAAGTCGTGCTGGCCGCCAACGCTGGAGAATATCTTCTCGCCAATGGAGTCCGCACATATCTGGCCCGTAAGGTCAACTTCTATTGCGGAGTTGATGGCGCAGGCGCGGGGATTCTGGGCAATCAGGAAAGGATCGTTGGTATAGGCCACGTCGAAGAACTCCATGCTCTTATTGTGGTCGATGTAATCGTACATGGGGGCCGATCCTATAGCCAGAGCCGCAACGCTGATGCCGGGCTTTACCTTCTTGAGGGAATTGTCTATGACGCCTTCCTTGATGAGACGGATAACGCCATCCGTCATTGCCTCCGTGTGAAGGCCAAGGTGCTGGTGGTGCTTGATACCGTTCAGAACGGCGTTGGGAATGCCTCCAACGCCTATCTGCAGGCACGCTCCGTCCGGAATCTGGGACGCCACGTTTGCGCCTATGGCAGCCTCAATGGGAGTGGGCTCGCCGAATACCATGGCAACAGGAGCCACGTCGCAGTGCACGGCGGCGGTTATCTTGCTCTCATGGATGAGGCAGTCTCCGTAAAGGTACGGGATGTTGGGGCTCACCTCCGCTATGACCACCCTTGCCACCTCCACCGCGGAGACGGCTATATCGGCCGATATACCAAAGCTGCAGTAGCCGTTTTCGTCCGGCTCCGAGCACACGATAAACGCCACGTCCACAGGGAATTCCCCACGGCGGAACATGCCCGGGACCTCTCCCAGGAATGCGGGCGTCATGCTACCGTAGCCTTCCGCCACGTGGGCACGCTGGTCCGCGCTAATGAATATGCTGTTCACAAGGAAGGAATCCTTATATTCCGGCTTGCAGAAAGGAGCCGGATCCTTGTGGACGTTGAATCCGGAGGTTATGGTGACGTTCCTGAGCTCCGCGTGACGGCGGGCAAGTGCCTCCTGCAGGAGGACGGGTACGCTGGCGCCGCCCTGGCACGCAACGGTATCTCCGCTGCGGACAAGCTTTACGGCTTCGTCGGCTGATACGTATTTCATTAGCCTACTAGTTTTACAAAGAGTTTGAGGTGCTGCTCCAGGAGCTCAAAGTCACGGTCCGACAGCAGGCGGGACACGCACACACGAATGCCGCACTGGCCGCTTCCGGTTGTATTGAGGGGAATTGCGGTGATACCACAGCGCATAAGGGCGGCAAGGAGGTCTCCGTTGCTCATATCCTTGTACTCCACGGTATAGAAGAATCCGTCCGAAATGGTCTGTTCCATATCCTTGTCATACACCAAGTGGAAGCCGTAGCGCTCGAAGAGCTCCTTTGAACGGTGTGCGCGGAAACCGTAGTTGCGCAGCTCCTTCACGAAATCATATCGTCCATCCACAGATGCCTCCATCATGGCGGAGAACGCATACTGAGCGGAATGTGATGCGCCTGAAGTGTTGATGTACAGGTAATTGAGGATGAAGTTGTCGCCAAAACGGCTGATTCCCCATTTCCTCTTGAGCTCCGGATATTCACGGTTGAAAAGCTTGTCCGATATGCACACCATGGCGATGCGCTCGCCGGCATAGCTGAATATCTTGGAAGCCGAAAGGAGCATGATGTAATTGTCCGTATACTTTGCCACCGTGCTCTGGAAAGGCGGCTGGAAAGGCACGGACATATCCTTCCTGAAGTCCATGCAGAGGTATGCCATATCTTCAAGGACAATTACGTCGTACTTGGTGGCCAGTTCGCCAATTATCTGAAGCTCCTCTTCAGTGAGGCAGATCCATGCAGGGTTGTTGGGGTTGGAGTACAGGATGGCGGCTATGTTGCCTTCCTTGAAGTAGGACTCCAGTTTGTCCCTCAGCTTCTCTGCACGATACTCGTATATATCAAAGGTAAGATTCTTGATTCCCAGGATGTCCGGCTGGCGGCCGTGGGCGGAGAAACCGGGGCAGATATAAAGTATGGTATCCTTACCGGGCTGCAGCTGGGAGCATTCCAGGACGCTGGTGAGGCTTCCCTGCATGGAGCCAACGGTGGGGACGATGCCCTTAGGGTCGATGTCCACGTCGATGAACGCCTTCACGAAGCGGGATCCGTTCTTCTTTAGCTCAGGAAGACCCTGTACTGAAGGGTAAATGGAGCACTTGCCCTCGTCCAGCGCCTTTTTCTGGGCCTCTATGCCTATGGGGCAGGCCGGGATGCCGGGAACGCCGAACTCCAGGTGGGAGAACTGCTCCCCTGCCTCCTGCTCCAGCGCACCGCCTATCATGGCGCACTGGCGTATGGTGGTGCGGGATATATCGTCTATGCCAAGGTCCCGGAGGACATCGTCAAGAACCTGTTTGGAAAGGGGTTTTCTCATGCTTTACTTATTCTTTTGGGAGAATTCCAGACCAGCGTCGAACGCCTTTATATTGCTTTCCACCACTGCATCTCCCTTGCGGCCGAAGATGCGGCGGATGCCTTCGCGGAGCTTTTCAGGCTCCAGGATGTGGAGCACTGCGGCCATGGCGCCGAGAAGCACCATGTTTGCGCCTCTGGGGCTCCCAAGGTCCTTTGCAAGGGCGTCTACGTCAAGAGCCACCACGCGCGGCATCTTGCCAAGCTCTGCCATAACCTTGTCCATTTCCGGATAATTGGGAATGTTCACGAAGGGAGCGGTGTTGGTGATGATCCAGCCGTCCTTTGAAAGATAAGGCAGGTAGCGGAGCGCTTCCATGGGTTCCAGGGAGACTATGAGATCTGCGCCGCCCTTGGGGATGAGGTCGCTGTGGATGGGATCTGACGATAACCTCAGGTTTGACTGGACGTCGCCGCCGCGCTGGCTCATGCCGTGGACCTCTGCCTGCTTGAGGTAAAGACCCTGCTGAAGAGCCGCAGAACCGATTACTGTTGCAATGGAGAGGATACCCTGTCCTCCCACACCGGCTAAAATGATATCCTGTTTCATGATCTTACTTTTTTGCAGCGTGACGTTTAAGGGTTTGGATGCACTCGCGGCGGCTTATGATAACCGATACGCCGTGATACTCAACTTCCTCGCGGATTACCTTCTCCATGTCCGGATAATTCTTGGGAAGAGGGACGATGACGCGGATGTGGGCCGGATCTACGCCAAGGCCGGCGCAGATGGCCTCCAGCTTGCCCGTTCCTGCGGAATCCTGGCCGCCGGTCATGCCGGTGGTGAGGTTGTCCGATATGCACACAAGGACGTCCGCATTCTCATTGATGCAGTCCAGAAGGCCCGTCATGCCGCTGTGGGTGAACGTGGAGTCCCCGATAACGGCGACTGCAGGCCAGGTGCCGCTGAATGCGGCGCCGTTTGCCATGGTAACGGATGCGCCCATCTCTACGCAGGTATGCAGCGAGTGGAAAGGAGGCATCCAGCCAAGCGTGTAGCAGCCGATATCGCCGAACACGCGAGCGCCTTCATAGTCCTTGAGCACATTGTTGAGTGCGGTGAAGAAATCCCTGTGGCCGCAGCCCTGGCAAAGTGCCGGCGGGCGCGGTGCAACAACCTCCGATGCGGGGAATTCCGGAAGCTTGGGAAGTCCCAGGGCGGCGCGGACGGCATCCGGGGTGAGTTCTCCGTCACGGGGAACTGTGTTGTCTATGCGGCCCTTGATGGTGTAGCCGGTTTCGAAAACACCCCTGAGGCGTTCCTCAACAAGCGGCTGGCCCTCTTCCAGCACAAGGATGGTCTTGACCATGGAGCCAAGTTCCAGGGCAAGTTTCCTGGGGAAAGGATACTGGGAAACCTTAAGGACGGGATAAGGGCAGCCGTCCGGGTAGTTTTCCATAAGATAGTTGTATGCAATGCCGCAGGCGATGATTCCAAGGCTGTTGTCCTTGCCCTTGGTGAGCCAGTTGAACTTGGAGGCCACCGCATCTTCCTCAAAGGTTGCATAATCCTTTATGAGCTGGCGGTTGCGTACGCGTGCGTTCACGGGCAGCGTGACCCACTGGCGGGGATTTGCAGGGTATTTGAGAGTATTCTGCTCACGGATATCTCCCTTGCTCTCCACGACGGCGCGGGAGTGCGACATGCGGGTTGTAAGGCGCATCAGGACGGGAATTCCACGACGTTCCGAGTAGTCGAAAGCGGCGCGTGCCATTTCATATGCTTCCTGCTGGTTTGAGGGCTCGAAAACGGGCATCATTGCAAAGGCGCCGTAGAAGCGGGAATCCTGCTCGTTCTGGGAGCTGTGCATGGAAGGATCGTCACAGGAGGCTATTACAAGGCCGCCGTTGGCGCCGGTCATGGCAGAACCCATGAAAGGATCCGCGCAGACGTTTAAGCCAACGTGCTTGAAGCACACCAGGGCGCGTTTTCCGGCATATGACATGCCAAGCGCACCTTCCATTGCGGTTTTCTCATTGGTGGTCCAGTGGCAGTGGACATTTCTCTCCTTTGTAAGGGGATGCAGCTGGATATACTCGGTTATCTCAGTGGACGGAGTGCCGGGATAGGCGTATACGCCGGAAAGGCCGGCATGAAGGGCTCCCAGTGCAAGAGCCTCATCTCCAAGTAAAAGGTTTTTATCAGACATAATGTTATCAAATCATGTGACTACAATATTAACAATTTTTATCCAATTTTCCTATTATAAGTTTACATTTTTAAAAAATATTAAGCGAAATGTTTTGTTTCCGTATTATTATTATTGTTATTATTAAACCCCGTTGCATCTTGTCTCTTTTTTTATTATATTTGCCATAATAACCGCAATACTAAAATTACAATATATGGACAAACTCCAGGAACTCACCCAGAAACTCTACCAGGAAGGCCTCTCCAAAGGTAAGGAAGAAGGCCAGGCCATAGTGGAGGCAGCCAGGAAAGAGGCAGAAGAAATCGTCAAAAAGGCAAAGGAAGAGGCTCAGGCAATCCTTGAAAAAGCCGCAAAGGATGCGGAAAGCCACCGCGTAAAGGTGGAAGGAGATGTGAAGATGGCCTCCCAGGAAGCCCTTCAGACCACCCGCACCGCCATAGAGAATCTGGTGGTTGCAACCACTGTGGACAAGCCCGTGAAAGACGCCCTCTCGGAAGAGAAGTTCGTAAAGGAGATCATCAGTGCCGTAGCGGCCAAGTTCTCCACTCAGGAAAGCGCAGACCTTTCCCTGGTGCTCCCGGAAAGCCTCAAGGCCGGTCTGGAGCCCTTCGTAAAGGGTGAGCTCTCCAAACTGGTGGGCAAAGGCGTAGAAGCCACGTTCTCCAAGAAAATAGGCGCCGGTTTCAAGATAGGCCCCAAAGACGGCAGCTACTTCATCTCCCTCACGGACGATGCCTTCACCGCCCTCATCGGAGAGTACCTCAGGCCCGCAACAAAGTCACTCCTGTTTGGCTGATGAGCAATTTCGAGTATATAATCTCCAGCCTTCCCTGGCTCACGGTAGACTATAAGTACGCCGGCGGTCAGGGCTTCGCGGACGTCATAGCGGAAATCAAGGACAACCTTGGGGACAAGGACACCGCGGTTCTGGACTTCCTTCTCAAGGGATTCCAGGCGGAGAATCTGGACCAGGCCTTCTACACGGAAGCCCTCGCCCACCCCTGCAAGTTCATCCGGGAATATTTCCGCTTCGACCTCAACCTCCGCAATGCCAAGGTCCGCTACCTCAACCGCCAGCTCCACCGCGCCCCGGAAACGGACATCCTCACCGGAGAAGCCACTGAGGAGACAGAGTCCAAGGCCGATATAGACGGATTCCTGTTCCGCGGCGGAGAGTTCGAGGAAGCCATCCAGGTGGATTCAGTGCTTGAAGGCACGGACCTCATAGCCCGGGAGAAGGGTCTGGACGATATAGTCTGGAAAAAGGCGGACACCCTGTCCACCTTCCACTACTTCGACCTCACCGCTGTCCTGGCCTACGTCTCCAAACTCCACATAGTGGACCGCTGGCTGGCTTTGGACGAAGAACAGGGCCGCGAACTCTTCCGCAAGCTGGTCCAGGAAGTGAAAGGTACATTTAAAGGTGTAAAATATCAAGAACAATAATATGAAAACCAAAGGAATAGTAACCGGCATCGTCTCCAACCTCGTCACTGTTGAGGTAGACGGTCCCGTAGCGGAAAACGAAATCTGCTACATAGACCTTCAGGGAGTTAAAATGATGGCGGAAGTCATCAAGGTGAACGGCAAAAACGCTTCCGTACAGGTGTTTGAAAGCACCCGCGGGCTCAAAGGCGGAGACCAGGTGGAATTCGAAGGCAGGATGCTGGAAGTCACCCTGGGCCCCGGCCTTCTTTCCAGCGTGTACGACGGCCTCCAGAACAACCTTGCCACCATGCAGGACGTCTTCCTCCAGAGAGGTGAATACACGGACCCTCTGGACCATGAGAAGCTCTGGGACTTCACTCCCATTGCCAAGCCCGGAGACAAAGTCATAGCCGGAGACTGGCTTGGTGAGGTCAAGGAAGGCTGGCTGCCCCACAAGATCATGGTCCCGTTCTCATTCCAGGGAGACTTCACGGTCAAGAGCGTCAAGGAAGCCGGTCAGTACAACATAGACACCACAGTTGCCTTCCTTGTTAACGCAGAGGGAGAAGAAGTTCCCGTAACCATGACCCAGAAGTGGCCCGTCAAGGTTGCCGTGAAGAGTTACAAGGAAAAACCCAGGCCGGACCGCATCATGGAAACCGGCGTCCGCGTGATAGATACCCTGAACCCCATCGCAGAAGGCGGTACGGGCTTTATTCCCGGACCTTTCGGCTGCGGCAAAACCGTGCTCCAGCACGCCATTGCAAAACAGGGAGACGCAGACGTGATTGTGATGGCCGCCTGCGGTGAGCGCGCCAACGAGGTTGTGGAAATCTTCACCGAGTTCCCGGAACTCATAGACCCTCACACCGGCCGCCACCTCATGGAGCGTACCACTATTATATGTAATACCTCCAACATGCCCGTCGCTGCCCGTGAAGCTTCAGTATACACCGCAATGACCATCTGCGAGTACTACCGCGCCATGGGCCTCAAGTGCCTCCTCCTTGCAGACTCCACGTCCCGCTGGGCACAGGCTCTGCGTGAAATGAGTAACCGTATGGAAGAGCTGCCCGGTGCAGACGCCTTCCCGGTGGACCTTTCCGCAATCATATCCAACTTCTACGCCCGCGCCGGCATGGTTATCCTGAACAACGGAGAGCGCGGAGCGGTTACGTTCATCGGCACCGTGTCCCCTGCCGGCGGTAACCTCAAGGAACCCGTGACGGAATCCACCAAGAAGGCCGCCCGCTGCTTCTATGCCCTTGAGCAGGGCCGCGCAGACCAGAAGCGCTACCCCGCCGTGGGCCCGCTGGAGTCCTATTCCAAGTACCTGGACTATCCGGAAATCGTAGATTATCTGGACAAGACCGTTGAAAAGGGCTGGGTAGAGAAAGTACTCACCGCCAAGAACATAATCCGCCGTGGTAAAGAGGCCGCTGAGCAGATCAACATCCTTGGTGACGATGGCGTTCCCATGAGCTACCACGTCAATTTCTGGAAATCTGAACTGGTAGACTTCGTTATCCTGCAGCAGGATGCATTTGACGCCATAGACGCCCTTTGCCCGCTGGAGCGCCAGAGGTTTATGCTGGACCTTGTGCTTGGCATCTGTGAGAAGAACTTCGATTTCGAAGACTTCGAAAAGTGCCGCGAGTTCTTCAAGAACCTCATCAACGAACTCCGCCAGATGAACTACTCCGCCTACGAAAGCGAGCAGTTCTGGGCCTACAACGAAACCGTTAAAAAGATGACCGCTTAACCTTAATCGTCATTCTCGGACTTGTTCCGGGAATCTCATATTAATAAAGATTATGGCAACAAAAGCATACCAAAAGATATATACCAAACTGGAAGGTATCACCAAAGCCACCGTCTCACTGCGTGCAAACGGCGTTTCCAACGATGAACTGGCCGTGGTAGGCGGCAAACTGGCGCAGGTGGTGCGCATCAAGGGAGACCTCATCACCCTCCAGATCTTCTCCGGAACGGAAGGCATCCCCACCAACGCGGAAGTCACATTCCTGGGTGAACCTCCCGTGCTCAAGGTAGGTGAACAGCTTGCAGGCCGATTCTTCGACGCCTACGGCCATCCCATCGACGGCGGCCCGGAAATAGACGGCGAACCCCGTCAGATTGGCGGTCCTTCCGTGAACCCGTACAAGAGGCGCCAGCCATCGCAGCTCATCCCTACCGGCATAGCGGGCATCGACCTTAACAACACCCTTGTCTCCGGCCAGAAGATCCCCTTCTTCGCAGACCCGGACCAGCCGTACAATCAGGTAATGGCCGATGTTGCCATCCGCGCAGACGTAGACAAGATCATCCTGGGCGGCATGGGCCTTTCCAACGACGACTACCTCTACTTCAAAGGCAGGTTCGAAGCCGCAGGCGCCCTGGACAAGATAATATGCTTCATCAACACCACGGAGAATCCCCCTGTGGAGCGCCTCCTGGTGCCGGACATGGCCCTCACCGCCGCGGAATACTTCGCAGTGGACAAGAATGAGAAGGTGCTGGTGCTCCTCACGGACATGACGCTGTATGCGGATGCCCTTTCAATCGTCTCCAACCGTATGGACCAGATTCCGTCCAAGGATTCCATGCCGGGTTCCCTGTACAGTGACCTTGCAAAGATCTACGAAAAGGCCGTACAGCTGCCCACTGAGGGTTCCATCACCATCATTGCGGTTACCACCCTCAACGACGGTGACATCACCCACGCCATCCCGGACAACACCGGTTATATTACTGAAGGCCAGCTCTACCTGAAGGCGGATACGGATACCGGAAAGGTCATCATCGACCCGTTCCGCAGCCTGTCCCGTCTGAAACAGCTGGTGCAGAACAAGAAAACCCGCGAGGACCACTCCCAGGTGATGAACGCCTCCGTGCGCCTGTACGCAGACGCCCAGAACGCCAAGACCAAACTGGAGAACGGTTTCGACCTCAGTGACTATGACCACCGCTGCCTGGCCTACGCCAAGGACTACGCACGTGAGCTCCTTGCAATTGACGTAAACATCACCATAACCCAGATGCTGGACACCGCCTGGAAGCTCTTCGCCAAGTACTTCTCCCCCGCGGAAACCGGTATCAAACAGGCTTTAATTGATAAATACTGGGTCAAATAATGGCCATTAAGTTTCAATATAACAAAACGTCGCTGACGGAAATGGGCAAGCAGCTCAAGATCCGGCAGAGGGCCCTCCCTACGCTTCAGAACAAGGAGAGCGCCCTCCGCCTGGAAGTGCGCAAGGCCAAGAACGACAGCGAACGCCTTGTGGAAGAACTGGAATCGGCCCTCAAGAGATACGACTACCTGGCCGCCCTCTGGAACGAGTTCGATCCCGGTCTCATCGCCATAACGGACGTGGAGCTTTACACCAAGAAAGTGGCAGGTGTAAAGACCCCCGCCCTGGGCGAGATCAAATACGAGATACGGCCTTTCAACGCCTTCACAAAGCCCGCGTGGTATGCAGACGGCGTTGCAATCCTCAAGGAACTCTCCCGCCTGGGAATTGAATCCGAGGTATACGTGGAAAAGGCCCGCATCCTGGACTACAACCGCCGCAAGACCACCCAGAAGGTGAATCTGTACGAAAAAGTCCAGATCCCCGGCTACCAGGAGGCAATCCGTAAGATCAAACGCTACATGGAAGATGAGGAGAACCTCTCCAAGGCATCGTCCAAGATAGTCAAGAAACGCCACGCAGAGGAAGAGGAGGCCTCGGAGGTATGATTACTCCCATGACAAAATACTCCTTCATTCTCCTCAACGGAGAACAGGAAGGCCTTCTGGAAAAGCTCCAGGAGACCGGCCTCGTGGACATCACCAGGAGCGTAAAGCCCATCGACGACCACACTGAGGCCCTCATGGCGCAGTACCGGGATATTGACGACACCGTAAAGGCCGTCTCCCGCATCTCCGTCCCGGAAGGCACTCTCACCGTGCCGGCAGACGGTGACCTGCTCCCCTATGCCAAAGGCGTACTCACTGAATACAACGGCCTTAAAGAAAAGCTCAGGGAAGACCAGAAGGAAGCCGCTGCAGTAAGCGTCTGGGGAAAGTTCTCCAAGGAGGACCTGGATCTTCTGGAAAGGCACGGCCTCAAGCTTCACTTCCATAAAGTATCGGCAAAAACCTTCAAGGAAGAGTGGGCCGATGAATTTCCCATCAAGGTCATCGAGCAGGACAAGTCCGGCGTCTTCTTTGTGACTGTGGGTGAAAGCACCCTGCCCGGAGAGATAAAGGCCCCAAAACACTGCTCTGAAGAACTTGAGTGGCAGATTTCGGAGATAGAGGCCGGCATTGCAACCGCCTACGGCCGCATCAAAGGCCTGCAGGCAAAAACGGCGGAGCTTGAGGCTCAGGGCCAGGCAGTCCTGGCAGAGCTTGATCTCTCCCTGGCCAACGCAGCCGCCGTTCCCGCAGCGGAGAATACCATCGTCACACTTGAAGGCTACGCGCCCACGGAAAAGGACGATGTTGTAAAGGCCGCCCTTGACAGCCTTGACGTATTCTACCTTAGCCAGGAAGCCGTGGCGGAGGAGAATCCTCCCATCGCTTTCCGCAACAACAAGTTCGTCCGTATGTTCGAAACCCTTACGGACATGTACGGACGGCCTTCTTACGACGGCTTCGACCCCACCCCGTTCATATCGGTATTCTTCCTGCTGTTCTTCGCATTCTGCATGGGAGACGCCGGTTACGGACTGGTGCTTGTGATCATAGGCCTTGCCCTGAAGAAGATGCTCAAGGATCTGGCCCCGCTTGTGGTCACCCTTGGCATAGGAACAATGGTAATAGGATTCCTGTTCCATACGTTCTTCTCCATGGACATTTCCCAGTGGCAGATATTCGCCCCCATCAAGGGCATATTCCTCCCTGCCCAGATAGCAGGAAACGACGCCACAATGGTCCTGGCTCTTGCCGTGGGTATCCTTCACATATGCCTTGCCATGGTGGTCAAGACCATCCATGAGACCAAGACAAAGGGCTTCTTCGCCTCCCTTGGCACATGGGGCTGGACCCTCCTTGTGGTTGGCGGAGTAACCGTTGCCGCATTCGCCCTTGCAGGCGTGCTTGACGCCGCCCTCACCAAGTGGATAGTGATAGTCCTCGGCATAGTTTCCGCCCTTGGCATCTTCGTGTTCAACGACCCCAAGCGCAACAAGCTTGCCAACATTGGAATGGGCCTCTGGGATACCTACAACATGATTACAGGCCTTGTTGGTGATGTGCTCAGTTACATCCGTCTGTACGCTCTGGGCCTTGCCGGCAGCATGCTGGGCATGGCGTTCAACGACATGGGTGTAATGATTCTGGGAGACTCTCCCAACATAGGAAAATGGATAGGATTCCTGCTCCTGATCATCTTCGGACACACGCTGAACATTGCCATGTGCGCCCTGGGTGCATTCGTACACCCCCTGCGTCTTAATTTCCTGGAGTTCTTCAAGAACGCAGGATACGAGGCCAACGGCCGCGCATACAACCCTCTGAAAAAATCTTTAAACAAACAATAACACTATGGAACAAATTTTAGCTTATCTTGGACTGGGTCTGGTGCTTGCCCTTGCAGGTATCGGCTCCTCCATCGGCACCACAATCGCGGGTAACGCGGCAGAGGGTGCACTCAAACGCAAACCGGAAGCATCCGGAAGCTATCTGCTTCTTTCCGCTCTCCCTTCAACTCAGGGTATCTACGGTTTCGTGGCATTCCTGGTTATGATGGGTAAATTCACCGGCGGAACCATCAACGGATGGATCTGCTTCGGTGTAGGCCTCTCCGCAGGTCTCGCCTGCATGATCTCCGGCATCCGTCAGGGTCAGGTATGCGCCAACGGTATCGTAGGCGTCTCCCAGGGTCACAACGTAGTCACCAACACCCTCATCTACGCCGCTCTCCCTGAATTCTACGCAATTCTGGGTCTTGTAGGCGCCATTCTTGCGCATTAATACAGGGGGCTCTGCCCCCTCATACACCCCCGCGGCCTTTTCGCCTTTCCATGTTTGCTTGCGCAAACACACGGCCCGGCCGGGCGCCTGCAGGCGCCTTCGCTTCGCTCAAATCTAATTGATTAATAATCAATCTACTAACAGTTTTCACCCCGGCTATTTGACCGGGGTGAAAACTGTTATATAACTAATATTCAGATTGTTACAATTGTATAACTTAGTACTCGCGGGGGCCAAATATATCGGTTCCGATGCGTACCATAGTAGCCCCGTGCTTTACGGCAAGTGGCCAGTCACCCGACATGCCGATTGATAGTTCTGTGATTTGAGGATACTGCGCTTTAAGCTTATTGAACAAAGACTCTATCCTCTCAAAATCTTTCTCCACAACGGACATGTCGTCAGTATTTGTTGCCATCCCCATGAGGCCTACAATCCGGACACCGTACGCCCCTGAGGGTATAGGTTCTGAAAACTCCGGCTGCGCCGGCCCCTCCCATAAATGGGCCCCTCCCTCTAAGCCGAGGGTGGCATTGTTTTCAGAACCTATACCCTCAGTGGCTAATAAATCACATATTTCACGCTCTGTGAAGCCGTGCTTGGTTTCTTCTGCGCCAAGGTGGAGTTCCAGGAGGATGTTGATGATGCGATTGTTGTCAACGGCCCATTTCTTTATGGCTTCCAGAAGGTGAAGGGAATCTACTGACTGCACCAGGGAAACGTACGGAAGGACCAGCTTGAGCTTGTTGGTCTGGAGGTGGCCTATGAAGTGCCACTGCACGTCCTGGGGCATCTGGGGCACCTTGGCGGCCAGTTCCTGGGGGCGGTTCTCGCCAAAGATGCGCTGTCCGGCGTCATAGGCTTCCATGAGCCTCTCAACCGGATGGAACTTGGACACGGCCACAAGCTTCACCCCTTGGGGCAAAGCATTCCAAAGCTGCTGAAGATTATCCTTAATCACCTTTAAAAAGCAATAGTGAATGAAACCAGCGGAGCGTTGAGTGCCGGCATATATGACGGCGCTGCACTCACGCTAGCGTTCTTTGATTCCAGTTTGAACACTTCCCTCTCCCATGGCAGCAGCCAGTAACCAATGCAGGCACTCAGGATGCCGAACCCTGCGCCGGCAATGACATCTCCCGTCCAGTGCCAGTTGTTGTAGATGCGGAGGAATCCCGTAGCCGCAGCCGAAGTGTACGCCGCCAGACCCCACCAGGGGCCATATTCGCGGCGGACAAGCTCCGCTCCCATAAACGCCATGGCCGTGTGTGCGGACGGGAAGGAAGACTTATTGTGACCATTGGGCCTCTCCACATGCGTTGTCCATTTGAGGCCATAACAGATGGCCATCATGGATGCGAAGGACGTTCCCAGCACACAAGTTCTTTCCTGCCAGGTATAATCTCCATCGGCAAAAGGAAGGGCAATGGTGTATGCAAGAACCGGGGCATACTGGAGATAATTATCCAGAGGGAACTGTTTGCCTCCGCTGAGGTTCTGGGACCAGTCCCGGACGGCGTAGTTCACATCCCAAATAAAGCCTTGTTGCGCACCTGAGGGGTACGCAACAAGAATAAGGGATATAACTGCTAACGCCAGTCTTTTCATTATCTGCGGTTTTTCTTGGCCTGTTCCTGCTGCTTCTGGCGCTGCATCTTCTGGGCTTCTTCCAGACGTTGCTGCCATTTGCTCTTTGGAGCCGGTTTGTTCTCCGCCGCCTTCACCTTTGCAATGATCTCCTCCGGCTTCACAATCCACTTGCGGATGATCCAGGTCTCAAGCATGGTGATGAGGTTACTCAGCAGGTAGTAGTAGCTAAGACCGGATGAGAGGTTGTTACAGATAAAGAACATCATGACCGGCATCATGTACAGGCTCATGGCCCTCATCATCTTGGCATTGGGATCGTCTCCGGTGTTCTGGCTCTGCATGGTAGCCTTGGAGTAGAAGAACATGGAAACGGCCATCAGGAGTGCGAAGATGGAAATGTGGTCCATTCCCAAAACGCTTGTGCCCCAGTGGATTACATCGTCATAAGCGCTCAGGTCCTCTGCCCAGAGGAAAGGCTGCTGGCGAAGCTCTATGGATGCCGGGAAGAAGCGGAACATGGCCCACAAGATAGGCAGCTGAAGGAGCATGGGGAGGCAGCCTCCCAACATGTTCACGCCCGCCTTCTTGTACAGCTCCATGGTCTCCTGCTGCTTCTTCATGGCGTCTTCCTGCTTGGGATACTTGGCGTTTATCTTGTCGATGAACGGCTTCAGCGCCTGAGTCTTTGCGGACGAAGCATAGCTCTTGTATGCGAGCGGCAGAACCACAATCTTGATGATGATGGTCATCAGGAGGATGATGATACCGAAGTTGGTAATACCCCTGTGCAGCCAGTCAAACATGGGGATAATGATCCACTTTGTGAAAAGGCCGATTATCTTACCGCCCAGCGGAATCACCTTCTCATATGCGTGACCGTATGCCTTGAGGCCCTTGTAGTTGTTGGGGCCGAAGTAGAACTCGAAGCTTGCAGTGCCGTTGCCGCCTTCTATCCTGAGGTCTGCCTGCATCTTGGCGCTGCAGTTCATGAGATCGTGGGACGGGCTGTCCTTGGGAACGAAATCTATGGCGAACTCACCGTAGTTGAAGTTCTCCGGTGCGCGCATGATGGCGCTGAAGAACTGCTGCTGGAAAGCGAACCACTCAATGTTGTTGTTGAAACGCTTGTTTCCCTTGCGGCCGTTACCTATGTTCTCAGGCTTGTTGTCGTCCGGGAAATAATAGTTCAGGCGGGAGTACTGCGTTTCGTTCTTGTAGCCCTTCTCCATGCGGGGAAGAGTTGCCTGGAAGTCCACGGAGATGCTCCTGGAGCGGTTAGCATCCAGGTTCATACCCACAAAGGAAAGCTCCTCGTTCAGAGAGTATGAATCCTCAACCAGGGTGAACTTCTGCTGGATGTAGCCCTCTCCAACGGGAAGACGCATGACCACGGTGCTGTCCGTGGATTCCTCCGCCACATACTGGAAAGTGAACTTCCTGGTGTCTATGGCCGTGGGGGCATACACCGTATAACCGAGCTCCGACTTGCCTTCCTTGAGGATGTAGAGGTCACTCTTGTCGTAATTGGTGTAATCCTTGACGCGAACGGAAAGGGGCTGGGCGCCGCGGGTGGTGAAGGCCACCTCAAGCTTGGAATTCTCCAGCTTTACGGTCTGGGCCTCCGCCTGGGCTGCGGCGTTGAGGGACTCGTCAGAATACTGCGGGGCTGCCGCGGTGGGGGCCGATGCCTCCGGAGCAAGCACCGCTTCAGGATGCTCCGCCTTGTAGGCGCTGTCCAGCTGCCACTGGGCGTATTCCTCCGCTATCCTGGCGGAATCCAGCTGTGCCTGGATTTCCTGCTGTTTCTTCACCTGGCGGCTCTGGTAACCCATGAAGCCGAACAGGATGAGAGCTATTAATACAAAGCCGATAATTGAATTCTTGTCCATCTCCTACTCCTCGGTTTCAATGCTGCGGATCTTGGCCTTGAGTTCTTCCAGGCGTACCTTTGCAGCGTCAATCTTCTCCTGCATCTGGGCTTTCAGCTTCTCTGCGCCCTTGGAAAGGCCAAAGAAGCCGATGTTGTTCTCATAGGTCTGGATCTCCTGCTGGAGGGCATTGAACTGCTCCTTGAGGCGGTCTTTCTCCGTGACGGGCTTGCGCTCCGCTCCGGGACCCTTTCCGCCGCCCTGCCTGCGCTGTCCCCTGCCGCCGAAGCCGGGGAACTTGGCTGCCATGGCCTCACGGTATGCGGCATTGATAGCGTCTTTCTCCTTGAAAGGAACGAAGCCAATGGCATTCCATTTCTCCTGGAATGCTGCAGCACCGGACTCATCGCCTTCATAGGCCTTGATTTCCTCAATGAGGGCTTTCTTGGCCTCCAGGTTGGCGCCAACATTGCCGGGGCCGGAAGGACGGTTGTCACGGGCGGTGAAGAATTCGTCACAGGCGGCGCGGAAGCGCTTCCAGATTTGTTCGCTCTTCTTGCGCGGAACTGCGCCGATTTCCTTCCACTGCTTCTGGAGCTCGATGAGGCGGTCTCCGGTGGCCTTCCAGTCCGTGCTGGTCTTGAGGGCTTCTGCCTCCTCAATGATGGCCATCTTCTTCTCCAGGTTGGCGTTCATGGTGTCCTTGAACTCCGTGAGGGAGGCGCGCTTGCGGCCGTAGAACTTGTCACATGCTGCGCGGAAGCGGTCGTATATCTTCTGGTTCTCCTTGCGGGTTGCAAAGCCTATAGCCTTCCACTTGGCCTGGATTTCCTCAATTTCCTTGCTCAGGGTGTTCCACTGGGTGGAGGAAGTGATTTCCTTCTCTGCAATGGCTTCTACCTGCTCGCAAAGAAGGGTCTTCTCTTCCAGGTTCTTCACCTGCTGCTCCTTGAGGCCCTCGAAATGGGCCTGGTAGCGCTTGTTGATAACTGACGTTGCAGCGCGGAAACGCTCCCAGATGGCATCCCTGTACTCCTTGGCAACGGGGCCCAGGTCTTTCCACTGCTCATGGAGCTTCTGGAGTTCCTTGAATGCTTCAACAATATTGGGATCCTCTGCAAGGGCTTCCGCCTGCTCGCAGAAAGCGGTCTTCTGCTCCAGATTCTTCTTGAAATCAAGGTCACGGAGCTCGCGGTTGATGTCCACGAGGTCATAGAACTTGGTGACGTAGAGCTGATAGGTGTCGTTCACGTCACGGAAATTCTGCTGGGGAACGGGACCGGTTTCCCTCCAGCGGTTCTGGATGTCACGGAACTTGGGGAAGGCGTCCTTCATCTCTCCGGGCTCATCTACAAGGGCTTTGAGCTCCTCTATGATTGCCTGTTTTACGGTGAGGTTCTGCTCCCTCTGGGCATCCTGCTGCTTGTTATATTCGGCACGTTCCTTCTTATAATCCATGTACAGTGACTTGAATCCCGCCTCAATAGCTGCAAACGGGCTAAGCGCACGGCTCTGGAGAGGAACTGTGGTTTCTTCTGTGGTGTTTTCGTCCGGCTCAACTACGGTATCTTCCTCGCCGGCTTCCGCCTTTTCACGGGAGAGTCTCTTGTAGAAGGCCGATTTGATGGCCTCCGCCTCCTTGGAACGCTTGAGCTTATCCTCGCTATCTACCAGCTTCTGGAACAGCTCTGAGAGCTCTGCAAGAGTTTTATCTGCAAAGTTCTGGACTGTTTCCTTTACTTCCTCAACTACTGTCTCCTTGACTTCTTCCGTCTTAACTTCTACATCTGGGGTTTCTGCGGGCTGGATAACCTCAGGCTTGATTTCTTCGCTCATGTTCATTTACTTATAAAGTTTAACACATCTTTAAGTCTACAAATATAATAATTATTACTATTTTTGCAAAAACAGAACCATTGTTCCAGCCACCTATCAGCGCATTATTCACGGCAATGACTGTTATACAAGTGTATCTATTCAAGAGTCAGGTTCCTGGAATATATGAGGCTATCTTTGGTAGATATTGAAAAGAGCGACTCTTTTATTGAATATATATACTCCCAACCATGACTCTGTATAGGCTCTCCGTTAAAAGAGCCAAATAGATATAGTCTACCATTATTGTGTTGAAAAATATAAACTGTTGCATAGGATACACCAAACGTTGCATTTGTTAATACAATCGCCCAAATACCATCATCATATACGACATGACATCCACCAGGACCCAAAAATAGACAGGATTCAATATCATCTACACTATCAAAAACACACTGTTCCTTCTCACTCTCGAGCATTATATGGTTTGCAATAAACTCATTCAACTCTAGCCAGCCAATATTCCTTTTTTTGACTCTATCAATGATGGAACGATGTCTAGAAAGAGAATCCTCATGGTCCTTAATTCGCAAAAGATTTAAGACATATTGATTGGATCGTATCCATACAATAGAGTCATTTTGTGGCTCATAATAATCTCTAAAAGAAAAGGAATAACACTCTATAGAACCAAGTATAATAAATGATAAAATGGAAATTATTTTCTTACCCATAAATAATACGGTTTAGAATTGTAATGTAACTGATCAGTAACGGATAAACCTCGCAAATTAATCGTCACTTTACCATAATTGTGGTTTGAAAGTGAAGGACTTGCTATAAGATTATTACGCCCATCAATATTTGTGACAGATTGATTCCCGTGCTTTTGTGACCAATATCCGCCTTTATCTTGACGATACCAATGATAATCTTGAACGCGACCATCTGTGTCTAATACCAGACAAACAGAATAATAACCGCGTTTCCCAAAACCAAGTTTATTCCAAAAGGACAGCTCTTTGACTCTTCCATCTCTAACAGCTGCAGAGATTATGGATTCAGCAGCTAAGACCTCATACTTTTTTCCGCTGTATTGTCCAGGCTGAGGCAGCCCCCCTATTTCATTATAAGGATCATCTAGTGCATAGCTATAACAATTGTTATTCAACAAGATGTCTTCGCTTTCATTCCATAATTCTGGCTCATAGACTGGATTACTGTCCCATGCATGAGAGTTATAGTATCCACCTATCCCAACAGACCATCCATCAGAACCGTAATTCACACCAATGGAAGCGCCGGCAGCATCATTGCCAAATCCTAATCCGGCCCCTACATTCCATGAAATGCCGGGCATCTTTGAATATGATAGAGAGGCAGATACAGATAATGGCCCATATGATGCGTATAAGCCGGCAGACACAGAACTGCTCCATGATTCCCTGGCGAAGCTATAGTCATACCCTCCGGACAAGGTTATACCGGAACCGAGGCCGGTTCCACCAACCCTTAGGCCAAGTTCGGCATATCCTCCAACAGTGAAATCTCCAACCCATCCAATATTGATTCCAAAGCCCAAAGGTACACCAATTGGGGAAAAATTAAATCCTATGCTAAAACCCTGTAACGACAAATTCCATGTTAAGAGTTCCCCACTCTCATCCGTATACTTCAACGGATTATTCAGCGCATAGGCATACCTGTTGAAGTTCTGGGAGAAGTCAGGACTCTGGACATACGGGTCAGGGCTCAGGAAGCGGCCGAGGACGGGGTCATAGAGCCGGGCGTTCATGTTGATGAGGCCGTAGCCGGGAAGGTGCTCGTGGCCGCAGAAGCCGCGTCCCAGAAGGAGTGAGGGCTGTGAGCTGGAGGCATACGGTGTGAGGGTCTGGGGGTCACGCATCCTTCCCCAGGGGTCGTAGCTGTATTCTGCCACGGAGGCCCCGGTGGTGGTGAGGATATTGGTTATGGAGCCCAGATAGTCCCTGCCAATCACATATGCCGTCCATGAACCTGTTCCTCCGGTGCGCTGGAGAACCATAGGTGCGGAATACGCGTCTCCGCCCACGAAGAGACGCTCAGTCGTGCTATTGGAGGTTTCCTCCCTTTCATACCGGTCACCAATGTAGTACTTCTTCTGGGCGACGTTTCCCGTAACCGATGTCTGCATCTTCACCCTTTGGTAATCCGCATTGTAGGTGAAAGCCGCCGTGGGATAACTCTCCGTGATGGTTGCCGGACGGTCATAGGCCGTGTAAGTGACAGTCTGATTGTTAGGCCTTGTAACCGACGTAGTCGAGGCATTGAGCCTTTGTATCTGATAGGGATCGGTATTGGTATAGGTCATAGTGCCAACGCCGGCCATATTGGTCATATTGCCCTTTATGTCGTATGTGATGCTGCCGGAATAGTCCGTCTTCAGTCTACCGAGCGCGTCGTAAGTGAAGGCCTCCGCCAGGTAAGGTATCCCGTAGACGGCATTGTATCGGCTGGTGAGGTTACCCGTCGCCGGGTTGAACGTGGTCCTGAGGTCCTGCCTGGTATAGCCTCCTGCGGTGAGTTTCCGCATGGCGGGGAACCCGTATGCGGTGTAGGAGTATATCCTGCTGACGCTTCCGGACGATGCGGACGAGGGCTGCCCCAGATTGTTCTCTGCCGTCAGCGTCAGCACGTTGGTCCCGTCGGATAGCGTAATGGAAGTATTGCGGCCGTTTGAATACGAATAGTTCTCCGTTGTTATGTATCCGCTCTGGGATGTATAGGCAATGGAGGCGACATTACTTCCCGAACCATAAGTATAAGACTTCTGCAGCCACTTGCCGTCAGGAACGGTTTCTTTAAAAGTAGACACACGGTCATAGGCGTCGTACGTGTATTCCTCTCCCGTGCTGTTGGTGGAGGATACGACAGAGAGACGTCCATACGTATCATAGGTGTACGTTGTGTTGAACGCGCCGGTTCCTGTACGCGTTATTCCGGTCACCCGCCCGTACTTGTCCACCGACGTGGCAACGCTTCCAAGGGCGTTGGTCTCGGTGGTTACCGATGAGCCGTCGGCGTTAATCGTATATGCAGTGGAACGTGTCCCCGCGCTGGGATCCACGATGCTTGTCCTGCGGCCGTAGTCGTCGTATTCGAAGGTCGTTGTGGCCCCGCCGGGAGCGGTTACCGACGACGGCTGGCCATCGTCCCGGAGGGTGTACGTGATGGTCCCGGCGGCGTCAAGGACGCTCACCAGTTCTCCGGCCGCATTGGTGGTGCGCTTGACGGAGATGCTGTCTTTGGTTTCCGTGACCGACGTCCCGGAAAAATACCAGCTTGTTGCTCTTCCGGACGCCTCGGTAATCCTTGTTCTGCGGCCGTAGCTGTCATACCCGCAGGTGTTCCAGTATGACGGCGAAGCGCCGCGGAACGGAAGAGAAGTGCGCTTGACAAGTCCCCTCTGGTTGTACTCAGTGTCCGTGAACTGCCACTGGCCGTTGAAACGCTGGTTACTGCTTCTCGTCTGTCTGGACAGGGCGTCGTAGTGGACGATTGTTGACGGCTTCCCGGTAATGGTATGCGTGGCCGTGTATACTCCCTGTCCGCCCCAAGCCGTAGCGGTGGAGTCGATGGTCCCATCGGCATAGACGGTCTTCGTCCGGTTGCCCCAGGAGTCGAAGGAGTCGGACCTGACACGGCCCCGGTAGTCAGTGACCGTCCTGGCGTTGCCGTACCTGTCGAAGTTGGAGTACGTGGTGGTCTGCCCCAGGGCGTTGGTGGAAGATGTCAGGTGATGGCCACTGCTGTCATAGGTATAAGAACTCCCGGTGTACTGCGTGGCACCGTAAGGGGACGATTCTTCCGTGACCACGTTGCCGTGGGAGTCGTAGGTCCATCGCTGCCTACCGGTCTGATAGTAGCTTGGGACCGGATGGGCGGGCGGCCCGGTCATCTTAATCTTGTAATCCGTCCTTGTGAGAGGCCGGAAGCATGAATCATATGTATAAGCCGTCCTTTCTCCCAGATTGCCGCGCGTAACGGACCGGTCTGCCACTGAACCAAGAACATAGCAGGACGGAGAGTTGCTGTGGCTGTACGTGATATCGGCAGTCTCCGATACGTAACTGCCGGAGGTCCCAATCCTTCTGGTGGAATAAACAGTTCCGGGATAGTCGAAAGCATCGTAGGTGGAATAGGTCGTGGTGGTAACGACTCCGGTGTTGTTGTCCGTCTCCACCGTCTTTTTGAGCCGCGGGGAAAGCTTGCCGTAGGTGGTGCTGTGGCTGTCCCAGGTGTACGCGACCGTGTAATAGGACTGGGATACCGGCGAGCCTATTTTCTTATCAGAAGTGGTAGGTACGCCCATCCTCTGGGGGTCGAAGCGGTTGATGCTCCTGTAGTAGTACCCGTCCAGGACGGACGTGCTGAATGTCTTGGAGAACCCGCAGAATCCTAGTCCGCGGGTGCTGGCCACGCCGTCGTACCAGGTGTAAGTGTCCTGCATGAATACCGGGGCGTTGCTGTCATCGGACATGAATCCCCTGGCATTGGTGAGGACGTAAACCGGCAGGACCCGCAACTGGTATCCGTCCTCGGCGCTGATGCCGGTAGGGTTGTCGGTCCAGTTAAGGCTGGACTGTGGGAGATATCCGTACTCGTTGCGTATTACTTTGCCATAGCTGTCTTTGGATTGGACAAGCAGGCGGCTATCCGGAACGGAAGAAGTAAACTCATACTCCTTGATATATCTGCCGTCTACTTTGACAAATGATGACATGAAAGTATCGTCAACAACATTACCAGGAATAATGCCTTCCGGATTTGATACTCTGGAATGAGCGTCTTCGCAACTGGTACTGAAACGCATCCCTTCCTGATTGATGGAATAACCTAAAGCTCCGTTCCTTATTCTAACCAGGTCAGGGTAGCCGTCACGGTTGATATCTATAAAAAAGTATTTGTCGCCGACAGTTTTATCGCAGATATGCATGCTTAAAGATGAGAAACTTGCCCCGGTATTGAAATAAACAGTCCAGAATGAGCCGGATACCGGAGACTTGACAATGTCTGTGTAGCCATCGGCATTAATGTCAGAGTAGTACGTATTATCTGGAGTCAATAGCGTTTCATTCAGGTTGTAAAATGCTTTGACGAGTTCAAAGCCAATTCCGTCAAACTTGAAGGATGCAAGAGCATTCTGAACAGCTTTGCACACCTCCGTCTTGCCATCACCGTCAATGTCTATGCAGAATAGCCTCCAGGCATTCTCAATGCTAATCTGAAAGAACGTATCGTTTGACTGGGCTAGGATTTGTCCGGAGTCCAAGTCTATAAGTGTGGTATAATTGGACTGCTCCTTGCCAAAACAGTTATGGGTATACTCCTGCATCAGAAGTTCGCATTTTCCGTCACCGGTGAAGTCTCCCCAATAATATGCCCGCTGCGATGGATAGTAGCCGGAAATCCTTTCCACGGAACCTGCTACCAGAAGATTGAAATTCCTGACCCTCACAGGAACGCCATCTGAATCCGACTTATATACCTGTATGGTGTAATTAGTGCCGCTGCTGGTAGCCGACCCGAAGTTTACTTTTACAATCTCATCAAGTCCATCGCCGTCCGTGTCGACAACTTCTATGGTCTGAAAACCAGATTCAGCTGTTATATCATAATTGACGGCAGTTTCTCCAGACAGTATTGCTGCAAACAGGAAATGCATATCGCTGGGATAAGGACTGTAATACCCATGGAATATGCTATAATCATATGTGAGGCTGTCCGGGAATATGAGAAGCCCGTCATTGTATCTTGCCTCCACAAATTTACCCCGACGGTAAATCTTTTTGTGTATATGTTCGGCATACCATGCCGACATGACAAGTGAATCCTTAACAAACAGAGAATCCGGACCCTGATGCTGATGGGGGCTAACATAACTGAACTCCAACGGCGGCAACTCTCTCCCTTCCGCATTAGTGAGAGACACTCTTGATATGAGCCGTACGGAGTCGGCTTCTGAATAATCAATATCGTATTTCCATAGTGTTTGGTTATCCTTTTTTGACAATATCTTTGTAATAGGCATCTTTCTCCAAACGGGCATCCCGGCATAATAATGATTGACTGGAATCTCGTTTATGAGTTGAATCTGAATAACGGCACATGCGTTATTTGACGAATCGAACCCATATTGGATACTGTCAGGATAATAACTACCATCTGTGGAATCAAAGACATAATGGTACTCAATTCTCTCACCATTCAGATTGACGGATTCAACTATCGGGTACGACAGTCTTTGATAAGGATATGAAAGAGTGGCCGAACCGTATGTGGCGCACACCCCATTCGGAAAAAGAACATTAAAATATCTTACATAACCAGAAGCGTTTTTCACGGGATTCACCAAAATATGCCCCCTGGCTGTTACCAGCGGATATGAAGACGAAGTGGCAGTATCTTCATTCTGCACCAGACGTACGCCATCCAGCATGAATGCGGCCGTCTTGTCGGCATAATTTGCAGCCTTTATTGTGTCATCGTAATATAAACTTTTACCGGTAAGTGTTATAGCGGAAAACCCCGCCAGGTCCCAGCCATAGCCCCCATATCCATAGCCTCCCTGGCTATTATAAACAAAAGCCAGAGTGGGAGCGTATTTGATATCGGGGGCGGTGGCGATGGGAATGCTGTATGTCCTTGCACCCGTTGGCGAAACGCCATACTGCAGCGGGATGGCGCCAACGTCGTAATCATTGATACTTCTTAATGGTTCATCCTTAATCTTTATCGGCTCCAAAGCAGCCGTCCTGGCTATCATCTCCTGCAGATACGCCTCTTTCTCGGCCCTTGTTTTAATGAGAGCGCCGTGCCTGGCAGAATCTGATTCGTCGGTAACGTTCCCGGTATTAATTGCAACGACTGTATCGGCAGGGGGAGCTATAGGATGAAGCACAGTGTCCGAGCTGATTCCCTCTGTCTCCATCTCCCTTGTCAAAACCCCGCGGACCCGGCTTGTCCTGTTGCCCAAAGTGTCATGCGTGTACTGCTGGAAGTAGTTCTGGGCAGGAAGAATAGTCCATAAAAGGAACAGCAGGAGAGAGATGATTGCCTTAGTTCTCATGTGGTTATAGTCCGTTTTTACAAATTTAAGAATTATTACTATTTTTGCAAAACCAAAACCGTCAGATATGTTGCGCATAGATATTCTCACCGTAGTTCCGGAACTCCTGGATTCACCTCTGAGCCACTCCATTCCCGGCCGCGCGGTCAAAAAGGGCCTTGCAGAGATCCACATCCACAATCTCCGCAAGTACGGCCTTGGCCCACGCCTCACCGTAGACGACTATTCCTACGGCGGAGACGCCGGCATGGTAATGATGGTGGAACCCGTGTTCCGCTACATTGAGGAACTCACATCGGAGCGCCATTACGACGAGATTATCTACATGGCCCCGGACGGCGAAATCCTTGACCAGGGAATCGCCAACGAACTGTCGTTAAAGGAAAACATAATAATCCTCTGCGGCCACTACAAGGGCATTGACGAGCGCATCCGCGAGCATCTCATCACCCGTGAAATAAGCATAGGCAACTTCGTGGTCTCCGGCGGCGAAATCCCCGCAGCCCTTCTTGCCGATAGCATAATCCGCCTCCTCCCCGGCGCCCTCACGGACGAAACATCGGCCCTATCGGACTCCTTCCAGGACGGCCTGGTCTCCCCTCCCGTGTACACCCGCCCGGCAGAATTCAACGGCTGGAAAGTCCCGGACGTCCTTTTGAGCGGCAACCCCAAGCTAATCCGCGCCTGGCAGGACGAACAGTCCATCGCCCGCACCCGCGAACGCCGCCCGGAAATGCTTTAATAACTCCAATCCTCCCCTTTTTCTCCGTGTTTGTCCACCGATTTGGCGTTTTTGGTGGATGGATTGACTATTTCCGGCCTTTAAAAGTATAACCGGCCTTCTCGACTGCGGAACGGATGGCGTCCTCCGCCGCAGGGCCTTTGATGGTGAGTGTCTTTCCGGAGGCGCTTGCTTTGGCCGATTCCACTCCGGGGATGTCCTCCACGGCGCGGCATACGGCGGCTTCGCAGTGGCTGCAGTGCATGCCTTCTACGGTGTATACGGCAGTGTCAGGATCTGTAGGTTTACTCTTAAAGCGTTCGAACAGTTTCATAGTAAGGGCGAATATAATGAACAGTGTCAGTAGTGATGCACAGACAATCTTGAAAGCGCTAGGATAAGCGTCCGTGCAGCAGGCATCGGCAATCTTTGGAGTAACATTAATTCCGATTGCATTTACAAGCAGTCCAAAGAGTATGGAGAACACCACGATGACCAGAAGGTAAATCCACGTAAAACGCCTTCCCAGGGCCTTCCGGACCACTAGGATGGAAGCCAGGTTCACCGCCGGACCGGCCATAAGCATAACCAGCGCGGCACCAGGAGACAGCCCCTTCATAATAAGCGCCGCTGCCACGGGAATACTGCCGGTAGAGCATATGTACATGGGCACAGCCACCACCAGGATCACCAGCATCTGAAGCAGCGGCTGGTTTCCGAAGGTAAGGAAGAACTCGTCCGGAATGGCCACCTGTATGAGTGCTGCCACAAGAAGGCCAATCACAAGACGTCCGCCGATATCCCTGATCATCTTGTAATAAGCATACTTCAGGACCCTCCAGAGCCGGTTTCCGGTCTCTACCTCGCAGGCTGAGGCAGATGTAACTGCGGCATCGTCCTCCTTCACAAGCCGGTTCACCAGGATGCCGCCGCAGACACCAGTTACCAGCGCCGCCACGGGACGGATAATGGCAAAGCCCAATCCCAGGAGCGAGAAGGTTGCCAGTATGGAGTCAATTCCGGTCTGGGGCGTAGCTATTAGGAACGATGCCACGGCGCCCTTTGACGCCTTTTCATTCCTGAGGCCGATTGCAGTAGGAATTACCCCGCAGGAACATAGCGGCAGCGGAACGCCAAGCAGCGCCGCCCATAGGACAGCCCACTTGTTGTCTCTTGACAAGTACTTTGTATAGAACCTGTTGGGAACGAACACATGCAGAATACCCGCTATCAGGAAACCTAGCAGCAGGTATGGCGCCATTTCGCAAACTACATTCAGAAGTGATATAAGGTACGCACGCATATCTCAGTAATTCTTTTGCAAAGTTACTGAAAAATAATTGCAACCGGGTTGCGAAAAAACCTCTACTCAAACTCTACAACGGCATTGACAAGAAAACCGCTCACAGTCACTGCGAGCGGTTTCTTGGTTAGTTAGTAGTGTATTCTTACCTTATAGAAGGTTAATTATTTGGTTAGAAGAAGCGTTTTACTGTGACAAATATAGGAATACTTTTCCAATTAGCAAAATTTTTTAAACTTTTCTCTCATTAATAAAATATTTTAAAAACTCAGACTGGCCTTCAGCATGAAATTTCTAGGAGCTTGGGGGTATACCCCAACGCCTGAATAAATGTCCCCAGTGGCCGGATCATACTCTTCCCAGCGCCATCCTGAGGCATAATAGAGAGAATTCATAAGATTTGTCACATACGCATAGACCGTGAGGATGGATCGTCCCAAAGTAATATCTTTGCTTGCGCTCAGGTTCACAAGAGTATACGCCGGAATAGCCATCTCCTCCCTCATGGAATTGTCTATGAACTGCTTCCCCACATACTTCACATCAGCCGTAACGTACGCCCTCTTGAACGGCCCGGCGGTGAGGCGGAACATCCCTATTACGGACGGCGAAAGCAGCATGGTGGTCTTCCCGTAATTCACCGCATGCGCGGCGGAATAATCCGTGTATGGAATATATGAAGTATAGTCCGATATCTCATTTACGGAGAGCGTCGCATTGGCATCGGCAGTGAGCCACGGCAGGGCCTTCCAGGAAAGCGAGGTCTCCAGTCCCCTTCTCCACGCACGGGGCACATTCTCCTTTATCGCGTATCCGGACGATGACAGCCTTCCCGTCTCCAACAGCATATCCCAGTACTCCATCATATAAAGGTTGGACGATGCGGAAAACGCCTTCCCCTGGTAGGACCACCCCAGCTCCAGGTCCAGCATCTTTTCCGGGACGATGTCCGCCCCGCTACCCTTTATGTTCTCCTTGATGTCGCTCCTGCCGGGTTCACGGTGGCCCAGCGCAGCAGAGAAATAGGTCTTCCACGGCCCGTTGGCTACGGTGACTCCGGCGCGGGGGTTGAAGAAGTTCCAGAACCGGCTCCAGTCCATAATGTCCGCAGGGTTGGCGCCATATTCCAGCCAGTCGTCGTCCTTTCCGGAAAGCGTGTATTTAACGCCTCTGTACTGGAGGTCCGCATATGCTGTGAGCCACGCCAGAGGTGAGTACTCGGCCCTTACGAAAGAGCCGATATCGTATTTAAGGCCGTCGGTGCGATACCAGTCGTCCAGGCCATAACCGGGCTGCTGGTCACCGAATGCCTTTACCCAGAGGACCTCTCCCCAGTGGCCGCCGCGGTGACGGGAGATGTTGACCCCGCCCGTGATATTCAGAGCATCGGTCCTGTACCTAAGGTCGGAGTTAAGGACCCATAGGTCGTTGTCCATGAGCTTGCGGTAAGTGAGGTCGCTCTTTGCCGGAGCGGTACCGGAAGGATCGCTAATGCCATAGTTCTTCAGCTTCTTGTTCCGCTTGTAGTACTCGTCATAGCCGTCCCCGCGCGTATAGTTGAGAGTGGTAGCCCAGGCAAGGTTCCCACTTAAGGCACGGGTGTAGTTGAGCTGGAAATGGTGCTGGGCGTAATTGTCCGTCTGGTTTGGGTAATAATAGATATTGCCAAGGTCGTCATAGTACTCTCCGGCGCCGTTGTAGGTGCGGTCCTTATTGTATTGCTCCAGATCTATTCCGTCCCAGGTGATGCCGCTTCGCTGCTTTCCCATAAGGTATGTAAACCTGAGGGACTGTCCGTTTCCAAGCCACCCAAGAGCCATGAAAGCGCTCTGAGACTGGACGAAGGCATTACGGATATATCCGTCCGTGGAGCCCCTTGAATAGGCCACGGAAGCATACAGTCCCTTGTCGCTGAGCCCGGAAGAGCCGGAGACCGTAGTGATAAAAGTATTGTACGATCCCAAACTCCACTCAGCCCTGGCCCAAGGGTCGGGTGAAACGAATGCGGTATTCATGTTGATGCTTGCACCAAAGGCACCGGCTCCGTTTGCACTGGTTCCAAGGCCCCTCTGGACCTGGACGCTGGAAATGAGCGCCGTGAGCGAGGGAATGTTCACCCAGAAGACTTCCTGGGACTCGGCATCGTTGAGGGTGATGCCGTTGAGGGTAACGTTTATCTGT
>JAEEGL013551570.1_pt1 | contig 30402 bp, 51 predicted proteins | sample 9134231 | NCBI WGS metagenome assembly JAEEGL01 (sample SAMN16246548, study PRJNA631951) | gut metagenome | biome: gut microbiome; feature: rumen; material: fiber-attached | host: Bos | place: Iran: Karaj | collected 2018-10 | reverse complement strand
TCATCAAAAGCCATACCTAGAAATAGGCTTAATACACCAGCCAATATATCACTAGAATATTGTGCGACATTGAGGTTTTCAGCCGTTGGCTGACTATCATAGCATTCTTGAGCCAAAACCCAAGATTTGAGTGCGTGTTTAAGCTCACACCAGTATTCTAAATTGGTATTCGTACCATAATTCGCAAGCACACGCATTTCATTTCTGCGTTCGTTAAGAACTTTGGCATATAGTTTCTGGACTTCTGGACGGTCTAGTTTCTCGGCTAAATGGTCACACAATGCTAGTTTCTCGCCAATCGAGTGAAGTAAATCTAGCAACCATTGCCTAGAAGTGTTCATTTCAACTTCTCTTTAATAAACTCAATGTCTTTTGCCATTGCAGTCATAGAGATAGCAGTTTCAGCAAACTTCTCGGCATAGCCATTATGTTCATCTAGCCGTTTATTGGCACGCTCTAGGGCTTGCATAACTTGTTCGTGTTGGTCGGCTTGTTTCTGTTCTCTTTGTGCGTCTAGAATAGCTTGTTTCTTACTTCTCCTAATCATATCAAGAGCAAGTCCGATAATAGATAAAGTTAGCCCACCGATAGCAATCCAGTTTTCTAGTGTCATTCTATTATATACCTCATTTTATGTCCTCGATTGGCTTTTCAACTTCAACGGCTTTAATTTCTCCAGCCTTTACCTCGAAATTATAGCGTTTCTTACAACCTTGGCATTTTACACCTTCCATTGAGCCACCTTTACTCTTAAAGAGATGGCGACCACAATTTGGGCATTCCACATTCACACACTTTACTTGACTATCAATCTCAAATGTTAAGAAACAGCCACAATTTGGGTGAGCGTCTGCAATATCACCTTCGCCAGCTTTGAAATCACCAAAACTATCGCCGAGTGGGAGTTTTACACCATCTAATTGCAAACAAGTTTCACAATGGTCTTCAATATCTGGGTTAATATGCCAAACTTTCCAGATATTCGCACCAGTGGTCTTTGCTAATTCACGCATAGCCGTTAGATTGCCGAGTTGTTCTGCTCTATGAGTTTCTGTTCTAGCAATCCGTTCAATTCTCCATTTGTCTGCCACCATCACTTGGCTCAATGCTTCTCTAGTTTGTTCTTTGTTCCAGTTCTCAAATTGAGCCTGTGCCAATACCTTTTCAATTGCTTCATTTGTATCAGAACTATACGATAAAGCAATCTCGCTCAAATATTCATCATAAGCCCTTCGAGTTTCTTCTGGAATAAGGAAGCCTTTTGCTAGTTCGGTGTCCCAACCAGCACTCTCAAGCATATCTTTTCCTTTGGCATATTGTGCTTGCCCATTTTCTTCAACAATTCCTAGTAAGAGATAGAGCATAGCAACTTTGAACACGGTAGATTCTTTTACATAATCAAAGATATTGCCCTCTTTGGCACTATCTACCTGCCTTTGCATAAACTCCTCGGCTGTTTTATACACTTGAGGATTGGCCTGTGCTATTTTTTTTTTGACTTCCACCATCTTGGAAGTTATTGCTTGATTGGCACTTTCTCGAATGTTTAATTGTTCGACATCTTGCCTAACTTCATCTTCCTTAGTTTCTTCTGGCATAGCAAGCCTTAAGAAAGACTTTGGCAACTGCAATGCTTCAACGGCTGATTCAAGTGTATAACCAATACCGAGCAACTTTGTAAGGTTCTCAACTTGGCTTTTCCTTGCGTCCTCTAATACTGGTATTTCATAATCAAATGAAATTGCAAAACCTAAACCACCAGTAATTCTATTCATTTCGTGAGTAAATCTAGACCAAATCTTCACGAGTTTAGGGTAAACCACACGGCGAGAGAATACATAATCGGCAACTGATACTGAAGCATAGTTCGAGTTTTGTAAATAACCCTTTACTTCGGCAGGAACACCGAAAGTCATATCAATCTTCTTATTGGCTTGCTCGAACAATTCCTTAAGACCGAGTTGGTTGTTTGGCTGTTGGAACGGCACCCATTCAATTTGTGCATTCATTGTTGCACCAGTAAGAGTGTCTATTGGGCGGTGAACATACTGCACATTGTTATTCGCACCAGCTCCACGGTGGAAATGTTGTAAATCAGCAACAATTTCATTGAATTCCTCAACCGTTCTAGCAGTAATGATAAATTGCCCACTCGGAACTGCACCATTCCTAAAGAAGCCAGCTTGGTAATCTGCGATATAGTCATCTGTATTGCTCCATTTTTTGGCTGCCATTGATGGCGAATAGCCTTCCATAATATGATATGGATTGACATTCAAACTAATCTCAATAACTTCATCTTCACTCCAAGTTCGAGCCGTACCATTCTTGCGTGTGATGTAAGTTTTTCTGCCAGTCTGTTTGTCTTCCTTTACTTCTGGATTTTCGAGGAATGTGAAGCCAGAGATATTATCTGCCGTTATTTGCCCACCAGGAACGGCTGTATTGCCTTTTGAACTCCAACATAATATATATACCGTTGGGAAGACTAAAGCCATCACAGCGAGCGTTTCAAAGAATTCTACACCACTCATCTGCCTTGATGGGTTATATAAGGCCGCAATAAGCCTTGGTTGGTTTTCTAGCCTTTTCCCATCAGCACCGACTGCATAAGGAAGCACCTCTGCCATTGCTTCTGATATACGAGAAATATTTGGGAATGTATTGTCATAAGAACCGAAACGATAGTAGCCCATAATATCGCTAATACTTGAGTTAGCATAGCCACCAACCACAGCTTCGGCTGATTTTTGTTTGCCTTTGTTTGTGAGTTTTGTTCTGCCCTTAATGAGCTTATTGAATAAACTTGCCATATCTCCATCATAACAGAAATACGACAAGGTTCTCAATAGGAAGATAAGGTGGCTTTAGCTTTGATGGATTTCACAACGAGCGTATTGTTGTATTATTCGGAACGACCATCAGTTTTGGCTCACTTGGCTTATAACCAGTTTTGTTGTGTCAACTATGACTACATAGGAACTGTATAACCACTCATTCACTTTATATAAGCACCACCATATGTTAAGATTCTTGCTTTTTCTTTCTATATTCCTTTATATACTCATTCCACTTTTCTCTATTCCTATCATACCAACCTCGCTTATATTCCGTTTGCTGTTCTTGGTATTTTCGTGAATAGCCTGGGTGATTTTTTCTAAACTTTCTATTTGCTTCTGCAAATTGTTCTTTATGTGCTTGGTAATATTCCTTGAGATATGTCTTTCTAGTAGAGGCCATAATTCTCCTTACAAGAATCATCAATCTCTTTAGCAATATTTAGCCGTTCTTCTTCAGTATCTGCGAAACGCATTGCGTCACATATTTCAACTTGGCTTCTTCCAAACTCTCCAGAACTTGCCCAACAATCGTTGTTCAAATCCATTCTTTTTGTCATATTTTCAAAGCCGTGTTCTTTAGCCCAATCTCGTATTTCTTTCCAATTCTTAAACTCTTTCATTGTTTTTCTCCTCTGCTTTTTTAATCAAATCTGTTAGCCATTTTACTTCACTTTTACGCAATCCGTTTCTAGAATAGTGCATTGTTTCTATAACTTTGTATTCATCTCCATACTTCATAAATACTTCAGCTTGGCTATAACCGTTCTTTACATAATCAACCCTATACCTTTTGCATTGCCCATAATCATCTAGTCTTTGGATAATAACACCGTGTATCATTTTTCATACCCCAAATATTTACGAGTTTCTTGATATTCTTTTTTGTCTATCCCATATATTTTTAATTCGCCTTGGTATTCATATTCTTTTTGATATTTTAGGTTTTCAATGTCAGTATCTACTGCCATCGGTTCATCACCTGCACCAGTTTCTTCTGCTAGACAATAGTATTTCATTCTAATATTTCTCCGTGTTCATAACTAATCTTCTATGCAAATGTTCGTGTTCATCTTCAATTTCGTGATAATGAATAATCACTCGTTTGGGGACATATTCTGTTTCAAATTTGATAATTCCCCTACTAATGATAGATTGTAAATCCCAATAGCCAAACCATTTACAAATATCGAATTTAATTTCTACCTGTGTTTGGTCAGTTCCTTCGCCTTGTCTTTCAACTGATGTGCTTTCAGCAACCACACCATAGAAGGTGCTCCAAATAACATATTTGCTCCCATCATACAATGCAATTATTCCCCTCTTTTGTGATAATGTCCTGATAATCATTATGCAACTCCTTTCAAAATCATATATATTTGGTTCACCATCATACTTTGATGAAGCATATAGATTTTATTCTTTGTTAGCCCTTTTAATTCGTTTGTTGGAACCTTGAAAATCATCTCCAAATCACACTTTGCTTCGTTTAATTCGTTGGTGGTCTTTTCCACCTTTTTAATGTTCTTGAACAATTCCAATGAGTTTTCGATTGTTGCTGTCCTGTCGTAATCTTTACCATTGGCAAGTTCTACCATATATAGTAAGTCCTCACGACCTGGGTAGTTTTTATTCATATTATCTTCCTTTCTCGTTTATTTAATGTTATTTTAATTATAACAAACATCTTCTAATTTGTAAATACTTTTTTTGAAAATCTGTCCATAATACAAGTGTCTTGAACACAATATTCCACTGGCTTATGGTAGAACATATAATGTTGCTTAGATAGTTCTAGGTCTATACTTCCGTTGTGGTACATAAGACCATCATCACCCATTTTGCCGTGCCATACCTTTACTGGCATATTATCTTTGATTTGTGTGATTGTAATTTTCATATTCCTTCCTTTCTCTTGGTGGTGGGGATTTCTCCCCACCGTATTGGTTATTATTTCTGTTCTTCCTTTACAATACTTATTGCGTCCTTATAGGCTTCTGCCATACCGTTGTAGAAATCATACATTGCAAGGTTTGCTGACCTATTTTCTGCTTCATATACGATTTTATCTTCGTATTCTCTTTGCATTTCCTGTGCAAATTCTAGTTCTCTGTTTAGTTTTTTGATAATGTTTTCCATCATATATTCCTTTCTCGTTGTATTATTTGATGTTAATTTAATTATAACACACCGAAAAAGAAATGTAAATAGTTTTTTTGGACTTTTTTCAACAAAATGCCGATTTTTTGTAATATATTTGCGATTTTTGCGGATTTTGTTCGAATTTGGCAATTATAATATGGATTTATGGTGTAATATCATCACATAATGACACGGCCATATTCAAAATGCTTCCCACTTGTTTGATAGCCTTTCTTAATCGAACGCACGATGTTCGCAGGGTGAGCACCATAAAATTCGGCAGCCTCTTGTATAGAGCCGAATTCTTTTTTATCTTCTAAACACATCACCTTTCTTCTATTCCACGCTTTTTTACCTAATACCCTAAATGAGTGCCGTTCTTGCTCTGAATATGTTGCCCATTCTAGGTTTTCTACCCTATTGTCATCTTTCACGCCATTTTTGTGGTTTACAGTCTTTTTCTTCTGTGGGTTTTCAATATAATTGCTAGCCACAAGCCTATGAACGAAGTAATTGGTGTAGGTTTTGTTTTTATTCCAAAGCCTAACTTTTAGATAGCCATCTTTGTCTTGCGATGCTTTTATTATTTTTTTGCGATATTTTGAATATATTTCTCCAGTATCAGAAATAAAATACATTTCGTTTTCTTTTATTGTTTTGAACATATTTCTACCCTCGACCAGCTTTAATACTAGGGTAGAACTGGTGGGCTGGTCGCACCACCCGTTCTAATACTATTGTATCACAGGTCTAGCATACTGGACCGGTTTTCTCGCCATATCTAGTAATGCGTATCTAACCGCATCTAGTGTGTGGTCGTTCCCATCTTCTGGGACATCCAAGACTTCCCCAGTTTTTTTCTTTCGCCAAGCATAAGTTAGAAATTCACTTTCTAGGTTCTTGCTTTTTGCCGTATAATACACTTTTCGTTCTTGAACAAGAGAAATCCCATAAGCCACATTGTTAATTCTTCCATCTGGGCTTTTTGTGCTTTTATCGCACCCGATAATTCCAAGGCCAGATGTTCTTATATCGTTAATCACTTCCGGCCTAGCACTATCTGCCACGATAAGAGCTGGCTCAAAAGTCCCTAAAATCTTCACTAGGTCTGGTGTTGGCAAATGGCTCTTGTATATCATTTCATCAAGGCAAATATCACCGTTATCGTTTTCATATACTGCAATGCAAGCTGTTGGGTCATTCCAACCAAAGTCAAGCCCATATCTTTTGAGTGTAAAGCCTTCTGGTATATCTTCAATGGGCGTCCATCCTTCGTAAATATTGCCCTCTAGCGAGCCTATTTCGCCTAAACCATATACTCGCCACCAATTATTGTTTCCATCGCCTTTACGAGCCTCTATGGCCTTAATAATGGCAGGTTCTAGGGCTTCCTTATTGTCTAGATAGTTAAGTTTTACGAAATCCACTTCATCCTTGCGATATGGGTTTTCTATCAACTCGGTGTGTGCCCAAAATCTATTCACTGGGTTAAAGTCTAGCCAAATGCGTTTGCGTGTGCGAACTTCCAATTGGCTAAATGTTTCATAAGAAATACGGTTTGCCTCATTCACGAATAAATAATCACGCCTAGCACCTAATGCACCCATCTCATCACAAGAGAAAAATTCGATAGTAGTGTTGGTGGCCCTATTCCTAAAACTAGATGTAGATTTGTTTTCATCGAATAAGTTAAGCCAGTGGTGCTCAATAAGGAAGTTCTTCATATCTCTCATAGCACCTCTACGCAAGTTAGGGAAAGTATCGGTTGTGATAGATATAATTTCATTGTTTATATCAAAAGACAAGTCGGCTAAAATAGCACAGATGTCATAGGTCTTGCCGGCAGATGTCCCACCCTGAACAACAACAATTCTTCCTTGCTGTTCCTTAATCTTGAAATAAGACTCCGTATCTACCCATTCGGCCATCTATTCTGTCGCCTTCCTTATAATTCTTTCACATACTTCAAAAGCATTCTCAATGGTGTCATCCATATCAAAATATGAAGCCGTGCCTAATCTTCCACAACAATACAATCCTTCGGCTTCTTTTTCTTCAATCCACCTATCGACTTTTTCTCTATTCTCAACGATTGGGTAATGTTTGGCATCTCCACCTGGGTATTCTTCCAAAATCATCCCACTATTTCCACCAGTTAATTGGTCAATGTCGGTGCTTCTAGTTGATTGAAAATACTCCGAACACATATTATAGACTGGTGCTAACCTCGGTGCTAGGAAGTCATAGTTATGATATACGAACTTTGTCCCTCTCCACTCTATTTTCTCGTTAAACACTTTAATCTCATCTATCGGCCCAGTCCATATCACCAAATCATATTCACCTTTATCGCTATCGGCTTCTTCGTTAATAACATTGATTTTGATACTATCTAACATCTTCAACATCATTTTCGTAAAACCGGCTTTCGGTATTCCCTCAAATAAGTCATTGAAATATGAGCCACTCAAGACTTCATAGACTTTAAGCCGGTCTAGGACTTTCTCATCGGCAGGTTTTCCCCATTGTTTGAACGAATAGTCTTTAATAACATTATCGAATATACACTCTTTGTCTAATATTGTTTCATCATCAAGAGATTGTTTTTTCAAGTCTTTCACAGTTTCGATAGAGATAGGTAGTCTAGCCAATCCACTATCTGTATATGCTATTGGTCTATTCGTAAATGGTCTAAACTCGGCAAACCTTAAAACATAGTTAATCACCTTAGGGTTTGATGTGTGGAAGATGTGAGGGCCACAGTATTGGTATAGACCGAACTCGCCATTGTCAAAACATAATCCACCAATTATCTCGTGTTTCTCATATACATCAATCCGTTCAACCATAGGGCAATCGGCTAGTATATTCGCACAAGAACAACCGGCAAGACCAGCCCCAACAATTTTAATTCTTAGGCGTTTCATCTTTCTCTTTCCTATCTTTTGCAAGTCTAGGTTTAGGTAAATCAATATTGGTCTGCTCTACTTGTTCGGTGAGTTGTTTCCTTAATTTTGCCAGCAATTCGATAGAGCGTGGGTCGCCGTTTTCTGCATTCACTGCTAGCCTAAACATCATTCCGACATCCCTAATCATATCTTCATCTTCAAGCCCAGCCTTTTTTAGCAATTCGATATTCTTTTGTGATTTCATTGGCAACTTCCCAATCATATCGCCAATTTCTTTTAATGTTCTTTGCTTTCTTCTAGTAATGCCAGAGTTAATACCGCCCTTCTTGGCTTCTTCTTGGCTTAACTTATATTCACAAGGCCTTAGATTTTGTTCATTTGCCATAGTTTTCCCTTTCTTTATGCTCTCCCTACAATCTCACCATTTTCTTCAAGACAAATTGGTGGGTATATCTTAGAACATAATATATTCTCACGAAATAGAATTCTATTCGTTTCTTTTCTAATTCTTTGGGCGATTGCTTGTGGGAATATCATTTTTAGAGCAAATGACTTCTTCCAAGAACAATCGCTATTGTATAACACAGCATTCCCATCAGCTCTATCACCTTGGCTTTGGTGGAAAGTGATAGTTGCATAACTAGAACTAATCATTGGTGTTAGGTCAATCAAATTGCGGTATAAGTTAAATCTTTGGTCGTCACTACATAAGGCAGCGAAGCCATCGAAGTTTCTTTTCACACCTTTTCGCATAATGAAGTTGTTAAAGATTTTGTGGTTAGCAACAAACTCTCCTTCCGTTGGTGGTGTAGCACCAGTCTTTGCCATACATTCGATTTTCGTAAGTTGGTAGAATTCTTCTTCGGCATATACTAACTTCTCAAAGTTCTTCCATTTGGTTATTCCAATCCCTTTATAGTCACCGTAATTGTCTAGTGTTCTAACGCATATTCCACTCGTATCATCATCTATTTGGAAGCATAAGAAATCATCACCAAACTTTTCAACGGCTTCGGCTATTCCTTGTCTTCCAATTCCACCACAATTTCTTGGCTTAAAGCCGAAGTATTCGATTTTAGGTCCAATATATTTCTTCTCATCATAGATATAGGTTTCTATACCACGCTTAGAATATGAATCAGCATTTTCTTCAAATTGTTTAGGCAAACATACAACACAATGGTCTATTCCACCTATCTTCTCGAACCATTTTGCTGTCCAATTCGTATTGTATTGGCTTACGCTCATTATGAGGACTTTAATCAGCTTCATCTCCACCTACTTTCTTTGTTAGCTCATCATCATAAATCTCTTTGGTGGTTGTGGTGATTTTTAGAATTGCCTTCTCGAACATTTCTTTAGGTGTCACAAATACGAGATAAAGTCTTTTGAGCAATTCTTTTTCAACTTCACTAGCGTCCTTTGAACGATAGAATTTGATAATCTCATCAAAGTTAAATATACTACATTGGTTTGCCCTGACTTTCAATATGTCGGCAATCTCTGGCCTAATAGAACCATCTTTTATGCCTTTGTCAATCCGCCTGGCGATTTCTTCACTTACTTTCTCACGATATAGTTTGTCTAAATTATAGTCCGTATCTTCGTTGAACTCTTTAATGGTGTTTTCGGAAGCCGTATCTATAATCTCATCCGTGTCGAATAAATCTTCTACATCTTCTAAGCCCCATTCAGCTAATTCTTCGGCATCCCATTCGTTGGCTATAATGTCTAAGTCCCAATCACCATTTGCGATATTGTCTTTAATAACAAACTCATCTTTCTTTTTTTCTGTAAGCCCAAAGACTTGCTTTACTGGAACGGTCTTTTCTCCTAAGGCTTGTAATGCTCTAACTCGCATATGCCCACCTAAGATACGCAAGTTCTCATCCACTATCACTTCACGGATTTCACGCATTTCTGGGAATTCTTGAAGCGATTTCTTTAATACTTCAAAATCTTCTTTAGAAATCTGCCTAGGGTTTTTCTTCGTAGGTTTGAGTTTATTTAATTCTATTTCATAACTTTTAATCTCTATGGCCATACTAATCGTGTCCTTCCCATTTAATTTGTTTAGAAGCCCTTTCCCATTCTTTTCTATTGTTCTTGTAATCATTCTCGGCTTGTGCAATCAAAGAGCCTTCTCGTGGCCAATTGTAATGTTTTAGAGCAATATTCGAAAAGACTTCCTTTGGTTTCTTTAATTGTAATGCATTGTTAAACGGTACATCTTCCATATATTTTACATCTTCAGGAATGCGTGTATCACCAAGAAACTCTCGCCGAATAAACTTTACGGCACCAACAAACTTGGTCTTGCTAACTTCATCTAGTTTCCATATAGAACCATCATTTACTTCCAAATCAAAGTAGATAAGGTCGTTCTTTCCATCCATAAGTAGTCTAAAATGCTCAAAATCAGTTCTATAATAATCATCACTAGAGAGCGAGCCGATATATTCACCACTAGCCACTTCAAATCCTGCGTTCATAGCCGAAGCCACACCTTGATTTTCTTTTTTGTGAATAAATAGCCCATAGTGGCTGTCTTTCATATGTTTGCCCCACCATTCGAGTTCTTTTTCATATGAACCATCAGTAGAACCATCATCAACAAGAATAAGTTGCACATCATCATCTAGTGGAATACTATTCAAAGCACGCTCGACTAAATCAACGCAATTATAGACTGGAACAATTATGCTAATCTTTGGCAGTCTTATTTTTTCCATTCTTTCTTCTCCATTTTTCTTCTTCTTTTCTATCTTCTATAAGCATAATAATAAGAAGTGCCAAACAGCAAAGACCAAGTGCAATAAACGATAAACCGAGAATAATGAACCATTCTGTTTCTGTCACAATCATTTCTTCTTCCCCCCACGAGTTGGCTTGTTTTTCTTTATAACTGGCTTCGTACTTGGAATATCTTGGTCAAACAATTCTTTGCCTTCCAAAATCTGCTTTACGGCATAAGGGAAGTTTAATATTGCTCTCTTATACTGAATAAACATCTTGTAATCTTCTCCACCCCAAATTGCAGTTGCCTTATCGTGTAATTCTTTAATGTATGTTGTGCGATTGGTTGTAATTGTAATCCCACGGTGTTTGCAATATTCTTCAAAAGTTTTCCAACCCTCACTATCTATGCAAGGAATGCAAAACTTCGTCCAAACGATAAACTCTTTATCGAATACATTGTTCATAGTTTCTCCTTTCTTTAATAAACTCTAACTCCGTCTGGTATTTCAGGCATAGCCCTTGTAGAGCAGATGAAGCCTAATTCATATTCGTTTGCTAACTTTATAATATCGTAAATTGTTTCGATATTTTTTGATAGTTTTAGCTTGCTTGTAAATGGTCGCCAAGCCTTACCATAACGCCCTTTTGCCATATCTCCCCAACGGTGAATAATAACCACCGTGCCACTATCTAATCCGATATAGACACTCTCTTTACTTGCGAAGAAGATAGTCATAGAGCCAAGCCTGCGAACACCTTGCTTATAATTGCCTCTGCCAATATGTATAACTTTTCCCATCATAACAATCCTAGTAATACATCTTCCCATACGGAATCGACCTTTTCCGTATATAACTTAAATTGCGGTTTCTTTTCAAATATTTTCTCTATATCTAAATCGTGTAAATCAAAATCAACTAGATAGCCGTTCTCCCCATTTTTAATAATCTTCGCAACTTCAGGAACACGAGTGCTAATAACTGGTGTGCCAACACTTAATGCTTCTCTAACTGAATAACAGTAACTTTCAGACAATGAAGTTTGCACTAGATAATCAACCTTTGGCAATAGCCATTTATTATCAACCGAACTCGGAAGCAATATAACATTTGGGTGGGTGCGTAGAATATTCATAATTTTTGATTGTTGAGAACCCCCACCACAAATAACCCATAGAAAGTGCTTATTTGCCTTTGTAAAGCGTTCTAGCATATCAAGCAATATATTTCCCCCTTTTTCTGCTTCAAGCCGTGAGAGCGTCAAAAAAACGCGAAATTCGCCATATTTCTCTGGGCATAAGATATTCGGCACAATAATAGAATCAACTCCAAACTCTTTCTTTAGGCCTTTCTGTGCTGTTTCTGATACGGCAATAAACTTATCAACTGCTTCGGTGCTTAATTTATAAGACTTATACATTCCGTGTCTATGAAGTGTTGCCCAGTCTGCGTGAATTTGGTGATATATCTTTTGAGCGTGTATTTCTTTTGCTCTAATTCTATTTAGGCCATCATAACCCATAACAAGAAGCACCTTACAATCAATATTTGAACCATCATCAATCTTAACTGGTCTATATTCCGATATTCTCAATGCTTGCTCTATATCGCATTCACCAAATAAAAATACAATCGGTCTATTCTTAAAAGCCCTTGCTAGGTTTTCGCACGCTGTTTCAATCCCACCTATTTCGAAGATACGGCTAACATATACCACCACATCATTGCCCTTGCATTCATAATCGCCATCTATGCTTTTAAGTTTAATCAACTTTTGCTGTGCCATATTTCGCACACGGTCTATGTCGCTAATTTCTAATACTTCACCAACTTTATGCTCAATCTCAAGAGAATACTTATCAAAGAAAGGTTTTACAACTTCAACTTTAATAATTCTACTGACCATCCATCACCTCTCTCACAAATTCAATTGCTTCATCACAACCGTGACACACTCTAAATGGTATGCCAGCCATAGACAATACTTCACCCCATTTCTTTTGCTCTGGGCTAGTCACCCCGCCTTTTCTGCGTTTCATTTCAATTGCGATTGGTTGGTATGCGTCAATTTCTTCAGTAATCCCATATATAGGAACAAAAACGAGCAAGTCTGGAAAGCCCTTGCTCGTGCCCATCCTTTTCGCTTTAATGGCTCGAAGTTTTAATTGCATTGTGCTTCCCCCAACTTCGTTTGCACAATGATGAATTCGATACCCCTTCATTTGGCAATATTGAACGAATAAAATCTGTTCCGTTTCTTCGGTTTGTGATTGCACTTTAAGTGATACCTTTCTCGCATTCATAATTTCATACTACCATAAGCCGAATTATTGTCAAGCAAGAAAAAGACCGGCAACTGGGTGGGTGGTATGATTGCCGGTCTTTTACCTAGTTATGGAATTATTTAGGTACAATTTAATTATACGCTAGTTAGTTCGTGTTCGCAATACCATTTCGCAGCTTCGTTCAACTCTTTTGCTTGCTCAACGGTTAAATTGCCAAACCTATCTGCAAAACTACTCATTCTTCAACCCTTAGAACCTTCTAATCGCAGAACTTGCCATAATAAGTGCCATAATCATAACAACCAAAGCAAGCCCACTCACCACAATCGCCACAATAGCAGGCACCTTGTTCTTATCTTTCATCGCACCAATACATCCTACAATAAGTCCTGCCGGTGCAAGTACAATTCCTAAAATAAACCACGACAAGACACCACATACAAGTGCTATTATTCCATAATTTGAGTTGTTGTTATTTTCCATCTTATTCCCTTTCTTTAATAAGTTATAATCTCACTCTACACAGTAAGGCTTTTTTCTATCTCGTTAATATCTTTTACTTCTTTTTCATCATCAGTCTTAACTTTGAGCAATTTTGTCCTCGCTTCATAAACTGCTTCAACGGCTTCCATCAAGAGTTTGAACTCTGGTTTGCCAAGACCTTTTGTTAATTCCGATATTGTTTCTAATCTGCTTTCAAGCAAACTATCGTGTTGCTTTTTCCTGCGTTTCATTTTTAATTTTCTAAACATTTTATTCTCCCCAAGGCTTTGTATATTCTTTTGTATGGATTGCACCTTCTCCATTTTTAATACCAGTTCGGCGTGATTTTAGCCCACCTTTTTTACCAGCAAGCCTTGCCAAATCCGGTCTTCCAGCAAATCCACCAGTATGACCGTTTCTACCACCTTTTGCTCCGATACGAGCATAGAAATCATCTCCGTGTAGTTCCTTATTCCTTTGTGCTGCCTTTACACCACCTTCTTTAGTTCCTGCCATCTTATTTTTCTCCTTTCTTAATTTCAATAGTTTCAATTTTTTCTTGATATTCAACTTCAATATTTCTCATATTATCTCCCAAAATGTTCTTTAATTTGTTCTTCTGGTGTTTTCTTTTCGGTTTCAGTTGGCTTCTTTACGAATACACGAGCGTTCCTTGTATCGTTCCAAATACTCAAACCATCTATATCACCATTTTCTTTGTATGTAATTTTCTCAACTCTAAACTTGTCGTTGCAAGTATATTTGTCTTTGAATAACTTAATATTTGCGTTCTCGGCTGTAATCCAAATAAATGGTGCTGTATATAATTCCCTACCAATTCCCCAATTCACGCACGCACGCTTAAATGAATCACTTGCCAAACCTTTTTCTGCTTCAGTGTTTGATTGAGTTCCAACATCTTCTTTACCAACCCATTCTTTTTTATCATCACACCAAAGGCTAACGGTGCAGTTTTGGTTATCTCTGCTATGCTCACGCTTCCAATTCATTGCTCCAACGGTTTCATCAAGAATATTCATATCGCACCGAGCGTCCTTATATAGCAAGAGTGATAAACCAGTGCCATCTTTTTTAATTGTTCCAATTCGGCACTCAATTTCATCTGCCTTGAGTTTTCTAAACTTCATTTCCATCATTTGTCCTTTCTAAATATTCTTCAAACCCATCTTCGCCCATCAAATCTTCGGCGAATTGTTTAATCTTACTCATCTCTTAATACTCCGTGATAAGATAGTTTGTAATTCCTATCTTCACTTTCGTTGTTAAAATATTCATTGTTAAATGAGATATTTGTTCCCTCACCATCGGCTTCCTTAATCATAGACATTGTAATATACATTTCATCACTATACCCACGAGCCTTTTCATATTCACGCTTGATTTTGAGCATTTCTTTTTTAAGCCAACACTCAAACTTTTGCATTGATAAGTCTGAATCAAACGATTCATACCTTATAAGTTTATTATTCATCGTACCCCCTATATCTAGCATATTGTGATTCATAATCAGCAATTGCTCTTTCGTTCCGCCTTTCGGCTTCACGCTCTAAAATGTCGAAATATGTATCTTCGTCCATTTTATTCCTTTCTCGTTAATGTTGTTAATAATTATATTATAACAAAAGCACGATAAAATGTAAATAGTTTTTTGCGATAATCTTTTATAATTTTCTTAAGCGAGCAAGTACATTATAAGGCGGTGATATTATGCGTATGGCAATCACATACGAGTTTCTTACCAAAGCCGATGTCGCAAGGCTTTACGAACTAACGAAGAATTATAATCGCACCATAACTAAATGGCATAACGACACAACACTAATCGCCTATGGTTCATTCTCTGAACTGCTAGGCCTAGTGGCAATATCTTCGAACTTTTCTAACTATCACGCTCGCTTTATCTAAAAAAGCCTTACGGAATTTGTAAGGCTTTTCTAATGTGTGTTATAATATATCTACAAGAGTTTGGCTTTACCTTCCTTTCTCGTTGGTCTTATGCCAAACTCTTTTTTAATATCTTGGTAATGTAGTTTTATGATAGCCACTATTTCTTAAATTGGCTTCAATATATCTATCGCTATCTCCTAGGCTGGCAAGGCTGGCGAGTAATATCAACACCAGCACAGCCAGTAAAGCGAAGAAGTATTTTTTTAAGTTTTTTTGGTTCATACATTTTTTCCTTGTTTTTGTTTTATCTAACAAACTTCATTTCCGATACACATATCAATGCACTTAATCTTTGGCTATTGTTGGTTCGGTTGTTAATGTTTGTTAATCTAATCATATAACACTAATGCTAAAATGTAAATATAATTTTATTGTGATTTTTCCACACCGTATTCGTATATTTCTTTAGCAATCTCATACCCATCTTCAAAGAAGATATGCACGGCTCTCTTAATCTTATCAAATTGCGTTAGATATATCTTTTCGCCTTTTTCTAGCCTATAATGCACAACGCATTGCCAATATGGTTCATTATCTCGTGCGTGTTGTTGTCTATTCTTCTTACTTGGGTATAAGTTCCCATTCCCATCTGAATCCATAATCAGGCTTTCATATAATAGGCTTGTGAAGTTTTCCATCTTCGTTTTGGTTTCAATCTCACTTCTCATCATCACAATCTGCTTAATCTGCACACTCATTCCTAATTCGGTAATAGAAATATTGCCATCAAATCCAGCCTTGCGTGATTCTTCTATCGCACATATTGTCTTAAAACTAACTCGCCGTTCAGTTTTCTCACCCATCAACTTTATATAACCGAACTTTATTGTTTGCGTGGTTATTCCACCACTTCTACATTCGGCAACAATAAGGTTGCCATCTTCGTTATATTTTTGCTGTGTTATCTCTATCTCGTTGGTCATAACAATCCTTTCTTACCTCTATTATATAACAATCGTGCCGTTCTTCATAAACTTCTCCCTCGCATTGGCTTCTAGTAAATCGTAATGCTTCCGAAGTTTTGCACCACTCCAAATGTTCTTACACCAAAAGCTATCGTTCATTGCAAAGGTTATGGCTCTTATAATCTGCGTGTAATTCCTTCCATCTATTCTAACCATCCTGTTAATCTCTGTTGCTGTTCGTTTAATCCAATTGCTATCTTTTCCAATCCTATTATTTGGAAATCTGTCTAGAATGCGGTCTTGTAATTCTTTAGCAAGTTTCAAATCTTCTTCGGTATATATATCTTTACTTTCTTTGTATTCTTTCTTTGTATTCTTTCTTTGTATATTATTTGGTATGTTTTCCATATATTGTTCATCCATATATGGGTTTTCCATATATGGCTCATCAACATCATTTGGTCTATCGTATAAGATATAATCTATCTCCCACTTGCCATCTTTTCCGTGGTGTTTATCTCGTTTGAGAAATCCACTATCTTCTAGTTCGTGTAGCCCGGCAGTAATTGCACCAGTAGATTCTTTGAGTTGGTGTTTTAATGATTCCACCGAAAACTCCCAATCGTCTGGCTTTGATTCAATATAAGCGAATAAGCCCTTTGCTTTAAGTGATATATTCGCATTGTTCAAAAGTTCGTTCGGTGTTCTTCCAAACCGAACCATTTGCTTTTTTATCTTCATTATTTACCTCACTTTCTCCGAAAAGAAATACCCGAGGCAGTTTGAATAGTGTGCAGAACCTCGGATACTTCTTTTCGTATTCAAACTTTTATTTCTGCACTACACATTATTATTATAACTTAAAATAGGCAAAATGTAAATATAAGAAGTTTTCCACAAGTTAAAAGCACCACCACTATATTTGCGTTCTAAAGCCTTTCAACTTTCCAAACGATAAATTATACACCTTTTGTTCTAACTCGCTTGCAAAGTGCTTTATTTTGCGAAATACGGCATATATTATGGCATAGTAAATGTGTTCAAGAACAATGTAAGGTCATTGCCTGGGTGTGTGAGTGTTTGGTTGCTATAATTTATCACATAAAACACGAAACGAATTGTTGTTGGTCCTAACCGTTCAATCCAAACTTCTTCTCGCCAGTTGTCATTTTGCCATAGATAGCCATTGCCAACAAAATAGTTTGCACCTTGCTTAATAATCGGCATAAGAATTTGCTCAGGCTCAACGGTCATATCCGAAATAAATGTCATATCTTGGTTTGGCCCGAATGTTGTTGCCGGCATTGTGATATTGGTAGATGGCACACCACCGACTTTTGCCGTGGCAGGGTAATCTGAGTTAATTGTGAATTGTGATAGTTTAGGCATTTTGGCCTCCATATATTCTATAATGCAAAATCTGCCCAGTATTTATCGAGGGCTGATACCTAAGGAATTGCAAGTTGGTTGGTGTAATCAAGGCAGCATTGGCACTTGTAAAATAACTCATAAAGACTAGCGATGTTGGCTCTAGTGGCATAACAAACGGAAACCCTTGATAGTCTGTCACTTCTGTCCAAAGCATTGTTCTTGGTATATAACCGAGGTTGTGAGTGTATATGACTTGGTAATTTGGGTCGTTTGCTAGGTTATATTGCCCTTTGGCAAGTAGGTTGTCATAAGTCCAATCCGAGTTAATCATAAAATTGCTAGTCGGTGTTGGTGCAGCCACCGAGCCAGTATAAGATGCCGGTGCGAAGGCAAAGATTTTGATATACACCGTGCCAGGTAGGTTTCCATAGTTATTGTAAAGCGAAACGCTCACTTTTGTGCCGTTAGAAGATAGAGTTCCTGAACCGTGGACCGAAGAAAAGTTTATCGGCAACCAATCTCCTGTGTTTCCAGTAAAAGAGAAAAGCCCAAAAGGCAAAGGAATAAACGGAAGCCCGTGGTTAATGTCTATTGTTTTAGAATAACCATCACCACTTGTAATAGTGCCGTTAAAGGTATAGACCACATTGTCCGTTTGATAATTCGAGTTCATCTTGAACTTACGATAATCTACCATTATGACTGCAACTCCGTTTCAACATCACTTCCTGCAACCGATACGGCAATCACTTGGTCACCACCATTTGGGTTTTGCCCAATAATAGTTCTAGCCGTTCCATCTGTATCGTAAAAAAGCATTCTCATCATACCAGTAGAAGAAGCACCAGTAGAAATACGCTTATTGCCTGCCGTGTCATAGTATTCAAAGCCATCTACACTAATCTTCGTAATTTCATTGCCATTATTGTCATAATAATGTGTGCCAGTTGCGTCAATTTCTGCAATCTTCACTCCACTATTGTTAAAGTATTCAGTGCCAGTAGATGTAATTTTGCTAATAAGGTTTCCGGCTGAATTATAGAAGCCCATACCAGTATTATCTATCTTTACAATCTCTCTGCCACTGCCATCATAATAGTGCGTGCCATCTGGTGCAAACTTTACCAATTCAACACCATTTGAGTTATAGTAATGAATACCATCTGCCGAGAAGCGAGCAATCTCTTGTTCATCTATGTTGTAATAATGGACACCATCAACATCGACCTTGTAGGTCATAGCCTTAATTCCATTTCGGTTTTGGTACGATACGAGTTCGCCCTCTCCGTGTTCGAGCGAAATATTGCCTCTTAAAGTGGTATTTGATTTCGCCCCTGTTGTGTTTGTACTTCTTACAATTGCCATAGTTCTCCTTTATGCCAATACATAATTGCTATCTAACGCACTTACATCAAGAATAAATGGCTCATATACTGGCACTTTATGAACATCTATACTTGTTTCTAATAATCCAGCCTCGAGGTGATACTTAATGCCATCTATCTTATAGTTGCCAATGTGTTCGCCCTCGGTTATTTCAAAGACATCGCCTAGTTCTAGGCTAAAATCACCCTTAATTTGCATATTCATTGTGCCATTGTAAAAGGCTCGCTCGTTTAGAACACTATCGCTAAATGAAACGGCTTGTTCATAACTCTGGAAGAACTGGTTGTCTGCGATAGCCATTTTATGGTCGCCATACTTTTCAACAGATTCATCTTCATAAGACTCATAGTCGAGATGGTCATAAACTTTGGCTGGCTCACCCCATAATGCCATACCGTTAATCTCAACGGCAAAGTTGTTGTTATTGTAAAGAGTAATAATATACGCATTGTTGGTTAATTGCCCAGTTGCCACAATCCCATCAGGAACTTCATCGCCATCTGCATTTGAAGCGGTGAACCAAGAAACCGAACTTGCTCTACCTTGTGTTGGGTCAATAACTGAATAGCAAGGGTCTTCGAGAGATAGACTTCTAGTGATACTTGCGTTGGGCCCAATCACCCAGTTTGTATCGGCACTCTCTCCCCTTGGTGTCTTTGAATATACTGTTTGGAACTCTTGTACTTCACGCAAATCGCACGAAATAAAGATATGATTCACAATATCGGAATATGAGCCAGGTGTTGCCTTTACGATTTGGTAATCATCCATTGAATAAATAGGGAAGCCAGCACCAGCGTCACGCTTTGTAAAGCGAAGCATACCGGTTTCATCCATCCATAATCTACCGTTCTCGGCTTGTACTAATTTTTGCATTGCTTCGCCAGCATTTTGCCCTATATCAAAGAATACGAACGGAATTATATTTTCGCCACGCTCAAAATCAAATTGCCCACTTGTTAATCCGAATTGCCTTACAATATTCGCCAAAACTTGGTCTGTTCTAACATCCCGCATATCTACAATCTGTGTTAGGTTTTGTTCGGCAATTTCACTTAAGAAATCAACAGCGTGATATGATACAAGCCCTTTATTTGTATCAACACTCGGCATTTTACGAGTTAAACCAACGAATTGTGGGAGTATTTCTTCACCATTGAAACCGGCATAGGTTTTTACTGGTCTTCCAGGCAAATTATAAGAAGCAATTGGCGAAGTAGAATCAGGGCTAAAATAGCCATCATAATTATCAAGTACGAAATCAGCCATTGCCATTTGCATATTATATGGAAACTCAATCGAGCGTTCTATATCAAGTTCAACAAGCCTATCAGAATAGTTTGTGTAATCGTATCTGTCCCATTCTTGAATTGTGCCTTCACCATCTCTCGGTGCTAAAAGCCCTAAACCTAGTTGGCTTTGGTCGAGAATAAGAAAATCCATATAGCCTTCATAATATTTCGTAAATGAAATAAATATATCGGCTATCGGTGCGATAACTTGCCCTTTTGCTTTGTTGTGAAATGAATCAGTCGTATTTATCATTCCATTTGCCTACTTTCTCTAAATGTTGCTGATACCATCTCCACCAAACCACAGTTATTTACAATGCGTTGCTCATTTAATACCATCTTTGCTGTAATCGGTGTATTCGGTAAATTGTCTGCACCACTAAAGGTAATGGTTGGGTATTTCATATTCGTGTATTGTCTATCTCTAAACCCTAGAAGCAACCCATACTGATATGCACTAACGAAGCCAAAATCCACTTGGAATGCTCTTTTCGTTCCTGTGTAATAGGTAGAAATGTTGTTGTCGATAGTTAATACATCACTCTCGGCGATAACTGGTCTTGATACGAGTGGTTGTGCGATAACATCAAAAGTCACCGTTTGCTGTTGGTCTGATATTGTGATTGTTATTCCCATCTTATGCTCCTAACCTTGAATAAGTTGTTTGTTTAATTGCTTCAACGATTTGCTGTGCCACCTTTCTTCGCTCTGATTCAGAAGTTGCAAAAGTTCCAGAAACATTTACTGTTATATTCCCACCGATATTCTTTGGTGTTCCAGTAGATTGGTCAACATATTCTTGTGGCAATACATATTCGCCTTTATGAACAATGCCAGCGATTTCGTTTTCTCCACCTCTACCAGTAAAGCCACCATCTGCATAACCTCTAGTCCATAACGAACCACCATAAGCCGCCCTTTGAGTGAGTTCAGCAACTTTTCTTAATTGGTCATCTGTTGGCAATGAATCAATAATGCGTTGGTTAATATTGGCAAATTCTTGATAATCCCATCTAGCCGTTCTAATTGTACTTTGAATTGAACTCCATCTTTGGTAAATCTTTTGAGCAATCTCCAAAACCTCATTTCGGCTGTTCATTTGGTTAGCCAACTCGTTATATTCAGCAATAACACCATTGCGTGTCTTTTGGGCATTGGCAATTTGTTGGTTATAACTCTTTTGCAAGTTTTCAACTTCATCACGAAGCATAACTTCACGAATATCACGGAATGCTTGTGCGTGCTTTTCTAGGAACGCTTGCTCATCTGCAAGTTCTTTATTGTAATTCGCAATGCGTTCATCTCGTTTCTGTTTGTCATACTCATTCTGTAAATCAAGTTCAGCTTTTTGTGCTTCAGTCTGCTTTTTGTACAATGCTTCTTCACGAGCAATAGCAAACTTTACGGCTTCCAACTTCTCTTTATTGTACGCATTGTTGTACCTCTGTAAGAAGTTCAACTGCGTCATCAATTCTTCAACTTTTTCTTGATGTGCTTTTTCTTCTTTAGCCTGTGAAAGAATAAAGTTGGCATTGCGTTCTTCGATAGCCTTCTTATAATCACGATTGGCTTCTTCAACTTGCATTGTAAGTTTAGCCATTGTGTTTTCGTGTTCAACCAAGATACGCTTCATACCTTGGCTATATGAATCCCACGCATTCGCCATAATCTCATTGGTGCTTTCGAGCGTGCTATTCATATTCTTATAGGCTTCATCAAGTTCTTTTGTATTTGAAGCCAATTGTTCATCGAGAGCCTTTAATTGCTCAATCTGCCATATCTGTTGTTCAGTTAGATGATATGATTCTTGCTGTATTCCTAATAAGCCACCAATAGCAGAAAAGACATTGTTAATGCCATCAGCAAGCCATTTTAATGGTGTTGTAATAGTTTCTATAACAGCACCTAAAAGCTGGAATGCTGGTGCTAGAAGTGTCACAATAGGTTCAACTAATCTACCAATACCAACTTCAATCTTTTCAAAACTTTCGCTAATCGAAGTCATAGCCTTGTCCATTGTGCTATCAACTTCTCTTGTTGCGTCCATACACTTCTTAAAGGCCGCAACGGCAGAAACGGCTAAAGCAAGCACACCCCTATCGGTAGAAATCTTCTTTTCAAACGCACCTTTTACTCTTAAAACAAAGCCCTCGGCATAATCTTTTGCCATCACAAGTCTGTCTTTGAAATCTTCAACAAACCCAACTGTTGTGGCTTGCATTGTTTGCGAACCTGAACTAATAGCGTCACTTGCTTGGCTATATGTATCACTCAAGTTCTGAACGGATTGTTCGGTGTTGTTAAAAGCACTCGACAATTCATTTTCAACCTCAATTGAACTGGCTTTGGCTTCGGTGTATTTCTCCCACTCGGCTTGCTGTTCGTTAATGTAAGCCGTGTATTGCTCCATTGATTCGAATGATTGTTCATCATAGTTAATCTTAAAGCCTTGAAGGTCTTGAGATTGTAAATCCCTAACCATTGCTTCGGCTTTATTCACAGCTTCTTCTAGTGGTTTAATATCACCAGTGATTTTTACACTTGCTTCGCCAATATAATCAGACATCACTTATCTCCTTTCTAATCTGGTTTGCGAACTTTATAGCGTTTTCAGCATTGACTTGAGAACGGCAAGCAACATTTGCACCGGCAATAATATCGCCATTATCAACCATCTGTCTATACAAGACCTTTTCGGCAGACTTTACATCTGCAACTGCCATATCAAAAGTGTATGGTATTTGAACCAATTTTCCATCTTCATCTATACCAATAGTATAGCCACGACCATACGCAACTCTCGCTTCCCAACCATAATAAATGCCAAGTTTAGCACCAATGAATAGTTCAGGTGGAATATCGGTGTTGTAGCGTGGTTTTTTAGCCTTTTCAGCCCACTCTTTAACCTTGTTCTGGTCTTCTACACTTAATTGTTCTAGCAGTCCATTTTTGCTCATTATTCAGCCGTTGCCTTTCGGTATAAGTCCATCAATTGCCTATAAGTAAAATCTTGGAATAGTTTTTGCACATTTTTGCCTTTAATCACCGTGCGAAGTTTCTCGGTTGCGATTGCTTCGGCTTCTTCAGCACATTGGCTAACTTTAGCGAATGATTCAATTGCTTTCTTATAATCTTCTGAATTGTGGTCTATTTTTTCACCACTTCTTTCTCTCTCTACAAGTTCTGCATATTGTTTGCTATCTTCATAGGCTTCTTCCATCTTACGAAACGCAACACGAATTTCTGCTTCTGAACCAGCACCAAATGGCGAAATAGAAAACTTCCCATAATCGGGTATCTCCACTTCGTTTGTAATTGGTTTCATTTCTATTGTAATCATAATATCTATATCTATAATCCTTTCTACCCATAGTATAAGCCAATATCGCATACAAACAAAAAGAGAGCAGGTAATGCCAATGCTCTCTTAATGTATTTCTAGGCAGATGGGGTGACTTCAACCCAAGTTTGGGTGGCAGCGTCCCAAAGAGTATTCTCTTTGGTCAAATCGCCATTGCCTGCCCAACCATAGACACCATTGTCATCTGGCTGTGCCAAGATAGTAAATGGAACGGAAAGCACATTCTCGTTATCATAGGTTGCATTGAAATCAGCCTTGATAAGAGCAGAACCTGCGTGAAAGTCGTTCTGTGAGTTTGGTTCGCAAGTGTAGTGAATATTTACAGTCTTTGCAGTCTGTTCTACACAAGTATTGCCACCGAATTCAATTCTACCATCATCAGTTGTAGTGCCGTTCTTGTAAAGGTGAGAATAGAGTTTCTTCAATGCGTCCATAGATGGAAGCAAGAAAGTGCCAGTAATCTCTGCCGTTTCATACGAGCCACTTGGCTTGGTGATTGTGCCAGCAAGGGAAGTGGTGGAACGAGTGCCTTCAACATAATTGACAGTAATAGTGCCAAGAAGTTCGGCTTCAATAACAGAAGTGCCAAAAGCAAGTTCTGCTTTTCCGCCTAAATATGTCGTTGCCATATTTTATTCCTTTCTTAAGTTAATATCTTAATTCCCCAGTGACAGACCATATAATTCTGCCATTCGTGTCCTCGCCAATATTCGTTGGGGTCGATACTGGCATTATAGAAACATTCTTATATTCTTTCGTATCTGCGAATATATTAGCATTCTCCGGTGCTAGTTTCCCACTATTCAATTTAGATTTGTTTAGTTGGAAGAAGCCAGCCTTTGGTAATGTGCAAGTCGCATAACTAGAATTCAAGAAATCTACAATCTTCATCAATCTAGTATAGCCATCAACATCATTTTTTCCACGAGAGTATAACTGGTATCTTTGAACTCGAAGTTGCCCACGAGTTTGAGGTTGTCCTATATCAGTGATATATACACCAATTCTACCCAGCGAAAGTTTCTGCCAAAATAAATCAGCGTCAATCTCGCCATAGCCGTTATCGGCCAAATATTGTAATAGACTTAATGTAATCATTTAATATAACTCCCTATTCCTTCTTTCAAAACGCTCTCAAAAGCATTTTGCAGGTATCTAGAGCCAGTTCCAGGTGTGGTGTAATGTCTTACCTTATGTGAGCCATCAAGTCGCTCTCCACGCTCTTGATAGGCGGCATACGGCACATTTTCATCACCATATATAACCTCTCGCTCTAAACCATTGCCTTCAACCCTGCCAGTATCGCTTAAATCACCATTCTTTCTTGGAACGGTTATTCTCGCACGAGCTAAAACTGCTTCAGCCATACCCTCAATGCCATATTCTAACTTATCTTTGAAGCCGTTAAGCCACACAGTAGCAGAATAATGGACATCATTGGTCTGCATAATTCACCTCTCGCAAGGTAAAAGTTAAATGCTCGACAACACCAGTATCAAAGTTTGTGCCTTTAGTGACACCAGCAATCTCATACTCAATCCCATCTACAACCACACCATTCCCAACGATTGGGTCAGTTGGAGCGAAGTCTTCTGGGTGAGCGTGTAAAGTTGGTGTTTCGCCACTAAAAGTTTCCATATTTGCACCAGTTCGGGTATAGCCTCGGCGAAACTTGAAAACACCTTTTAATGTTCTCGCATTCCCCTCAGCTATATTCCCGAATACTGTTCCACGGTTTAATTGCACATAGCCATATTCAATTTCGTTAAATAAATCGAAAACGGTCATCGAAACAAATCCTTCCGTGAAGCACTTTGCCCTGGCATTGTGAATACTTGGCGATTGTTGCTTGGTTAATGTTAATGAACTTACTCATTGGCGTTTCTTTAGAATTATTATCGTAAGTCACAGAGAAGTCTTCTACCTTCTTCGAGGTGATGTTTTCCATACTTGCTTTCTGTTCATCTCCAATAATTCCAAAGAGCCTTGCGATAAGCAATTGTAAATCTAGTGGCAATGGTTCTGGGAATTCGGTTAAACATAACAAATCTTGTAGCCGTTCCACCGTTAAATCCACATAGAGTTCATAATTGCTATCTTCAACACTAGAAAGAGAGCGACCTAATAACTTCGCCATCTGTTCTTTTGAAATAATCGGTTCGTTCATATCGCTCCCTTTCTTAATGTTATTTTACTAGGCAGAAGTGGTTGCAGAAGCATAACCTGCACAAGCCATATTGCCATAGAGAGAACCAGCAACAGCACGCTCAACAAGCATAATGTCTTGGTTGTAGGTGGTATCGTAATCGAAGCGAACCATCTCGTTGCTAATGTAAGCACCATAGGCATTGATAGCGTAAGCAATCACATCATAGCCACAGCCTGCCATCTCATCCATCTCGAATACACGAGCTTCAATAGCACCCTCTGGGGAAGTGCCTGGCTGGAATAGATAGTTGCCGTTGGAAAGTTTCTCAAGTTTGAGGTCAGAGATAGTACCAAATGGAACGACCACAGCCTTGCCATAGCCTTTGTCTTTGACGAACTTCAAAGCCTTGATAATCTTGTCATAGGTGTTATCGCCATTGTCATTTGCAATAACGGTTGCAACTGCGTGAGCATACTTCTCATTCTGAGTTGGGTCATCATCAAGTGGAGTTGCAGCCACATTGAGGTCAGCAACCATAGAGAATAGACCACGAGAGCCATCGAAAATGCGAAGGTCTGGAGTGCCACTAGAACGGCCATCACCAGGAACAGCACCCTCTGCGATAGCAGTCAATACACGGTCAGAAAGTTCCTCGGAACGGAAGGCAAGAAGCTCACCAGTTTCATCATCAAGAATGTCCTGAAGGTCGATAGGAAGTTTCTTGTAAACAACTTTCTGCTTCAAATCACGGCGAACAAGCTCGAGTGACTGATTCTGCTTTGCTTCACCTTTCTTGTGACCTTTAGCACGAATACCCTCACCAGTGCCAAGCAATGCGTTCATTGAACTTGCACGAGAGCGAATAATGCGGAAGGTAGAAAGAATTGAGTTCTCATCATCCCAGCCCTTGAAGAAGATATTTTCAATACGGGTTGGCATAATTGAATCACCAGTAATACCCTTGGCTTCAAGGTTCTGCTTCCAAGCCTTTGCAACTGCTTCAGAAGTAGCACCTTTCATATTGGTAATAAGGTTCGCATAATCCCTAACAGCAGTTTTGCTCTTAAGGTAATCTGCGTTTGCTGATTTGGCAGTAATGTTCTGGTCTGCCTTTTCAGCAACTAGAGTTTTTGCAACATTGTCCATTGCGTTTTCCTCGTTTAAGTTAGTATTTTCGGTTTCAGATTCAGCCGGTTCAGCTTCTTCTTTGGTTTCGGGTTCTTCAGTTGTTTCTGCTTCCGAGGTTTCCTCGCTCGCTTCTTCAACTTTGGTTTCCTCAACCTCTGTTTCTGCTTCTTTAGCTTCCTCTACAACCTCATTTTCAACTGCTTCTTCAGCAGTCTGGACATCTTTCTTGTCCTCTGGAGTGGTTTCTGGATTTTCCACAGCTTCTCCTTGTAAAGACTTCACAGCAAGCACTTGTGCGTCCATATTTGAACCTCTAGTGACAAGCGAAACTTCAATTATTTCACCATCACTATCAGTATTGGTTGCAACATCGTGGTTAAAATCTCGATACTGAATGCTAAATGCGTTGTCTAAGTGACCTTCTTCTAGAAGTGTAAACATTTCTTGTGCGAGAGGTCTGCTAGATAATCCAGCTTCAAACACGAGATTGCCATTGGCATAGAACGCTCTGCGAACGCTTCCAATCACTTTCTCAACCTGATATAGGTCGTGGTCTAGAAGAAGTGGAATATCAACATTTGTTTCACCATCAATCGGCAGGTCGGACACTCTAATATGTCCACCACCTTTTAATGGCAATCTATATGTGCCAATATTCACCCTTTCGTAATCACGGTCTTCGTTAGGTGAGCTAGCAATGAAAGTGACACGGTGTTCTCCATCAATGTCTGCTAGTTTAGCCTTTGTTAAGGTGAGAGATTTTAGTTTCTCGACCATTTGTTAATCCTTTCAGAACGCCCGAATGGGCTTTGTTCTGAATTCATTATGTCTAGGTATCGCTTGAATAGCAAAATTATGCACCAATTTGCCCTGACGAATAAATCCGTAGAGCATTTTTTACATAAGTTGTTCTAACAGCAAGTGCTTCAAACATTTCTTGGGTAGCGTGAGTGTAAATTGCTATTGCTCTTGTAATTGCCATCCCTCTATCTATCTTTGTTTCACCTTGAAGGTCGTTCATCACAAAATTATCGCTTATATACAATTCACCATCTATCAAATTCAAAAAAATAATTGAATTCCCTTCCGGTGGTGTTTTTATACTTGCCGCAGCTGCACCGATTGAAACTTTAGAACCATTTTGAGAAGTAATTATATTCCCACTTGTAATTGATGAAAGTGGGTCAATAATAAATCCATTCATATATAATGAGCTTCCATCTCTAGCAACGATTTTGTTTTTAATTGTGGTCGAATATATAGTTGAACTTGAACCATAAAAAGTCACTAAGCATTCAATTGAGCAATCAGTTGTAAATTGAACAAATGAATTCCAAAATCTTACTTCTGAACCAGTTAAAATCATTGTAGTAAATGTAAAAATACTATTCTCATAATGCTGAACTCCTGTAAAGTTTATAGTCACATCACCGATACTTGAGGCATTTTTTTCGAAAACAATATTTGCACTATTTAGAAAGCCAGTCGATAAATTATAAGTCCCAGCTGTAAGAAATCTAATGTTAGCTGAACCACCGTGTTTGTTAATTTCAGTAAATGCACCAGCAATCGTCTGTTTAGGCGTAGCAGTAGATAAACCATCGTTATTATCATCTCCGTTCGTTCCATCAACATATACTCTAAGCCTTGTAGCAGAAAAAACTAACTCACTAGTAGTTGAATTATCAGCAAGGAATTCAATATTTGCAACAAGTTGGTTTTGTTCAGCCGCCGTTAATACATCCAACGGCACGAAGTTCATATCTGGGTAAGGTAAGGTTAAAGCCATTATTCAGCTCCTTTCAAGTTATTATTTAAGTATTCAAAGTTATACATAGTGCAACGGCTTAATGCTTCTCTAATGAAGTTGGTTTCCAGACTTTCAGCCACTTCATCGAGTTCCTTTTCGATAACAGTCATATTATCTCTAAAAGTACGCACAAACAAGAGAAACTTTATACCATCTCTCTCATAGGTTTTCGCATACCTAAAGATTGGCTTATCGCTTAATACCATTTCACCACTAGAAGCCTTATAACGAACTCCTACTGGCATTTTTCGGACAGAATAACCATCTTGGAAGTCGGCTGTCCATAATGCTATTTTATCTATAACTATTTCCATAATTCCATCATAAACTCTTATCGCAATATATCACAAAAAGATAGCACCCCTTTTGGCTTGAGTGCTATCTAGGTAAATAAAGTTTTACAGAGAGATATCTTATGCCTATTTTTTGTCTTCACGAGCCAGGTGTGTGAGGAAGCCTAGGCTCTAATTGTCATACCGTTTCGTTTATGAATACGAAGTAATAAGGTGCTCCAAAAGCAATACTAATCCACTAGCGAAGCCGTATCGGTATCACCAGTTTTCTTTGCTGCCAAACACTTAAGAACTGTAATCAACGAGGCAAAGCCGGCAGTAGATAGAGTAATACCCCAATTTACTTCTCCAAAAGTTGCACACGCACCAATAGCACCAAGCAAGGCTTCGGCAAAAGTGCATAGCACACGCTCGAACATATCTAGAAGATATTTCTTCAACCAATATTTCTTTTCTTCTTTACTCATCTTTATCTCCTTTGTAATTCTTCATATAGTCGCCTAAGCTATGAACAAAATCTTCAAACCATACAGGCATTTTCTTGTCATCAACAGGTGTCGGCTCTGGTGTTGGTTGTGGCTTAGGTGTATTCACTTCAATAACTAAATCAATCGACTTATGCCCGGCATAGCGAATATTCTTTCGCCAATTTCCACGATTGGTAGTTTTAGAAACAGAATAAACTGTGCCTTCTCCAAAGTTTGCAGATTTTGTGCCATCACGCTTAATATTTTGCTCATAAATAACCCAATTGCCGTTAATCAACAACTCAACCCAAGTGTGTCCATATTTGCTTCCATCTACATCACAAGAGCAAACACGATAACCTTTGCGAATACTATCGCTTTCGCTCATATAATAACCACCTAAGTCTTTTACAAGAACATCAACTAATTGGTTGCCATTTCCAGTAGGACCAGGCCAAGGCACTCCACACATAATCATCAAATACTTTGGAAGCCTCGTGCATTGCCCCCTAAATACATCATTATCAAAACAAACGAATTGCCCAATAACATCTTCAAAGACTTTTTGTAGTGCGTCCATTATTTCTTCCCCTTTACAAACGCAACAAACTCCCCATCTTCATTGACTTCTATCGCTGGCTGGGCTTTATCGGTTTTCTTGAATAACCCCATTATCATCTCCTTTCTTTTCTTCATTATATTCCCACATAAGCCTATCGTTCAAACATCTTCCACAATCATCAAAAGCCATACCTAGAAATAGGCTTAATACACCAGCCAATATATCACTAGAATATTGTGCGACATTGAGGTTTTCAGCCGTTGGCTGACTATCATAGCATTCTTGAGCCAAAACCCAAGATTTGAGTGCGTGTTTA
>JAEEGL010865866.1_pt1 | contig 30403 bp, 22 predicted proteins | sample 9134231 | NCBI WGS metagenome assembly JAEEGL01 (sample SAMN16246548, study PRJNA631951) | gut metagenome | biome: gut microbiome; feature: rumen; material: fiber-attached | host: Bos | place: Iran: Karaj | collected 2018-10 | reverse complement strand
GAGAACTTCTTCCATTCCACCTTGTAGTCCGCCCGGGACTTCGGCTCGGCCGACATCTTGTAGTTTGAGCAGTAGGCGAAACGCACGTACGGCCGGTACGTCACCTGCGCGACCATCGCGCCCTGCCTGTCGCAGAAACGCGGGTTGCCGCCGACGAGCGGAAGTTCCGTGTTCGACTGCCCGCAGCAGTACCATACCTCGCCGACAAGTATATCCTTAATCTCCGCGAGGTCGTCCTTCGGCTGGGACGCGAAGACGCCCCACATGTTCGTCCACCTGGCGTTCTTTCCGCTCCATGCGCTGACAGTCATCTTGCGCCCTTCCTTGCATGCCGCCAGCGGCGCAAGATCGACGCGCCAGCGGCCATCGGCGCCGGCCACCGTCTTGAGTTTCTGGCCCGCGAAGGTCACTGTGACGGAATCGCCCGCGCCCGCCCAGCCCCACACAGGGACATTTCGCCCGCGCTGCAGCACCATGCCGTCGGCGAACGGCGTACCCATCGTAAGTTTTGCCTCGGCGCCCATGGCCGCGGCGGCGACAATCGCCAGAATCAGTTTCTTCATCTTTCTCCTTTGTTTGAATGTTGCAAGCTTGAAATCGTCGGCGGCCGGTGTCCATCACAGGCATTTAAGGATGCGATCGAAGGCGTCCAGCATTTCATCGACGTCACGTACGGCGTGCGCGGCCGAGATGAAGTTGCACTCGAACTGCGACGGCGCGACGTATATTCCGCGATCGAGCAGTCCGTGGAAGATGCGCGCATAGAGTTTCGTGTCGCAGGCCTTGGCGCTTGCGAGATCGGTGACGGGAGCCTCCGAGCAGAATATCGTGAACACTCCGTTGAAGCTCTGGCAGCGCACCGGCAGGCCATGCTCCGCCGCGATTGTGGATATTCCCACGGCAAGCGCGCTGCCGAGTTCCGCCATGCGCGTATACGGCAGTTCGCGTTCGAGCACCTCGAGGGTCTTGAGTCCGGCGGCGACCGCGAGCGGGTTGCCGCTCAGCGTTCCCGCCTGATATACCGGACCTGTCGGCGCGAGCGCCTTCATCCACTTGCGTTTTCCGCCGACGGCCGCAAGCGGCAGACCGCCGCCGATCACCTTGCCCAGCGTGACGAGGTCGGGCGTTATGCCGCCATACAGCGCCGAATACGTCGACAGCCCGAACCGGAAACCGTTGATGACCTCGTCGCAGATGAGAAGCGCGCCATGCTTCGCGGTTATGGCGCGGAGTCCCTTCAGGAAGCCGTCCATCGGCGGGACGAGCCCCATGTTGCCGGCGACAGGCTCGACTATCACGGCGGCGATCCGGCGCCCGTGTTTCGCGAAGGCGGCCTTGACCGCCGCAAGATCGTTGTATGGCGCGACCAGTGTGTCGGCGACTGCGCCGGGCGTCACGCCAAGCGACGAGGACGCGCCCATCGTGAGCACTCCGCTGCCGCTCTTGACGAGCATCGCATCCGAATGCCCGTGGTAGCACCCGTCGAACTTCAGCACGAGATTGCGTCCCGTGACGCCGCGTGCAAGCCTTACGGCCGTCATCACCGCCTCGGTGCCGCTTGATACGGCGCGCACCATGTCGACGCCCGGCACGAGCGACACGAGACGCTCCGCGAAGACGACTTCGTCCGGCGTCGCGATTCCGAACGTGGTGCCCTTCCCCGCCCTTGCGCGCACGGCGGCGGCGACCTCGGGGTGCGCATGGCCGAGGATCATCGCGCCCCAGCTGCAGCAGTAGTCGGTGTAGGTGCGGCCGTCGGCGGCGGATATCTTCTGCCGCCTGCCGCCCACCACGAACACGGGCGTACCGCCTACTCCATTGAAGGCCCTTACGGGCGAATTGACCCCGCCGGGCATGACCTTGACGGCACGTGAGATGAGCTGTTCGTTTTTCATTGTTTTTTCCGGATGTCCAGAAGGTGGAGAATCTCCGTCACAAGCTTGCCGGATTTCAAGAGCGATTTCTCCGATATCTTGTCGATGGTGTCTGCAGGCGTATGCCAGTAGTCGTTCAGCCCGGGCGCGCTGCCGAACTCGAAATCTATCAAGTCGATCGCCGCGCAGCCGGCGTCGAGGAATGCCTGGTGATCGTCCTTGACCACAATGTCGTCGCGCAGCTTGACGCAATCCGCCACCCCTGCGCGTTCCGCCGCCGTCATCGCCAGCCGCCTGAACGCGGGTTCGCCGTTGCCAGGTATTATTATGTTCAGATCGCGGTCGCCAAGCATGTCGAGGCATATGGCGCACTTCACCGGCCGGCGCTTTTCCCGGAAGAGCTCGACCAGCCGCCGGGAACCCTGGAAGCCATCGTTCGGACCATATTCGCGGCAGCATTCCTCGGCATCGGTCCATACGAGCGCGATGTTGTCCTTCATCTTCTCCACACGGTTTATCACCGCCGCAAGCGCGATGAGCAGTCCGGTGGTGGACGCTCCGTCGTTCGCGCCCTGGAAATCCTTGCCGCCGTTCGGGGTCGTGTCGAAATGCGACATGACTATGATCCATGGGGCGGACGGATCCTCGCTGGGGAACTCCACGATCACGTTCGTGAACGTCCTTTCGCCGTTCGGCGACATGGCCTTGAAGGTATCCAGCGACGCATCGACACCCGTGCGGCTGACGTGATCGAGTATCCACCCCGCCGCCAGACGCCCGCGCACGGTGCCGGCGTGCCGTGGCGAATGTTCGCGCACGAGAGCGGCGGCCTCGTCATAGGCGAGTTTCGCGTCGGCCGGCGTGAACGCCATTGCCGCGGCGGCGAGAAGTGCTGAAAACACGGCCTGTCAGTCCAGTTTGACGCCGATCATGGACAACACCCTGTCGAGGTCGTCGTTGTCCAGGAAATCTATCTCCAGCACGCCCTTCGTATGCTTGCCGTTTGCGTGCGTGACGCCGCTCATTACGCGTACCGCGCAGCCGAGCATCTTGCGAAGCTCGTCGGTGAGGTGCCTCACGTAGCTGTCGGGCAGATCCGGCGTGCCGGACCTCTTCTCGGCGACCGGCGCATGCAGGCGGGCGATCTTGCGCTCGAGCGCGCGGACGGTCAGCGAATCGTTCACGCAGTCCCGGGCCAGTATCACGCGGTCCTTTTCGCCTTCGACGCCCAGCAGGACCTTTGCGTGGCCGGTGGACAGCACGCGGCGGCGCACGAGTTCGCGCACTTCCTCGGGCAGCTCCAGCAGGCGGGTAGCGTTGGCGATCGCCGGCCGGCTCTTGCCCACGCGTTCCGCTATATCGGCCTGCGTGAGGGAGAAATTGTCCTGCAGCATGCGATAACCCTCTGCCTCGTCGATGGGGTTAAGGTCCTCGCGCTGCGCGTTCTCGGTGACGGCCATCGTCGCGGCGGTCGTATCGTCCACGTTCTTCACCACGACGGGGATGAGCTTCCGGCCGGCGATGACCGCCGCCCGCAGACGGCGCTCGCCGCAGATCAGCTCGAGTTTCCCATCGGCGCGACGGCGGCAGACGATCGGCTCGATGACGCCGTTGGCGCGGATGGAATCGGCCAGTTCGTTGAGTTTCTCCTCCGCGAATTCCGTGCGCGGCTGCCAGGGGCTGCGTTCGATGTCCAGCGGCGGCACTTCGATGACGGAGTTTGCCGGCATCGCCACCTTCGGCGGAGGGATGGAGACGGCCGGCGGCGCCATCACGATGGAAGGCGTCGCGGCCGTCTTGGCCGGCGCCTCGCCAAGGAGGCTGTCCAGCCCCGTGCCGAGGCCGCGTTTGATCTGGCGGCGGTTTGGCGGCTTCGGGCCGGCCGCTTTCTTCAGGAACGGATTGGGCTTCTTCATGGATACATCCCCGGTTTGTCCAGGCCGGTGTTCTCGGCGAAACCGAACATGACGTTCATGTTCTGCATCGCCTGGGACGCCTGGCCCTTCATGAGATTGTCGATGATCGAAACGATACGCAGCTTGCGCGTGCGGGCGTCGACGGACACCACGATGTCGCAGAAGTTCGTGCCGCGCACGCTCATCGTGCCGACTGCCGCCGTCGAAGGCAGGACGCGTATGAACATGCTGTCGCGGTAGTATTCGCGGTAGATGGCGAGGACTTCATCCTCCGTGGCGTCGTGCAGGAGGTCGCCGTACAGCGTCGAGAGTATGCCGCGGGAGATCGGCAGGACCTGGGCCGTGAACGTGATGCGCACGTCCTCGCCGGCCTGCAGGGAAAGCTCGCGCTCGACCTCGCACACATGCTGGTGCCCGCTGAGGCGATAGGCGTTTATCTGCTCGCAGCGCTCGGGGTAGTGGAACGTCTGCTTGGCCTTCTTGCCGGCGCCGGAGACGCCGCTCTTGCAGTCGCAGATGATGGAGTGCGGGGCGACGAGATGCGCCTTCACCGCAGGCGCCATCCCGAGGATGCAGCTCGTCGCGAAGCAGCCGGGGTTGCCGACGAGATTCGCGCGCGCTATCTCGGCGCGGTGAAGTTCGGGCATGCCGTAGACGTTCGTGCCCAGCAGTTCGGGTGAAAGATGGTTAGGGTCCTTGCCGAGACGCGTGGCGTAATCCTGGTACGCGGCGAGGGTGGTGAAACGGAAATCGCCCGAATAGTCAATCACCTTCGCGCCCTTGGCGAGTTCCGCCTTGGCGTCCGCCATGCCTACACGGTCGGGCGTCGAGAAGAACACGACGTCGAACGTTCCCTGCGCGACGGGGTCGTCCGCCGCAAGTATCGGCAGATCGCAGAATCCCGCGAGATGGGGATATATGTCTGAAATCCGCTGTCCTACGGCCTCTCGCGCCACAAGCGCGGCGATATGGGTCTGAGGGTGCCTGAGAAGCAGTTCTATTATCCCAAGGCCGCCATAACCCGTGGCGCCCACTACTTTAACTCTAATCTTGCCATTCATGTCGCCGCATATTTTATCATAGCACGCGCCAGACTGCAAGCGACCAGACGAATCTGATACGAATCAGTCTTGCACCTTCTCGATGTCGGCGGGGGAGATGGCGACCTCCACCGCGGCGCCGAGTATCTCGACGTTGAGGCAAAGCTTCGCGTGCGGACCTTCACGCTTCACGTACCCTTCCGTGCCGCGCATGGGTCCGTAGACCACGCGCACGTAGTCCCCGGCCTTGAACGGATGCACGGGCCGCATCTCCGGCCCGCCCCTGGATGCATGCGCAATCTGCCGCAGCTGGTGGATCATCCTGCGCGGCTGCGTGACGGGAATGGTGTTCACCAGCAGGTTCGTCTGCAGCATCTTGATGCGCTCGTCCGGCAGAAGGCGCGTGAACACATACCCGGGGAAAAGCGGAAGTTCGCGCCGCACCTTGCGCCGCTGCACCTTTGTAATCTTGACGTACACGGGAAGGTGCCTGAAATATCCGTACCTCTCCAGATACGCCATCACCTTCTTCTCTGTGCGCGGCTTGACGTGCAGCACGAACCAGTCGCGTTTCATCTATCGGACCGTCCAATGACGGAGGCGCCGGCATACGCGGCCGGCGTCTCCCCGAACACGTCACTTCGCGTCGTTGAAGAGCTCGAACGCCTCTTTCGCCGTGAAGCCCTTGTGGACCACGGCGGCGATCGCCTTCATCATCGCGAGCGGCTTGGAGCTCTGGAAGACGTTACGGCCCATGTCTACGCCCGCGGCGCCGGCCTGCATGGCGCGATAGGCAAGCTCGAGTGCCTTCTCCTCGGGCAGCTTCTTGCCGCCGGCGATCACGATCGGCACGGGACACTGCGCGACGACCGTCTCGAAGCCCTCTTCGGTGTAGTAGGTCTTGACGAAGGACGCGCCGTTCTCCGCGCAGATGCGCGTAGCCAGGCGGAAATAGCGCGCGTCGCGCACCATGTCCTTGCCTACAGCCGTGACGCCCAGCACCGGTATGCCGTACTTTTCGCCCATGTCCACGGTGTGGACGAGGTTGTGCGTGGTGATCTGCTCGGAAGCCTTGTCGCCCACCGCCACCATCACCGCCATCGCGCTCGCGTTGACACGCAGGACGTCCTCGACGTCGTACACGCGGTTGAGGTTGAGGTCCGTCAAGATGGACGTGCCGCCGTCGGAGCGCAGGCACACCGGCTTGGACATGGTGGGCGGGATGACGCTGCGCAGGACGCCGCGCGTGCACATCAGGCAGTCGGCATATTCGATGAGCGGATTGATCGTAAGGTCGATGCGCTCCAGTCCGCTCGTCGGCCCCATGATGAATCCGTGGTCGCACGCGAGCATCACGGTGTGGCCCGTCTTGGGGTTGAAGATGCGCGAAAGGCGGTTCTTCACCCCCCATCCGCGGTTTTCATTTCCCTTCAGGAAAAAAGCCTTGTTCTTCTGCGGCTTGTCGAAACCGTATGCGGCCGCATCCTTGAATCCATCCATGTCTGCCATTGTAGTATCCTTTGAGTTGATGTTTAGTTGATGTTGAAGCATGCCCATATATCGGCATTCGATGCGCTCCCCGCATCGATGGGGCCGATCGAGCGAGCACCGAGATTCTTGGCCCGTCCAAACTTCGCCTGCATCTGCGCGGTGGCGTCGCTGCCGGCCTTCGCGGCGGCGGCGGCGGCGGCGAACATCGCCTGTTCCCCTTCCGCGGCATGGGCGGCCAACGCCTCTACCGCGGGGATGAGCGCGTCCATGAACGTCTTGTCGCCGACCTTCGCGGACGTGGCGAACCCGAGTTCCTCAAGCCCCGCGGCGAAGAGATCGGCGATCTCCTGGGCGGAAAGATCGGTCTTGCCGGCCTCTACGGCATCGGCCATGCCTTCGAAGAGCGAGCCGTATAGAGAACTGGTCGAACCCGACACGTCCGTCTCGAGATGCGAGACCATATCCGAGAGAAGAGACTTGAAGTCGGCCCCTTCCGCCTTTGCGAGCGCGCGCGTGGCGGCTACTATCGCCTCGCCATGGTCGCCATCCCCGCCTGCGGCGGCGTCAAGCGCGGAGTAATCCTTCTCGCGGGCCGCGATCTTCTCCGCCGCGCGCGCCCATACGGCCTTGAACTGTTCCAGCGTCATCGTATGTAATCCTTGACAAACTTGGTTACCGGTAAGTCTTGAGGATGTCAACTGCGCAGGTGGCGCCGTCCGGGACTTCGGCGGCGAAATTGAAAGCCGTCGTGCCGCTGAGCGTCGGCAGAGGAGTCTCCAGCGTCCCCTCGCGGATGAGATTGCCGTTGTTGGCCTTCTCCAGCCGCCAATTCCTGCCGTCGCGGCAGACGAGACGTTCCGCGGCGGCAATCTCCACGGGGAACGTGATCGCGGATTTCGAAAGGCCGAAGAAGCGAGGGAACGTGAACGTCGGATTCTTCGCAGGGCCATATATCTCGAACGAGATATCGGCCTTTTCGCCGGGACGCACCGGGATCGCCGCAGGCGGCAGAAGCCCCTTCGCCGGAGCATACGCGAAAGGCATCATGCCCTCGTAGCGCATCGTCTTGCGCATGGCGTCCGTAAGATCGTCGACGAACGCCGGGCGCGTATTGGAGAGCGCGAAGAACGAAATGTTCGCGCGGGCCGTGTCGGCCGCATCGAATTGCACGGAATTGCCTCCCTTGCGGAGCATCGGCATCTTGGCGGCGGGCTTGCGCTCAAGCGCCGCGCCGAGCGCCGTGTAGCGTGTCCATTCGCCATCCTCGAGCTCGGCGTATTCGCCGGCCGCGAGCGTGAACGGAATGGCGATCTTCTCGCCGTTCAAGACGACAGATGCGTTCTCGAGCGTGAGCGGCACCATGTCGAGCGCGGTCACCTCGCCGATCTCCACCGTGGCGCAGCCACCCTTCGGGATGTCGTTCAGGCACGCCGAGAACGTGCCCAGGTGGCGCGGATTCACGAACGTACGGTGGACATTCATGGTCGACCCGTAGGGCCACTTGTAGTTGTAGCGTTCCTCGACGTCGCGGTCGCGCATCAGGACGGGCACGTACTTCCAGCCCGTGAAATCGAGCCGCACGTAATGTTCGGAAACTCCGTAATGGTACTCCGGCGGCGTATCGACAACAAAACTCAGCAGCGCGCCCGAGCCATCGCCCTTGACCCATGCGCCGAAGGCTATGCGCGAATCGCCGAGATCCAGGCCGGGGAAGTCGAACTGGCGCTTTGCACGCACCCAGGCGGCGTTGCGTTCCGCGTCGCCGTTCGTCGCGGAAAGGCGGAACGCGGGGCCATGCTCGCCCTTCACGTCGGACGCGAACGACTTCGTCATGCCCTTGGCGGCGTCGACCTTCATCTCGGGGAAATCTGTCGCCTTCAACATGGGCACGCCATCCGAAGTCTTGCCGGCGGCATAGAGCGCCTCGATGCGCAGCGCGGCCTTGCGGGCCGACGCGCTGTCGAAATTCCAGTGCCTCGTCCAAGGCAGCCCGAAGCGCTTGGTGTACTCCTCGCTGTCGGTGATTTCCCAGAGGCCATCCGCGTTCTGGCGCAGACGCGCCTCGTTGCGCGGCTTGATCAGATACTCTTTCACGGCGGGCGTGAATGCGCGCGCGAGACGCGGATACTCGTACCAGCCAAGGACGGTCAACTGGCGCCTTACTCCGGGCGGCAGAGGTCTGCTCGTGACGCCCTGGATGGACATCGCGGCGTCATGCCCCGCGTTCTTGCCGGCGAAATACTCCATCTCGTCCACGTAATGCCCGCGGGCGCGCGGCACGTCGATGCGGGGCTGCCACCAGCCCATCTGCGGCTCGAGGAAGTTGGACTGGCGGCCGTTGTCGATCGCCCAGGTGATATGCCAGTCGTGGAAGCGCTTGACGGCATAGACGCCATGGTCCACGGTCGCCATGCGCGTCTGGAACCACCAGTTGTTCGCGCCCGTGCAGCTCGCCTCTATCGACGGCGAATGGCCGTTGTTGCGCTTGAGCTTCTTGAATATCTTGTGGCGCATCACATCGATGCCGTAGCGCGTGCCCATGCCCTCGGAGCCGTCGAAGTAGAATTCGTCGAGGTTGCAGGTGTTGTAGACGTTCGCGAGGCAATCGGCCAGCTCGTCGGCCAGGGGGGAGTCCGGCTGCGGATAGAACGCGATGTAGCGCTGGTGCAGATAGTCGGCCTTCGTGCCAGCAGGATAGGTGCCGCCCTTCTTCGTGCGGAACGCGCCGCGCTTTATGCCGGTGAACGCGTACGGCGCCTTGTCGCGGCGGATGCCCGTATACTGTATGAGCTCGTTGCCGATCCTGAACACGTTGCCGTTGGACGAATACGTGAACACCGTCGAATGGCGCTTCACGGGTTCTTCGTTGACGAGCATCTCCGCGTCCTTCTCGCCGAGCGGCGCGGCGAGGGTGTACGTCGCGTCGGCGACGAGCTCCTCGCGGCAGACGGGTGTTATCCACGGATCCTGCGGAGGTATGCAGGCCGTAAGCGTATGGATGCCCGCGCGAAGCCCGGCCGCGTGGACCTTCTCCATGCACGCCTTCATCGTGTCGATGCCGCCGGGGAAGGCGCCTTCACGGATCGGGTAGTGGCCGAGCATCGAGGTCCACGACTGGTTGTGGATGTTGGAGAAACCGCCGCGCTTGACGAAATCGATCCAATAGTCTATGTCGCCGTTGTGGACGGACGCGAACACGTAGCTCCAGCGGGCGACTTCGCTTTCCATCGACCATGCGCCGCCGGAATCGCTTTGCGGCGCGCCGGCTGCGACCGTCATGGCCTTGAGCTGTTCGCGGAACGTATTGCGTGGACCTGCCGCCAGGATGGCGGAACGGCCCGCCGGCGTGAACGGCGCCTGGACCAGGACGTAAAGGCCAGGGTTGAGCTTCGGTTCGCCCTGCAGGTCGCAGGAACGGACGCACACTGCGGACCGTTCATCGCTGAACGCGTTCACGAACGAGCCGCGCCACTTGTCGCAGAGGGGTACGATGTTGCAGAAGCGGAACTGCTTCGTCTCGCCGAGCGTGCACTTCTCGACGTTGAAGCGCCAACCGCCATCGAACGGGACGACCGCCAGCTCGACTTCGCCCAAGCCGGACGCGAAAAGGAACGCCAGCCGGTCGCCGGGGCGCTTCTCGAGGCGACGCGCCGTCACGATGCGTCCGCAGGCAAGTGTGGCCTCGATGAACGCGACCTTGTTGGATATGAGTTCGCGTCCCGATATCTTGTCGCGCAGCGACGAAACGTTGCCGAGGGAATCGAAGACCATCGTCGCCGACTTGCCCTCGAACGTCACAATCGGCTTCCCGCCCTGGCCGTGCACTTCCGTCTTCTTTATGCCGCCGGTGCCGTCGTCCTGGTATCCCTCGATCTCGGCGTACTGAGAATCGCCCGCGAGCTCGGCTATCGCATCGGCGTCAAGCGCACCCTTCCACACGCGGAAGTCGTCGATGAAACCGTTGAACGAATCCCCGCACCAATAGCCCAGGCTCGTCACGCCGCCGATGCGGAAAGGATGGTCCCACTTGCCGGAGGCGACCTTCTTGCCGTCGGCGTATACCGTGACTTGCGGTCGCTTGAAGACCAGCGCCACCGAGCACCACTTGCCTTGAGGGATCTTGGAGTAGACGGGCCAAGACCCTTCCGGCCCTTTGGCCCCGGCCCTCAAACGTATCGAGAGCGAGTTGTTGGGGGCGAAGAAGAGCACGCCGCCATTGCCCCAGCCTGAAGAGGAGAGAACGCACGGATACTTGCCGCCCCCCTTCCCGTTGCAGCGGAAACGCAGGAAGTACGTGATGGAGTCCGTACCGTCCAGGTCCTTCGGCAGCGCGATCGTGGCGCCCGAATATCCGCCGTCACCCGTGGCGAGGGCGCCTCCGAATGTTCCCGTAGCCCACTTCGCGGAGCGGGTGAGATCGGCCGACAGGCCAGATACCGTATCGTCCGAGTAGGCGCCGCTCGCCTCCTCGAAATCGAACCGTGCGACAAGGCGCGGCTTTTCTGATACGCTTTTTTCAACCGCGCCGGCAGCGGCAGGGCTGTTGGCGGCGCAGACACACATGGCCGCGAACGTCGCGGGCAGAAGGATGATGAGGTTTTTCATGCCCCATATTATCTCAAAAAAAGACGGATTGCGCAACTAGCCAACGACTATTTCTTCTTTGGGGTATTTTATGGAACTGACAGGCTCGTCGCGTCCGCCCACGAGCAGCACCACCGTAATTGCGCCAAGCCTGCCGCACAGCATGCATACCATCAGCACGATTCGTCCCGTCGTGGAAAGGAGCCCCGTCGTGTTCCCGCACGACAGCCCCGTCGTGGTCACGGCCGAGATCGTCTCGAACAGGAGCTGCTCGAAACCAAGCCCCGGATTGTCGGCCTCAGTGACGAGCAGGACCGACATGGCAAGCGCGATGAGCGCCACCGCGAAGAAGAAGATCACGAAGGATTCGCGCACGACCGCGAGAGGCACCGTGCGCCGGCACAGGACCGTCTCGTTGCGTCCGCGGTATATGGCCGATATGGTGCAGAGGAACACTATGAACGTCGTGACCTTGATTCCGCCGCCGGCGCCGCCGGGCGCCGCGCCTATGAACATCAGGATTTCAGCGAGGAATCGCGTCACGCCGTACGTATCCTCCATCGGGATGACCGTAAACCCGCACGTGCGCGGCGTGACCGCCTGGAAGAACGTCACGGCAAGTTTCTCCGGCAGCGGCATTCCCGCGAGAGTGTGGTCGCGTTCGATCAGGAAGAACACGGCGAAGGCGATTACGAGAAAGATCGCCGTGGACGCAAGCACCACGCGCGAATGAAGCGAGAGGCGTCCCCTCCTGACGAGACTGCGCGTCCAGAACCTGATCGTGCAGATGTTGTAGATCACGAAGAATCCGATGCCGCCGAGGATGACTTCAATGCCCATCGTGACGAGCACGAAAGGCTGGTCACGGAACACGGCGAGACTGCCCGGATCGAGAGTGAAACCCGCGTTGGCGAACGCCATGACCGAATAGAAGAACGCGCGATACCATGCGGTCAGGTCATGCAGGGCGATCTCCAGCGACGGGGCGTTGCGTGTAAACGCCCACCAGAGGGCCACAGTCCCGACCGCCTCTATGACAAGCATTGACGACACGACCCATACGATAAGGCTGCGCAAGCCCTTTACGCCGTGCGTGCCATAGGCGCTCATGAGCGAGAACTCGCTCGCGAGCGAAAGCCGCCTGCCCGTGACGACGAGAAAGAACGTGCCGAGCGTCATTATCCCCACGCATCCCAGTTCGACCAGCACAAGCATCACGCTCTGGCCGAAAAGCGACAGTTCCGTGCCGGGATCGATTACCGTGAGACCCGTGATGCACACCGTGGAACACGCCGTGAAGAGCGCATCGCCAAACGGCCGCCAGGTGTGCGTGGGGCTGGATATGGGCAACGACAGCAGGAAGGCGCCAATGAGAATCGCCCCGAGAAACCCCAGTACGATCGTCCAGCGCGTCTTCATCGCCCGGCCTCGCCGGAGGAAGCGGTCTCGCCAGAGGAAGCGGTCTCGCCGGAGGAAGCGTCCTCGCCGGCCTTAGACGACCCATCGGCGGAAGTCGCCCCGGATTCCTTCTTCTTGCTTTCAGTGAAATCGAGCTTTTCCTTGAGCCACACGCCCCATACGCTGAGCTCGTAGAAAAGGCACAACGGCAGCGCCATCATTATCTGGCTCATCGGATCAGGCGGCGTGAGCGCCATGCCGAGGAAGAATGCGATCACGATCGCGAATTTGCGGAACTTGCGCAAGGTTGCGGATGATATCAGGCCGAGCCAGCCCAGCACGAAGAGCATGAGCGGTATCTGGAAGACTAGACCGAATGCGATGATTAGCTTCAGGATGATCGAGATGTATCCCTCTATCCGCACGACGGACACCGGCAGATGCACCCAATTGTTTACGATGTCGAAGAATGCCACCGCCTGCGGCGTTATCTTGGCGTACGCGAACCATACGCCAATGCCAAAACACGAGCTGCCCGCGAAGAGATAGAAGAGTATCGCGACCTTCTCGCGCTTCGTGAGCGCCGGGAAGATGAAACGCAGCAGGAAATACATTGTGAAAGGGAACGACAGCGCCGTGCCGCCCCACATCGCGATCGACATTATCGTGGAGAATCCACTGGTGAGATCAAGCCCTTCAATCTTGAGCTTGCCGGCCTCCTCGAGCATCTGCGCGGGCGATTTCAGCCAGTCCAGAACCTGCGGCGCGAAGATGCCGGCGACTATGCAGCACACGACCCAGGACAGCGCCGCGCTCATGAGGCACGACCTGAGCGCGACGATATGCTCGAAAAACGGCCGCGGCGGATCGTTGTATTCGTCGGGGTTTTTAAGTATCGAGCCCATCGCCCTTCTTCTCCGTGGCTTCTTGCGCCGCCGCATCGGCGGGCATTCCGGAAGGCGCCGCATCGGCGGACGTCCCGGAAGGCGCGACGCCCGCGGTGTCGCCGGATCCGTCCGGACCGTCATTTCCCTCGCCCATCATGGGTGGAGCGTCGGAATACATCTCGCCAGTCTCGTCGTAGCCGTCTTCACCGTAGTAGTCGTATGCGCGGTCTTCACCATCGCCGAGATCGCCCCCGGGGCCCGTGCCGGAGTCCTCTCCATTCCCGGCCACCGTCTCGTTGACGTCGTCTGCGACATCTATGTAGTCGTTCTTGACGTCGTTGACGGCCCGCTCCATCTCCTGGTCCATCGTCATGATCTGGCGCTTGAATTCGTCCGCGGCCCTCCGCAGCTTCGAGAAGGTCTGCCCCATCTTGCGCGCGGCGGCGGGGAGGTTCCGCGGCCCGATCACGATAAGCACGACGGCGAGCAGCACAAGCCACTCGCCGCCACCGACGGAATCGAAGAAGAGAAACGCAAAGGTCATCTACACCTGCAATCCGTCAGCCCTGCACATTACTTGTGCTGATAGATGGCGAACTCGCCGCGGCGGTTCTTCGACCACACGGATTCGCCGCTTCCGGCGACCGCGGGCTTCTCCTCGCCGAAGCTCTTCGTCTGCAGACGGTTCTCGTCGATGCCGAGGCGCTTCAGATAATCGCGCACGGAACCGGCGCGAAGCTCGCCCAGCGTGAGGTTGTATTCGTTGGAGCCGCGCTCGTCGCAGTTGCCCTCGACCATCACGACGCGCTTGGGGTTGGCCTGCAGATGCTGCGCGACGGCCTCGATCTTCGCAAGCTCGGATTCCTTGATGTTGGAAGCGTCAAACGCGAAGTAGACCGGCTGGAAATCGACATCCGTGCAGCGCGTGTAGTTGGGATCCTGATCGAACTTCAACTCGGTGGCAGGCGTGCCATCCTGCCCCAGCACCGTGTTGAAATCGGAGCCGCTGGCGCCCGAATCGAGCCCGTTGCCCGCCGTATCGACGGCCTGAACGTTGCCCGCGTCATCGCCGCCTTCGGCCACGTCATCGTATTTGCACCCCGTCACGGCGAACGCGAGAGCCCCGCATGCCGCCAACGCCATCATTGTGGAATACTTCATTTTCTTTACTCCTTAGCTGGTGAAATTCTTTTTGTTTTGAAACGCGATGAGTATGATACCCTATTTGCGGACGAAACGCAAGCGGAAAACGAAAAACCTTTTTTCCTCCATGCCGCCCGAAATATGGTATAATGGCGGCCCATTCGAAAGGAACCGAAGAACAATGATCCGCGTCAACGAAAACTACCTCAAGATACAGGCATCGTATCTCTTCACCGAAATCGCGCACCGCGTCTCGAAATACCAGGCCGAACACCCGCAGGCCAAGGTGATCCGTCTCGGGATAGGCGATGTCACCGAGCCGCTCGCGCCCGCAGTGCTCGCCGCCATGCACGCGGCCGTCGACGACGAGGGCCGCCGCGAGACGTTCCACGGGTACGGGCCCGAACAGGGCTACGCCTTCCTGCGCGAAGCCGTCGCGAAATACGACTATCAGGCGCGCGGCATCGATGTCGCGGCGGACGAAGTGTTCATCTCGGACGGCGCGAAATGCGACTGCGGCAACATACAGGAGCTCTTCGGCGCCGACGTCAAGATCGCAGTGGGCGATCCCGTCTATCCAGTGTACGTGGACACGAACGTCATGGCGGGGCGCACCGGCGTCAACACCGACGGCCGCTACGCGAACCTCGTCTATCTCGACTGCACCGCCGAAAACGGCTACGTGCCTTCGCCGGGCGTCCTCAAGGAACCGGTCGACGTAGTGTATCTCTGCTATCCCAACAATCCCACGGGCGCGGTCGCGACTAAGCCGCAGCTCCAGGAATGGGTCGACTGGGCGAACTCCACCAAGGCGCTCATCCTCTTCGATTCCGCATACGAGGCCTTCATCCGCACGCCCGGCATTCCGCATTCGATCTACGAATGCGAAGGCGCGCGCACGTGCGCGATCGAGTTCCGCAGCTACTCGAAGACCGCAGGCTTCACAGGCGTGCGCTGCGGCTATACGATCGTCCCCAAGGGTCTCATGGCGTACACCGCGTCAGGCGAGGCCGTCGAGCTGCGTCCTTTCTGGACGCGCCGCCAGACGACGAAGTTCAACGGCTGCAGCTACATCACCCAGCGCGGCGCGGAGGCGATCTATACCCCGGAGGGCCAGGCGCAGGTGAAGGCGACGATAGACTTCTATCTCGAGAACGCTAAACTCGTCAAGGATGCGCTGGTCAAGCTGGGCTACAGCGTCACGGGCGGCGACGATTCGCCGTATCTGTGGGTGGACGTCAAGGGCGACAGCTGGGAGTTCTTCGACCGGCTTCTCAACGAGGCCAACGTCGTGACCACGCCCGGCGCGGGATTCGGGAAGGACGGCCAGGGCTACATACGCATCTCGGCGTTCAACAGCCGCGCCAACGTCGAAGAGGCGATCGTCCGCCTCGCGAAAGTGCTGGCGTGACATCCTTCCGCCGCACGCCGCGGCGGATCAGGCGCGCATGCCTGAGAGGAAGGTGGCCTCTGCCGCCTCGAAGATCGCGCGCATGGTTTCGGCGTCGGGCGCTTCGCGCAGATCCTGCAGCAGGTGCGTCCCATGGGCCAGCAGGCACAAACGCGCCAGCACGTGCAGATGCTGCGCATGGTCCGTACAGCATATTAGGAAGAAGATGTCGGTGCCCTGCCCGTCCTGCGAGCCGAAGAACACGGGCCGCAACGTGCGGCCCAACGCGAGAAACGATTCCTGCACGAGATAGGGATCGTGGAAACGCGCATGCAGGAACGCGGCCCCGCCGCCCACCGCGGTGGATCCCGCCTCCTCGCGCGCCGTAAGTTCGCGGAAAAGCTGTTCGGGATCGTACACAAGCCCCGTGGACTCGGCCAGATCCGTCATGTCACGCAGGATGCCGCCACGATTCTTCGCCGAGAGCGCGGGATGCACCGCCCCGGGAACGAGAAGCCGCGACACCAGCATGTCCTCGCCAAGCGCCCGGCGGCGTTCTTCCATGTCCAACCTGTGTTCGCCGGTGAGTTTCTTGGGGGCGAGTTCGATCATCCGCCGCTGCGCCCATTCGTCCAGCAACCGGTGTTCGAAGAAGAACGTGTCGCCGCGTTTCACGCTTGGGACCTCCTCGCGCTGCGCGAAATGGCGAAGCTCGTTCTCGTCAATGTGCAGGTGCCGGGCCGCCTGCCGGATATCCATCATCTCGTGACTCATTCCTGACGATCCCCTTGTCAACGAAATCTCTCCAGGATGGAGGTGTCGTAGCTCCATTCCGGTTTTTCGAGCGTGCCTGCGGCACGGAACCCGAAAAGTACGGTCGACAGCTTCGAGAACGGCCACAGCAGCGGATTCTTGATCGCGCCCAGAAGCGAATCGTCCTTCACTATCTTGACGCGCACCGCGAAGTCCAGCTTGTCCCTGACGATATCGTACGTGCCCTTGCCCACGATGGTGAAGATTCCGCCGCGGAACATCACGTCGTCGCTGCTCAAGATGCCATCGACAAGCTTGAAGGTCATCGAGCTTTCCGATATCGTGATGCCCGTCACCTTCCTGGATTGCTTGACGACCTGCCCCAGGCCGGCGACTTTCTCCATCGCGGAGAACAGCCCGGAAAGCAGATTCAACGTGGCAAGGTTCCCTTCAGTCACCGCGATCTTGCCCTTGCCGTTCAGCCGGAGGACCACATTCTCGCCGACGGGCCCGGAAAGCTCGATGTCGCCGGAAAGGTTTCCGCGTTTGTCGCCGACGTCCACGTTGAATATCTTGCCGACGTCTGCAAGTGCGACCTTCTTCCCGGCGACATTGATGCCGAATCTGGCCTTTGACATCGTCAGTCCATTGAACGACATGAAGCCGCTGCCGGAAAGTTCGCCGCCGCCCGGCGTGTTGGCGCGGGCCTCGGTGAACTTCACCTCGGTACCCTTGACCTGGAAGACCGATCTTGCGTTTTTGAGCGGAACGGTGAAGAACGTGCCGCGCAGGAAGCCGACGGTGCCCGTCAGGTCGTTCATCGCGGTATGGCTGGGATCGACGGACATCGTTCCCTTGAGCGTTATCTCGGGCGGCGTCTCGGGCTGCAGGCAGTCCAGCGTGCCGTCGGTCAGCACGTCTGCGATCGCAAGCGCGTTCGAGAGCGAGACGGTGGACCGTACGTCGAAGTTGACGTGCCCGATATCATTGGTGTTCTCATATATCACGGTACCTTCCATCGACCGGCCGTCGGGGAAGTTCGCGGCGACGGGGCCTACCACTATCCGCGCGTTCTGGTACGTATCGCGCACGAATACGCGTATGTCCACAAGCCCATGCGCGTCCTTGAACGGCACCCCCCTGTACGCACCACCCGTGGGATGCATGTCGAGGAATATGTGCAGGTCGTTGTTCCTGAGGTTGACGTCGAACTGGCAGGAGGCGTCGACCGGCGTCACCACCCCGGTGAAGGAATCGATGAACTGATAGCAATTCGTGATCTCAAGCGCGCTCAGCATCGGCCGTATGTTGGGCTGGCGGGCCTGGCCATGGACGCTGCCGCGCAGGTTCTGCGCGTAGATGTCGCAATCCAGGTTGCCGTCCAGCGTCATCTGGGCATCGCGGTCCGGCCACTGGATGTATATGCCCGAAACGCGCAGGAGCTTGGGGTGCGACACCACGGATTCGGCCACCACCCTCGCCGGGCGCACGGAGAGCACCTCCGGACGCACCAGCACGAGCTTGAACGACGACAGGCGCGGAAACTCGATGTCAAGCGGCGCATTGACCTCGCAGAAGTCCGGCCGGCCCGGGAATTCGATCGAATCGGGTATGTAGTAGCCGTCGGGCAGACGCGGGAAAGAAAGTTTGGTTACGATAATCTCCTTTATCAGCCGGTTCGACTTCCACGGCAGCCGCCCCAGTGCCAGTCTCACGTCGACGCGTTCGGCGGAAAGGAACGGCGCCACCTGGACCTTTGCACGGTCGAACACGCGCAATCCCTCGATGCGGATTCCGCGCGGGAGGCGAAACGTGGCCGAATCCATGCGCACCACGCACGAAGGGGTAGAAAGCTTCTTGGACACCTTCTCCAGCACCCAGTCGGGGACGCGCTGCTCGAAACAGGTGACGGCAACCACCAGGACGGCGAAAAGAACCAAAGAGACGATCAAGGATATCTTTACGGCGCGAAGAAAGATTTTGAGCATTCTGTTCATTTTACAGCCATACCTTGACTGGCAGCCCCTAGGAGAGTCGAACTCCTCTTACCTGGATGAGAACCAGATGTCCTAGCCGATAGACGAAGGGGCCTGCATTGGTGCACCCGGTGGGATTTGAACCCACACACCTTGCGGCACTAGAACCTGAATCTAGCGTGTATGCCAATTTCACCACGGGTGCGATGGCGTGTATGATATCAAACTAAAGCCGCCGCGTCAATGGGATTCGGCAACAAAATACACGCACGCGAAGGAATGCGGCGCAAGCGTCAGCGTCACGACGCCATCCTTGGACGCCACTTCGGCCGCGGGCTGCCCGGGCAACTCGAGCGCCTTTGGCGCGTCTGCGCAAGAGAGCGCCTTGAAGCGCACCGTCTGTCTGGCGTCCGACACGTTCGCCGCGACGACGGCACGGCGCCGCGCATCCACATCTCGCCGTACCACGCCAATCACCGCAGGCATCGTCACGCGACTCGGCGGCGGTATCGGTTTGCCGGCGTTTTTCAGCTTGTACGTCCTTGTAAGATTCCATTCAAAAGTGACGGGAGGCGCCTCCTCGATCGGGCGCAACCTGTCTTCGACAAGTCCGTACACCAGGAAATCCGCCGCCGCCCGGCGCACTTGGGCGCACGCAAGTATGTACGCGACCCTCTTCTTGTCCCCTTCAAGATTCGAATCATGGCGCGTCGTGAACGGATCTATGATGCGCCTGCCGCCCCAACGCCCGGTGACCACACCCATGAGAGTCGCCTGCGCGACGCGCGCGAAGAACGCGTCGGTCGTGTCGTCGATGGAATTCTCCGTGCCGAAGAAGATCGTGTATCCCGAATATACTGCGGGAAGGAACGGGACATCGTCGGCATCGGCCGCGCGTCCGCATATGAGGTGTCCGTCAACGACATCGTACCACGTCTCGCCGCCACCTTCAGACGTGATGGGGATGTTCTTCGCGGAGAAGCGGTCGTGTATGCGCTGAAGCGCCGCGCGGTAGCCATCGGCCCAGTACGCGCCGCCGCCGAGAGGGTGTCCGTGCGCAGGGTTGTGGCACGGTCTCGGGCGCGAGCATGAGATCTGGTCGTAGTAGATCGCAGGCGCCCCGAGGCCTTCGACGACGTTCGTGCCCATCCTGAAAAGGACGTCCTGCCACCCTTTGGCCGCAGGACACATCACCGCGAACTGGTGGCCGTACGTCTCGATCTGCGGGGTGCCGTCCGGCTGCGCGCAGGCGTCGCGCGTGCCGTAGTCGAACGACATCAGCTGCGTATCCCACAGCCGTCCGTTCACGTAAGGCATCGCAAGGATGCCGCGCGGCGGACAGGAAGCGAGAACCGCGTCAACGCCCTTCTGCGCGCGGAATTCGGGATAGTCCGTGTCGAACGGCTGGATGTTCCAGTTGTACCAGTGCAGGCCAACCTTCACGCCAGGACATTTCTCGCGTATCCATGCGGCGATGTTGGACACGGATGGCACCGTGGCACCGCCGACGCGGAACCAGATATCGACGTCCGACATCGCCTTGGGGTAGTCAGCCCGGCGGGCGATAGGGCCTTTGGCGGTCCATGGACAGGTCATCGCGAATTTCCTGTATATCGCGGCGGCCGTCCACCAGTCGCCCTTGAATGCCGTCACGGCCACAGGGTAGAGAGGCCCGCCCGCGGCCTTTCCCGGCACCCCTGCATTCTCCACGGGCGTCTCGAAAAACACGTCGCCTGTCGCCGTATAGCCAAGATTCTTGATGCGCGCTTCGCGGTCGTGCGCCGCCATGTATATGCCGGCGCCGTCGCGCATGAACGCCGTGACCATCGGATACCAGCCGGGATAGCCGTACGACTTCGGGTTCAGTTTCGCGGGATCGACATTCCGCAGCAGGCGCGCGCCAAGCTCCTTTGTGGGGACAAGCGCGTCGCACGTCCCGGATTTCGCGATGTTGCGGAAATACGGATAGAACGTGGAATCGAGCGCCCATCCGTTCGTCGCGCGGTTTGTCACGTCAAGCGTCCATATGCTCGCGCCATCGGCCGCGAACGCCACGGTGGCGTAGACGTCCACCGAATTGGTGGCGCCGGGAAGGCAGAGGTTCTCCCACGCGAACGTCGCGCCGCCATCGGGATTTCTGCGCATGGACCTGCGCGATGGCGTATGGTTCTGCAGGTTGACGGTGCGTCCGTTCATGGAGCAGTTGCGGAACTTGAGCATCCAGAAGTCCGGCCCGGACTTCGCCCCTTCCAGGAACCGCGTCCTGCCGGAGACCTTGTTCACGATCGAGGTTATCGCGAATCCCCTTCCCGGGCCTTCCAGCACAATCGCCATGGCATCGTTCTCGATCGTCAACGCGTTGGCGGCGCTTCCGCAAAGAACAGCCGATATCAGCATCAGGCCTGAAACATGTCTGCATCCGTTCATGGGTTATTGCTCCTGTATGGTCGAGTCGAAAGAATAGGCGGCAATGGCGACGCGGGATGTCATTGGCGGGTCATCAGCCCCGTACGCCATTCGCCGATCAGGGTTGAATCCTTCTCGACGAATCCCCGTCTCTCGTAGGCTTCGCGCACCTCGGGATAGATTTCATCAAGTATTCCGGAAAGTATCAGTTCGCCATGGGGTGCGACGAGCGCGGCGATCTCGCCGGCGAAACGTATCAATATGGGGCCAAGCACGTTCGCCGCCACGACGTCGAAACTTCTGCCGCCGGTGCGGGCCACCTCCGGCAACGTGGACTTGTTGCAAAGGTCGCCGCGCATGAAGACGGGGGCGATGCCGTTCTTGACGGCATTCTCGTTCGCGGCGGCGACGGCATCCGGGTCGATGTCGAAACCTGCGACCTCGCGGAAGCCGCATCGGCACGCCGAAAGCGCGAGAATGCCCGAGCCGCACCCCACGTCGAGATAGCTGCGGTCTGGATTCGCGGCGGCGAGCCGGTCTGTGTACGCAAGACATGCGCGCGTCGTGGCGTGCTGGCCAGTGCCGAAGGCGAGCCCGGGGTCGAGATAGATCGCCTTTGGCGCGTCATCTCCAGGATGGGCGGCAAGCCAGACGTCCTTCTCCCATTCCGGCACGATGGCGAGACGCGGGGAAATCACCTCGACCTTGAAATGCTTGCGGTAGGATAGCTTCCAGTCTTCGTCGGGGAAAGTACGCGTCTCGCATTCGATCCTTGCGCCTACGATCCCGGCGGCGGCTTCCAGGGCCGCGATGGCGGCGGGGGCATCGGCTGGATCGGGGAAATATATGCGAAGTTCCGTATCTTCCCGCTCGATGTCGCGGTAGGAAGTCAAAACAAAATCCCCTCCTTCGAAAACCTCGAAGAGGGGATTGACGAAGCGCTCGGGAAGCGAACAGCTTACGACCGTCATGCGAGGCGGCCCTACTTGGACGCCTTCTTGGCGATCATCTTCTTGACGACCGCCGGACGCTGCACGAGGACGCGCACGTTTTCCGCGCTCATGAGCTTAACTTCTTCCTCGCCGAGACCGAACTTGACGAGACGGCGGCGCTGGGCCGCGGTACGGCGGGCCTTGCCTGCCGGCGTCTTGCACGGACGGACGTGCGATTCCTTGCGTAGTGTACGACCTGTACCCATCTTGATTCCTGACCTTTCTTGGTGCTCGAAAAAAACTCCGTATATTATGCCCTTTTCTTGCGCGAAAATCAAGTGCGAAATGAGAGAATCTGGATTTCGCGCCTCACGCCTCGGCTTCTTCCCTTATCGGCGGCGCCAGGTCATACGTCTTGCCGCCTCTCGTCCTTGGCTGCACGCCTAGCTTGACAAGCTTGGCGACGGCCTTCGTGATGCTTTGGCCGCCAGGCGCGTCCACAAGCCGTCCCTTCGCCGCCTCGTATCTGGCGAAGACCTCCTTGAACGCCTCGCCGACGGAGAAGAAATCCTTCACGAACTCGTTTGCGCGCTGGAGCAGCTCCTCTGCCGCGCGGATCGTGTCCTGCCTGTTCTTCTCGGTGCGTTCGATGTTCCACAACATTTCGATGAGGCGTACCACAGGCACGACGCTTGCGGAATTAACGAACACGACGCCATGCCGCCGGGCGTAGTCGCGCAGAAGCTCCTGTTCGCCGCCGACCGATATGGACGCCTTCATCGCCAGCATGTACACCTCTTCCAGAGGAATGTACATCAGCACCGTCGGGAAGGCGTTGGGCACGCAAGACTGATAGGCGGCGTCATTTATCTCGTCCACATGTCCGCGGACGGAGGCGATGACCTCGGTCTCCGCCGCGGATCGTTCCTCGGGCGTCGTGGCGCCATGGTATCGTTCGGCGGCGGCAACCGTGCTTTTCGAATCGATGATCAGGGCGCGGCCGCCCGGCATCTTTATGACGAAATCCGTCCGTTTGGACCTGCGCCCCGTCTCGTCGTCGAGAAATGTCTCCTGATACGTGTAGTCGTTCGTCTCCACCATTCCCGCGAGGTCCAGCACGCGTTTGAGCTGGATTTCGCCCCATTCGCCCGTCTGCCGCGCCTCGCCTCGGATCGCATTGGCCAGATTGTTGGCCTGCTCGGTCACCTTGTTCGTCTGGTCGACCAGCGCCGTGATCTTCCCCATCAGGCTGGTATGGGACGTTGCCGACTTTTCGTCCGAATTCGAGATGCTGGATTTCAGGTTGTCGATTTCCCGCTTCAGCTGGGCCACCAGTTCGCCCAACGGATTGGTTCCGTCTTCCTTCAGCTTCTTTTCGCGGTCTTCCAGAATCTGCTGGGCCAGTTCCTTGAACTGGGCCGTACCCTGCTCAAGCGTCTTCTGATACTGCGCCTCCTTTGCAGCCATGAGTCTCTCGCTGGCCCGCTGGGCCTCGACGGCCGCCGCGAGCTGCTTTTCCACCTGCGCCTTCTCGTCAAGGGCTTCCCGTATCTTTCCCTGGGCCGTATCCAGCTTCGCGTTGAGCGCGTGTATTTCATCGCGGAACTGATCCCCCTGTCGCTTCAGGTCGTCGGCGGCATCCTCGCGCAACCGCTTGATCTCGTCGCATCTCGCCTTCAGCTCGACATCGGCGTTCGACTTCCCCCGTTCGGCCTCCTCGCGCTTCTTGTCCAGCCGTTCGTACTTCCTCGCGGCGACAATCCTCTGCCATACGCAGACGGCGACGCCGGCTGCGATCGAACACAGCGCCACAACCAACCATGCATTGATATGGGTCATATCTCAATTCCTTGATTTACGTTAGACGATTCTAGAACGACGATTCCACGGATACGGAAACGCCCGTGGACACGAGAAGCAGCTTGGCGGTTATCCGGGACACGGGAATACCCGTCAGGACGGCAATGGCCTTGCGGTAGTGCTCCATCTGCGAACCGTAAGTCGCACGCATGCGTTCCGCGAAGGCCGTGTCGGACTCGCCGGCGCGCTTCGCGTTCGTCTTGAAGTCGTAAACTGCCGCGCTGCGAAGATCGCCCGTGCCGGTGAATACCACACGGTCGAACCGGCCCGTCTCCCACCTGCCGTCGACGAGCAATTCATACGGTTTCTCGCGCCACAAGGCCACCACATCTTCAGGTCTCGTCAGCGCCCGTTCGAGTTCATTCTTAGCCTCTGCCGGATCTATCCATTCTATCTGTTCGTATTGGGCATGGATGTCGGTGCCTCGCCGGGCGGCCTTGCCGAAGTCTTCTTCGAATAGGACGTCCCCGCGAAGACCGGAATAGAAGGATTCGCTCGGACGCGACTTTCTGACAACACGTCTCGCCGGACGTTCGATGACGGTTCGCGCGACCGGCGGTCTTGCCGCGTCTACATGTCCGGCTTTCATGTACCACGCGGGGTCGCCATTCGTCTTGAGCCCCGCAAGCCTGACAAGATCGCTGAACTTCTCCGGCGCGGGCGGCGGCTTCGCGTTTACCGGGTTCAGTATGATCGTAAGCGCCCGTTTCGCACGCGTCATCGCGACATAGTCAAGGCAAAGCGTGTTGTATATCTGGACCTGCCTGCGCCTGCGTTCCGCTTCGGCGAGAACCTGATCCGACATGTCGATCGATGTTCCGGGATTGACCATGATCCAATTTGGGTCTCGATGCTCAAGCGGTCCCACGTGGCGCCCGGCGGCCATGTTGTCCGGCTCGTAGAACGGAATGATCACCCAATCGAATCCAAGCCCCTTGGACTGGTGCATGGTCATTATCCGCACCATGCCAGGTTCCGCGAAATCGCGACGCGTCTTGCGCGACAGGAATTCGACGAAATCCGACAGCCGCATCGTGGCGTCGCGCATTTCCTCGAACTCGGCGGCGCATTTGATGAAATCCTCGAAACGGGACTCTGTGAATTCATTCCATGAACCCGGAACCGTCTTCAACGCCTCGCGCACCTCGCGGAACTTGCGGACCATTCCTATTCTGGTGAAATCATCCAGCAGCCGGGCCGAAAGCACTGCGGGGTCTGGCATGCCGTCCGGGTACATCGCCTCGGCGACAGGGGAATATTTTATGTGCGCATAGGCGAACGTGTCGCCCGAATGCTCCGCAAGCACGACCAGTTCGGTCATCGCCGACAGCACAGGGCAGTCGGCGACGTTGCTGTCGCCCTCAAAGACGACCTTCGAGATGCCGCGCGACTTCAGATACCCCAGCATCGCCTCGCCGATATTGTTCGTGCGCACTAGGATCGCGGCCGTGACACCCCTTTCCCACGGCTTGACCGCATTCAACGCATTCTCCACGGGAACGAAGAAATCCTGGATGGACGCCTGCCTCCCGGCCTTGCTCGCCTGGACGACCTCGACAAAACCCACCGTATCCCTGTCGTGGCTCTCATGCCTGCGGCATTTCCATCTGGCGCCTTCAGGCGCGGTGTCCATGTCGATCGCGCCTCGGACCGTCTGCTCGCCGAACACGTCGTTCACGGCTTCGGATATTACCGAGACGTATCTTCTCGATTCGTCCAGCGAATCAAGAAGATTGCCGTCTTCCTTCGCTCGTTCCACCTGCCGTCCCAGTATCTCGACATCTCCGCCACGCCATTCGTATATCGACTGCTTCCTGTCGCCTACGATGAAGACGCTCTTGCCGGAATCGGGATGGCTGGCTTCGTAGATAAGGTTCTTCAGCGCCTTCCATTGTCCACGGCTTGTATCCTGGAATTCATCAAGCGCCCAGTGGTCGAACTGCGCATCCATGCGATATTCAAGCGGCAGCTTGACCCCGGACGGCAGGGAATTCAGAAGCCGCGGCATGTCATCGAACGTTATAAGCCCCCTCGCCCGGACTTTCGACGCGTACGCCGACTCGTAGGCATGCATCAGCAGGAATATGCCTTGTGTCCCCTTGATGGCCAGGGCTATGTTCCAGGCCCTCATCTTCGCCATCGCATCGAGCGCGACAGGGTCGTCCTCAAGGCACTTTGGCAGTTTCGGCACGGTGCCGCCAAAACCACGGACGGCCGAGATGAAAGCATCCGCCCCCTTCTTGCCTGCATGTCTTCCGAGTCCATCCGCCAGCGAACGGATTTCCGCGACCGTCACATCGAGGTTTCCGGGGACGTTCTCGCCCCAGATGGTCTTCTCGTCCCCCCAAGCCGTGGCGACCGCCTTCAACCTCTCCGGTTCCGTCCGGTTCCGGTATTCATCGCTTTCGTACAGGTCGCGGTACTTCTGATGCCATCCCTCGATGAAAGCGGAGAACCTGTCGAGGAAACTCCTCGCGCCGGCGTTTCCAAGCGCCAGCCGGAACGCCTGCCTGAAGATCGCTTTGGATTCCTCGGTCTCTCGCGTCATCATCTCGCCCAGCAACCGCATCCTTTCCACGGGGCTGCGGTACTCGCTCATGACGGACAGTTCGCCCGTCAACCCAAGTTCAAGCGGCATCATCCGCACAACCCTCATCATGAAGCTGTCGAGCGTGCCGATAAGAGAAAGATGCTGGCGGGAAATCACCTCCCGCAATTTGGCGGCGAAATCGGCTGCGGACAGCGGCTGCCCCATCCTCGCGCTCTCCTCCGCCGCGGTCTTTTCATCGTTTGCCGCCAGTGAAAGCCGCTCTATGAAACTGTTGAATATTTCACCGGCCGCCATGCGGGAAAACGTGAGTGCGACGATACGTTCCGGATCGGTGCCGTTGAATATCAACCATAGAAGCCTTGTGACGAGCGAGAACGTCTTTCCTGTCCCTGCGGAGGCCTCGATCACCGTCAATGGAGGCAGTTTTTTCACGACTTCGCCTCCATTCTCGATTTCTGGTCCTCGAGCCACTCTTCCGATATCCCGGTCTCCGGCGATTCCCAGATGAGTTCTCCATAGTCCCTCTGCCACACGAATCCGCCGCCTGACGCGGTCTTGGGCGGGTAGAATATGCCCCTGGCGATGTCTGTCAGAAGCGACACGACGTCATCCTCGGCCGCGCTCTGATCTCCTTCGTGGAAGGCGTTCGCCTCATCGAACATGACATCCTCCGCACGTTCTGCGAGAACGCAGTAGAACGCCTTCGAGGATCTCGTCTTTGCAGGATCATACGCATTGGACGCCTCTACCATCGCCCTGTATATGGGCAGCTGGAGGCTTTTATAATTATCATCCTTCGCCCGGTTCCAGGTTTTGTAGTCGATGATCGCGATGTCGCCGGTAATTTCGTGCCGGTCGATACGATCGACCTTGCCGCTCAAGAGCGTCGGGCAGCCCTTGATCCGGCACGTAAGCTTCTGCTCCGAACTTATTATCCGCCAGCCGGACTGCCGTCTCGCGGCCTGTAGAACGGAAAACGCCTTCAACCTTTCAATTGCGGCCTCTCCCTGAAGTTCTATTATCGCCGGCAATTTCGGCCCGAACGCCTGAAGCTGACGGCGTACCTCGTCGGCAAGGAACGCCGCGATCTCATCCGCGTCCGTGGAATCCTTCGGACCTTCCTTCGCGAACTGGTCGAGGACCGAATGGCAAAGGTTGCCGAACGCCATTGCGTCCAGCTCCTGGCTGCGGTCGTCGGAATGTCCGCCGAACACTTCCTGAAGATAGAAGGTGAACGGGCATCTGAGATACTGGTCAAGCGCGGTGGGCGACATCTTCTCGCGGAAGACTGTTCCCTGGGGCGGAATCGGCAGCTTGATGCGCCACGCCGGCGGCACCTCCTTCGCCGGGGCGCCCTCATTCCCCTTCGTCACCGCGTAGAGCCTGAGCGCCAATGCGGGAAGGTCGCCGTCCTTGATTCCATTGAAAAGGATCCTCGACGGCTTCATCACATTCTTGTCGCCAGATATCTGATGCAGATGGACGGATACGGCGCCCTTCTTCCGGCAGGCGACGGCCTGCGCGAAGATGAAGGAATCGCGCGCCTCGCGCGCGGCATTGGTGGTCACGCCCAGTTCCTTGCGCAATGCATCCGGCACGAACGGATGCCCCACTACGTTCTCCGGCACGCATCCTTCGTTGAAACCGGCTATCACGATCTCGTCTTCCGGACACCACGCGACCTCGAGCCAGCCTGTAGTCGCAAGAACGTTATCGGCCATCGGTTCGAGCATGAAGGAAGATGAATTCAGCATCCTCGAAAAGATCTTGCCGCGGAATCGCTCAGGTATCAACGGGCTCGCGCAGGCGTCGCGCAGCTCGCGGACGACCTTGGCCGCGGCGATCAATTCGCGTTCACCGGGGTTCTTCTCGTCCAGGGTGACGGTGGAGAATATCTTCTTGAGGAATCCGAATGGATCGGCGATCTCGGCCTTGACAGCCTCCGCGAGTCGCTTGAGCCCTGCCGCGGCCTCACGCTCGTCCCTGCTCCAGGCGTTCTTCGATTCCGCTTCCGCACCGGCTATCGCCTCGTCTATCGTGCGTGGCAGGTGGGCGTTCTGCACCGCATCCAACGCCCCGGTGAAACGGGCGACCGTCTCAGGGCTCGCCCTGAACGCCGCCTGGGCCCATCTGGCGATGTCGCCGGTTCTGATCAACGTGGAGAACGTCTCGTAATCCCGGTTCGACGCCAGCTGCACTATCGCGCCAAGAAGCCGGCCGAGCGAGGAATTCACGAGTTTCTCCTTTGACGGATTCCTCAGTACGAGCTCGTCTTCCGAGAAATGGTTCTGGAACGCCCCCTCAAGCTCTGGATACATCTCGGCGTCGCAGGCCACAAGCGCCGGAAGGGCCTCAGTCGGCTTGACCGCACGGAAGAACCTGGCGATATCATCGGCTTCAACGACGGCGGTCGGCGCGGTTTCGATCATCTCGGGTCCGATAGAGGCCGCAAAGACGCTCTTCGGCCTTCCCCACCCGTCGAACTTCCCGGCGTCTTCTTCCCTTGCATGGATCAGGATGGAAACCTGCTGCGGCGATTTCTCGAGATACCTGATGAACGCCTCTTGAACGTCGACGGACGACGGAAGGACGATTTCCTCCACGCCCGGCTCGCGACATCCGGCGGCGACGGCCTTGCGTCTGGCGACACATCGGGGTTCGACGCCATTTTCCTCGAGCGTCTTGATGAACAACCCTTCTATCACGGCGAGGTCGCGCCATCTGTCCTTGTCGAGCGCCGGCTTGACATCCGACATCAAAAGCGCCGCCTCGCCCAGTATCATCTCGATCCCGAGCAGAACGCCCGCCATGTCCAGCGCCCAGTCGATACCGCGCTCGATTGGCGGCTTCGGAAACAGCGCCGTGAGTTTTTCAATTTCGCAACCGGCAAGCACTGTGGCCATTGCCGCGAGTTCTTCGGCTTCGGTGGCCGTCATGACGTCAGATGGCACGAGAAGCGTGTTCGGCATCACGATTCTCGGAGGGATGATTCCGCCCCATCCCATGTCGGCGGCTTTCCGGGCCAAGGCAAACCGAAGGTTGCGTCCACTCTGTGCGGTAGGCACAACCACCATCACATGCTCGAGCGACATCGCCCCCTCGGGCGTTGACCTGATCCGTCCCGCCCAGGCACCCCCGTCACGCTTGCCGCCAACGCCGCAAAGCCAATCTACGACTTCGTCGACCAGCTTCCCTTCCGGTTTAAGGAAATCTATTTTCGTCTTTATCGCCATTCTTCATAGACACTGTTTTATTCCTGACATATTATACCACATTTTACCATCGCGTGTTGTAAAGATGGTCATTGACCGGGTTCCAGCAACGACATGGCGTTTGCGCAGGTCAGGGCGGCGAAAAGGTCCGGGGGCGTCTTGCGAAGCTTGGCGAGGAATTCGCACGTGTGCATGATGAAGGCAGGTTCGTTGGTCTGTCCGCGCTTCGGCACCGGCGCCAGGAATGGCGCGTCCGTCTCGATGAGTATCCTGTCGTCCGGCGCATACAGCGCGGATTCCCGCACGTTGTCCGCCGCCCGGAACGTCACTATGCCGGAAAACGAGATGTAGAAACCCAGATCGAGCAATTTTCCCTCGAAAGGCGGCGTTCCGGTGAAACAGTGTATCACGCCGCGGGCCGGAATCTCGCGCAGCACGCCCAAGGTGTCGTCGTCCGCTTCGCGCGTATGTATCACCACGGGCAGGTCGCGCTTTCGCGCCTCGTCGAGCTGGGCGGCGAAATGCGCGAGCTGTTCCCTGCGCGTCTCCGGCGAATAATGATAGTCCAGGCCTATTTCGCCCCAGGCGGCCAGCCTCGCCGCCGCCGGGACAGGCGGCAGATCGCGTCCAGCCTGGTCGCGGTCGTAGCCGAGCGCGCACATGCAGCGCGGCGAATCGTCCGGATGCGCGGCGGCATATGCCTGCACGGCGATGGCGGCGGCATTCAGTTCTACGGAGCCGCCCACCGCCATCAGTGTCGTCACGCCCGCCGCCCTGGCGCGGGAAAGTACCGGGGCGAACGACGCTGGATCGTCGCTTTCGAAATGGCAATGCGTGTCGAAATATCCTTGTTCATGCATGGCAGGTCATTCTTTGCGGAAGAGCCTTTGACGGACGCGGGAGGCTATATCGGCCAGGACACGGTCGCGGAAGATCGCCGCGATGGCGAGGTAGGACGCAAACGCAGCCGCGATACCGGCGGCGAACTGG
>JAEEGL014609633.1_pt1 | contig 30404 bp, 31 predicted proteins | sample 9134231 | NCBI WGS metagenome assembly JAEEGL01 (sample SAMN16246548, study PRJNA631951) | gut metagenome | biome: gut microbiome; feature: rumen; material: fiber-attached | host: Bos | place: Iran: Karaj | collected 2018-10 | reverse complement strand
TCCTATTTTGCACACGAACGAAACATCGCAGCACTATACGACGACACAACAAATGAGATTTTTTCTTCATTATAGTGATTCAGCACTTCATTCATCCACAGCCCGTATTGGTCTTTTTTGCTGCTGATATTTCTGTAAGGAGCACTCTTCCCCGGCATCCCGATAACATCCGGCGCAAGAATGCAGAAGTCTTTGAGCAGCGGCAAAAAGAGTCTGAGATTAAGCGTTGTGATTCCGTTTCCGCCATGGATTGTACAGATTCGAGGCTTTGCTTTATCGCCGACAAGAAGGCAGTGAGTTTTACCGAAAGAGGTTTCGAAATAATCTTCAGAATAAGGAACTCCAAGTGCGGCAAGAGTTTTGTCGTAAAAGGCAAGCATCTTGTTCAGACTTTCCTGATTTTTGTAAACGAATTTTCCCATTGAAGTACTCCCCAAAAATTGCAGGTCAATCAGACCTCAAAAGTTACTCTTTCCCTTTTTCCCATAGTACAAAATCTTTGAATTGTTTGCTATATTTGTGAAAATGGTAAGCCTAAAAAATTGGTTATCTCATCAATAATTCGTATATTTTCTTTGGTATATGGTTTAAAAATAATGCCCATATGTCCGTCAGAACCTTTATCTATGAGTTTGTTTTCGACATTATAGTTTGATAATACCTGCTTAAAATGATATGTCATAGCGTTCAATTCATCTTTTGAATTTGTTAATAAAACAGTTTTAGGAAGTTTTGATATATCAGGATTATTCTCAAAAATCAAATCTTTATATCTGCTCTCATTTTTATAGCCGGTCGGGAAAACCATATTCCGCATTCCCCAATATGCAATGCTTTTCTTATAAAAATGCATTAAACCACACTCAAGCAAAACCCCGCTGTATTTAAAGCTTCTTTCAGGAATGTTGAAATCTGCCCTCATCTTTGGACTGACACATAAAAGAGCTTCTGCTACAGCCAGAACTCCTGAAGACGAATGACCGGCTATATACAGTTTTTCAAGATTACCATTGTATTCACATGCATTTTCCAGTATAAAATCAACCGCATCAGCAACATCTTTTATCTGATCAAAAACATTATAAACTGGAAATGCAAGTTTGTAGTTCAAATTAAAGACTACAAAACCTTTCTGTGCCATATAGTTTCCGAATAATCTGTTTACTTCTTTATCATGTGAGATAAATCCGCCTCCGTGTATGTCAATAAAAATCGGTTTGGATTGACCATCATCTTTATAATAAACATCGAGGGTGTGTTCAGGAGAATTGTCCTGAATATAACTGATATTGAGTTTTTCTGTTATTTGGGAAGAAAGCAGGGAATAATCAAGCCTTTGCAAGTCTTTTTGATAGGCTTTTTCACCGCTTTTTTTCATGATTGTATTTATCATGGGAATTATTCTAACGAAAAATCAAATGTATTAATACATCCTGAAAAAAACTTTACAATTTGTTCAGGAGTATACTCAGTGTGTTCTTGTAGCCACCATCTTATTGTTTCGGCAAAACTGTGAACTGTAAAATCCAGACTAAAACTTCGGGGAATCGATTTATCGGGAGTGATTCGAAATTCAAAAATTTCAGAAAGTTGGGTGTTCAAATTGCGCATAAAAACTTCTCCGCACTCTCCTTTTAGTAAACCCCGTATGTGCTGTTGCTTTTCCTGCAGATGATAAAGAATATGTGTAAGCCTTGCAAAAAAACTTTTATCGTGAGAAAAATCGTGCTTTTTTTCTGAAGTGACATCACTAGAAAAAACGTGTTCAAAAATTTCGGTACACATTTCCTTTAAAAGCTCCTCTTTTGTATTAAAGTGAGCGTAAAAAGTACTTCTGCCAATGTCCGCCTCGTCTATGATGTCCTGTATTGTAATCGAGGAATAATGCTTTCGTTCCAGCAAAGATGAAAAAGCTTCAAAGATGGCATTGCGTGTTTTGCGTTGTCTTCTATCCATTTTGTCTCTTCCATTATCCGTATAATCTGGACAAATTCATTTTTTTGTTCAGTATCTTACAAACGGTAAAAACTGATTATTGAAAACCAGCAATTTGTCTAATATTATAAATACAGAACAAACTGTTCGTTATCTTATTAAGCATATGCTAAATGGTTATTTGTTTCAATATAAGGAGACAGGTATGGAAAAGGAAAAAGATTTTAAATTTGATAAGCGCGCAGAATATTACGACGAAGGCTTTGAAGGAAAAACTTCAGAAAAGTTTTATGCCCTGGTAACAGAAAATGTCTCTTTAACCGAAGGAATGAAACTGCTTGATGTTGGCTGCGGAACTGGAACCATATTAAAACGCCTTTCTGGTAAATGTGCTATAAACGGCTTTGGTATTGATGTAGAAGAAAAAATGCTGGAAGTCGCAAGGAAAAAATGTCCTGAAATGCAGATTATAAATTGTTCCTGCGACAATACACCGTTTGAATCAGACTCATTTGATGCAATTGTAGCCTGTATGGCATTTCATCATTTTCCGAATAAAGAAGGTTTTGCCAAAGAATGTGCAAGACTTTTAAAGAAAGGTGGAAAGCTTTACATCGCAGATCCAAAGCTGCCATTCATTATACGAAACTTTTTGCATGAGATACTAAAGCTCTTAAAAATCTGCGGAAGATTTTTCACCGAAAAAGAATTCATTACTTTTTTCTCTGGTTACGGATTTACCCGAGTATTTTCCAAATCAGACTGTTATGCCCAGATTATATGTTTAGAAATACTATAATTCCAATCTGCTACGCTTTAATGGCGGCGGTATTTTATGCAATAAATGTTCCATTTTCTAAAATCCTGCTTTTATATATCTCTCCTGTTTTTATGGCAGGTTTGCTTTATCTGGGAGCAGGAATTGGCATAGGAACAATTTACCTGTTTCGCAAAAATAATGAAAGCAAAGATGTGCGGCTTTGCAAAAAAGATTTGCCCTATACAATCGGTATGGTTTTGCTTGATGTATTTGCACCTATCCTGCTTATGCTTGGTATAAAATACGGAAATTCAAGCAATGCATCACTTCTCGGAAATTTTGAAATTGTAGCGACAAGCTTAATCGCATTATTCATCTTTAAAGAAAAGATAAGCTGGCGATTATGGCTTGCAATCCTGTTTATAACAGCTGCCAGTATAATTCTTTCCTTTGAAAGCTGCGAGGGCTTTGATTTTTCCATAGGCTCACTTTTTGTAATCGGGGCCACAATCTGCTGGGGACTGGAAAATAACTGTACCCGTAAAATATCAGATAAAAGCACATATCAGATTGTAATGATAAAAGGATTAGGCTCAGGACTTGGTTCTGTTATTATTTCTATTGTCACTGGGGAAATCAACTTTACAGCAAAATACATTCCATTTGCTTTGCTGCTTGGTTTTGTTGCTTACGGTTTAAGTGTGTTTACATACGTACGTGCTCAAAGAAATCTGGGAGCGGCAAAGACAAGCGCCTTTTATGCCGTAGCTCCCTTCATCAGCTCTTTCCTTGCTTTTATATTATTAAACGAAAAACTGTCTGTCCAATATCTATTCGCACTTTTTGTCATGATTTTTGGGACAGGCTTTGTTGTTTATGATTCATTATTGAATTCTCGTTTGGATAATGAGATAATGAATTGAACAATGGATGTGGGCGGAAGTTTGTCGGGAGAATCATTTTGAGAAAAGGAATACGTGTTTTATATTATATTACGGTTATAATTAGTGCTTTGGTTGGACTATGGCATTTCTTTGTGCCATGGATGTTTCAATGGTATGATTATCTCCCGACACAATATGAGAATCTTATAGTGGGGATAGATTATACAAACTATTGCTTTTCATTGTTGCTCTTTGGATTAAGCCTTATGCTTACATTTTTAGGTAAAAAAGCATTAGCGATGAATCGTGAAGTGGTTTATTTCTATTTTTTCCTTACTGTGGTTTGGATATTTAGAGCTTGTCTTGCCAGCTTTATTGAACCATGGCCGTTGCAGCCAATCCCGGCAGCTGCGATTGGACAGTTAGTTGCTTCAGATGTATTGGCAGTAATGATGGTAGTGGTTAGTGTATGTTTTGTTAAAGAACTTCGATGTAAAAGGGGTCAAACATGATGCAGTTTGGTATGCCAACACTAATTGAGAACCGGACTTTGGAGGAAAATATAACTCTTTGCAGTAGTTTGGGACTAAATTTCATAGAGCTTAATATGAACTTTCCGGAGTACCAGGTTCAGTGTCTGGAACAGACAGATCATTTATCTGAATTGGCCGGGAAAGCTGGAATTTACTACACTATCCATCTGGACGAGAATCTGAACATCGCGGATTTTAATAGTCTGGTTTCGGAGGCATATCTGGAAACTGTGAGACGGTCCATTGAGGTGGCAAAGAAGTTACTTCCTTTGCGTAATGTATATGGAAATAGCAGTCAGCCACTTACGCTTAATATGCACATGCATCACGGAATTTACATAACTTTGCCTGATCGTAAGGTTCAGATGTATGACAGGGACTTTGATACGTATATGAATTCATTTGCTCTTTTCCGCTCTAAATGTGAGGAGTGGATTGGAGACAGCGAAGTCATGATCGCTGTAGAAAATACAGATGGATACCGGGAATATGAGAAGAAGGCAATAGAGTTTTTGCTGGAGAGTCCAAAGTTTGGGCTTACATGGGATATAGGCCATTCAAAGGCTGTTGGAGAAAAAGATGTTCCGTTTATCATGCAGCATAGCGAAAAGCTGATCCATTTTCATATACATGATGGTTCGGAAGTACCACCAAAGAATCATCTGGCTCTTGGAGACGGAGAAATTGATTTAAAAGAAAGGCTGAGTTTGGCTGAAAAAAGAAATGCAAGATGTGTTCTTGAAACTAAGACTATTGAAGCGTTGAAGAAATCAGTTCGCTGGTTAAAGGAAAAAACGAGATGAAGAATTTTAACGTATCCCATTAAGTATTAATGGGATTTGCGTACTCATATAATTTTCATCTGCTTCAAAAAAAGCATCTCCATCAGAAATTTTCAAATATAGAAAGTTGCTGGAATTTTTTTCCTGCCATATAAGCTTATTTCCTTTGAGAATAAAGTTGTTATAAAAATGTGGATCTTCATCTTGTAAAGTTATGATGTTGTTTTTTATCTTCCAAGTCCCATATCCTATATAACTGCTTAATACACCTTCATAATACTGAAATTTGTTGTCTTCATAAAAAGATTGAGAATTAAACAGATGAAACAGTAAATAAAAAACCTCTTTTTCATAGTTTCTCCAATCATCTTTTGAATTTGTTAATAAAACAGTCTCAGGAAGTTTTAATTATATTTATCATTGGCAACCTTACAATATATTGCTTTCTGAAAATAATACGGCTTTGCCGGATAAGAGGATTCTGTCGTTTTTGCGTTCTGCATACAATACACCTGTTCGTGCTGAAGCTTGAAAGCAGACAAGCTTTTCTTTTTTCAGACGGTTACACCAGTACGGTGCAATCATACAATGTGAACTGCCTGTTACCGGGTCTTCTGTTATAGCTAATTCCGGTACAAAAACTCGGCTGATGCAATCATATTCATCATTATCTGATGGAGCTGTTACTATTTTGCATAAGCCTTCTAATTCTTTCAGCTTGTTCTGATCAGGGCTAAGTGTTTTTACTTGTTCAGCACTTTCAAGTACAAGCATAAGGTCGCGGTCGATGTATGCTTCTTGCGGTCTTACACCGATTGCTTCTGCCATTTTATCGGTCACTTCTATTTTGTTGCAGCGATAAGCAGGAAAATCCATTTTGAAGAAATCGCCTTGCTTTTCAACAGTCAGCTCTCCGACTTGAGTTTTAAAAACAACTTTTGGTGAATCTTTCTCGTAAAAGTTGAGAAGAACAAAAGCTGTACCAAGCGTGGCATGGCCACAAAAATCAATCTCAGCGGCAGGTGTGAACCAGCGCATATGATACTTTTCATCTTCTTTTACGGCAAAAGCTGTTTCAGAAAAATTGTTTTCTTTTGCGATATTCTGCATAAGTTCGTCAGAAAGCCACTGTTCCATAATGCAGACTGCCGCCTGGTTTCCGCTGAAAAGCTTATCAGTAAATGCATCAACAATGTATTGTTTCATTTCACCCTCGCTCATTCACCAAAAAAATTCTTAGTTTTCTTGTAAACCTCTACTATCACATTGTCTTAAGATAAATGTTTAGAATATTTTGATAGTTTTAATCTTATATGTTAATCTGAATTTATGGAACCAGAATTTCAAGAAGAAATTGTTGGTGTAAATGATTTTATAGCGTTATAAAAGAAGATGAAAAAACACAATATCATTTTATGGATTTGCTTTATTATCCTACTGGCATTCAGGCTTATATTAAAAGGTGACAATTCTCCCTACTGGCTGGTTCTTGCACTCATCTCTTCAGGGCTTTCGATTTTCCTTCTTTTAAAAAACAAGCTGCCGTCCAGAAAATATATAATCATCTCTGTTGTTTTTGCAATTCTTTCAATGGTTGCATACCTCGGCTACCAGCAGAATCCTTTCATCCTGATTTACGGACTCAGAGCTGGTATTCCGACACTTCTTTCATCTTTTGTAGTATTTTCTGTCATGGAAAAACAGTCTGATTATAAACTTCTTTCGCACGAAACACGGATGTCTCCTCTAATCAGCATTCTTATTGCAATTTTGTCCGGAGCCATTCTTTCTGTAATAAACATACTGATTTCCGGTCAGGAGATAAATTTTCAATTCAGCCTTCTGAAGCTTTTAATCTGCTTTAATCCTGCCATTTACGAAGAGATGGCCTGCCGCGCAATTTTCATGGCTTTTTGCGTTTATTGTGCAAAAGAAAAAATGAACCTCTTCGACATCATCACAATGTATTTTATGATGATAGTTCCACACACTGTTATCCACGGTTATGAGCTTATTCCAACGCTAATGCTCTGTGTTCTCTTTGGCTTTCCATTCGCCATTCTTCAGAGAAAACGTGACATCACCACAGCCATGCTTAGCCATGGGATTGTCGACGCCGTCAGATTCATACTGTTGGGAATTTAGAGATTTACGGATTTATCTTTGACGGCTGTCATTTTTTCCAAATCTTTTCCAAGTAGTTATCTATGTTTTGGAAACTTGTGTTCTGATTCCGGCAACTTACGTTTTTTAGTATTTCTTTTGAAATAAAGCTGATTTATATTTGACTCATCAAACAAAACGCACTGAAAGTGCAAGGAGTAATCAAATGAAAATGAATTTTAAAGCTTTGATCAATCTGGTATTTAAGGCTGTAGGACTTGCGATGGGAGTGGCTGTTACAGTGTTAAGTATTATTGGTGAAGTTGAACCATCAAGTGCTTTTATTATGCTTGGTATTGGCTTGACATGTTTCGGGATTTCGCAATTTACTTTAAGTAATGAAAATAACGATTAATGTTGAACCCTCAGCAGCAGAAACTTCTCTGCTTGTAACTTGTAAAGAACTTACACCACAGGTAGAGAAGCTTCTGGCTGCAATCAGGATTTTGGATAAACAGATTACCGCAAAAAAAGAGGATGCTGTTTTTCTGATTGACCTTGCAGATATATTTTATATAGAAGCATTGGAGCGCCGTACCTTCATTTATACCGATAAAGATGTTTTTGATTCCGAGATGAAGCTCTATGAACTTGAAGCGGCTTTAGCCCAATATGATTTTGTCCGCGTGAGTAAAAATACAATCTGTTCTCTTCGAAAAATCAAATCACTAAAATCAGAAGTTGACCGAAAAATCAAAATCACAATGGAAAACGGCTATCAGATTATTGCCTCTCGAATGTATGCTGACGACCTCAGAAAAAAACTTGGAGTATGAAAATGAGAACAATTCAAAAAATCATGAATGAAACTTTAATAACTTTTGGAATATTGACTGCCATTTTTGCAATACTTACTGTTTTTGTCGGAGAAGAAGCGAAAAGCGTTTCTTCTTTATTTGAAAGCGGAAATCTTGCAATTCCCGTGAAATCAGTTTTTCAGTTTTTTGTTCTTTCTTTTCTGACTACATTATTGAAGAACGGTATGTATTCAAATTATATGATTAAAAAACTTCCTCGTGTGTTGCGCCAGATAATTCTATTTGTTCTTTGTTTTATTCTTCTGGTGATTATGATTTTAGTCTGCGGATGGTTTGCGACAAATTCAAAACTACCATGGCTTTTGACTGCTATTGCCTTTGTTTTAAGCTTTTCATCTGCCATTATCATTACCACTATTTTAGAACAGAAAGATGATGACAAAATGAACAGTGCATTGGAAAAGTTTAAATGAATCAATCCTGAGAAACGTTTTTTGTAACTGGCTTTGTTGTTCAACAGCGGCAATCATCTCGCGCTTTTATGCTTTTTGGAGCTGTTATAAATAAAAAGTGTAAAAAGAATTATAACGTATCCTGCGATTTTTAGAGGTGTTAGTGCTTCATGTGCAAAGACAATTCCCATTACGCTTGCGGTTAAAGGATTGATTACCGTTAAAACGGCTGCCGCTTCGGCAGGAAGATATTTTTGACCCACCGGTTGGAAGGCAAAGCCAAAACATGTGCATACCAGAACAAGAATCAGGAGGAGAATCCATTCATTCTGAGTCTGTGGCATAGTAAAGTTACTGCCTGCAAGAGAAATAATAAAACTCAAAATTCCCATAGTTCCAATCTGGAAAACGCCTACAGCAAGGGCATCGCAATCTTTTGAAACTTTTTCAGTAACAAGAATGCAGGCCGCATAAGTGAGGGCGGCGCAAATAACCAAAACAATTCCCAAAAGTCCGTTGCCCTTATCCAGTTGTGTGACAGAAAGAAAACCAACTCCAATCAGGGCAAGTATTGCACAAAAAATCGTTTTTAATTTGGGAAGGGTTTTGGTGAGTACTGCTACATAAATCGGAACAAAAAGAATCGCCATATTTTCTATAAGCGCACTTACTCCCGAATCAACGAGACGCAGACCATACATTTCGAACATCATGCAAATTGTATACAAAACGCCGAGAATAAAACCGCCCTTCAGGCTTTTACGGTCAAAGGGTATCAGCTTTTTGCAGAAAATTATGGCAAGAACGGCAAAAGCCAGCATAAATCGGATTGCAAGAATGCTCATCGGCTCAAGGCTTTGCAATAAGTTTTTGGAAAACAAAAACGAAGTTCCCCTTGCCATAAAAACTGCTGCTAGTAAAAGCTTGGCACTCGTTGATTTCATACTTTTTCCTGTAAAAAATTACACCGGGATTATAATTCCACCGAAATAGTCAGCGTTCCCTTTGTTGTCGCTTAGGATAAAGCCTCTTGTGGTCAGAAGGGCATAAGTTCCATCTCCTTTGCGAGCTCGGTAAGTAAGAGGCATCATCATATCTGTTGTGCCGCACAAAACAGCATCAACAGCATTTCTGTATGCTATCAGATCGTCTGGATGAACTTTTTCCTGCCACAGATTTTCGGCATGGTACATATATTCCGATTGCATGTTAAAATCGTCCACCAAAGGAAGAGACCATCTTGAAAAATCATAACGCATGTCATTCAGGTAGACATAACCGCCACCGCTAACAGTGCACAATGCTCCAAAAAGTCCATCAAGTAAGCGTTTCCGTTCAGGGCTTATTTGTTTTTCAATTTTATCCATATCTCTGAAAACCTGTTTCAAATTCATGGACTTAACTTCTTTTTTGTTTTCATACATGGATTTATCGGCACGCTCAAAAACCTTTGCAAAATCATCATTTGTATCAGGCTCATAAACTGCCATTCCACATGCAACAACCGGACCAGAACGGGACTGCTTATTCATAAAAGATTCTTCTTTCAGATTTTCAAGAAGGGATTCCCTGTTCTCATAATCACTGTATGTCAGAATTATGACAAATTCATCACCGCCGATTCTGAAAACCGGACTGTGAACAAAAATATTGCAAATCATTCGGCTGGTTTGCTGAATGGCTTCATCACCAAAATTATGACCACGTGTATCGTTTATGAGTTTGAGGTCGTTCATATCGCACATGATAATTCCGAAGCGATAATCTTTTTTTTCTTTCAACTTTAGGTCTATGGATTTTGAAAACTCCTTAAATGCATTTTTGTTGCGAACGCCAGTCAACTCATCAAATCTTGCCATTCGTTTTGCAGATTCAAGATTTTTTCTTAGAATTTCATTCTTTTGGAATTCTTCTTCAATATTTTCAAGACAACAAAGTACATGCTCTTTATCATGGCAAAGGAATACAGAATGCCGCATATGAATGAGTCTTCCGTCTATCAACACTCGATAAATTACTGAAAATGATTTGCTTTTAGATATTTGTTCTTGCGTTAATTCTTTATCGAATGTCTGGTTAAAACTATCCAAATCATTTTGATGAATAAATTTTTCCGCACAATTTTTTAAATCAGAAAAAAAATCATCCCCATGAAAAGGAGCGCCTACTCTTTCCATCACTTTCATAGGTACGAGGCATGTATAATGCCCTGTGTTTATATCAACATAATAAACGCAGTCATAATGCTCAATCAGAGTAATAGCAACCTGACTAAATCCCTCTTCGTTTTCCTTCATAGAATAATTATAACATGGATATTATAAATCGAGGAAATATTTTTTTGTCAGAACACATCTTCGGCAACTCTATTAAATTACGAAAAAGTGCAAAAATATCGACTGAAAATCAATTTTACAGTTGAGTAAGCTTATACCGGATGTTTTTACGCTTATCTTGAACCGAAAACCTTTTTGATGTTGTCTGAATTGGTTCCGCGTGGATTGGCTCTGATTTTGCCTTCTTCTTCGGCCATTTTGAGGAAGATGGCTTCAAGGGCTTTTTCCGTTGTGTATTGTGAAAGATCCGAAGTGGCTTCGTCTTGCATCTCGTCGTCTTTACCGAAAATGTTTCCAATTTTGTTAAAGAAAGAACCTGTCTTGTTATAAGTGTTTATAACTTTCTTCCAGGCTTCGTCAGCGGACATTTTGCCAACAAGCGGTTCGGAAAGAGTTTTTGAAATTTTAGGTAAATAAAGCTCCATAATCTGTTCATGCGCTTTTTCCTTAAGATACTTTGTTGCCGCATCTTTTCCGCCTGTAACGATAGAAACACCGTCACGTATACTCAAGTCGCTGATTGCATATTTAAGCATTGGCAGAACATCCTGTGCTGTTGTTTCTGCAGCTCTGTTAATGCGGAGAACAACATCATTCAACAGTGATTTTCCACCGGGAGCCTTTCGAACTGTATCGGTAACTTCTGCCGCATCAGCCGGCAGGTCAATAAAATACAAAGGATTTTTATAATATGCATCCTGTTTTGCCAGAGATTCTGTTGAGGTAATTGCGCATTCCAAAAGCAAATCTTTTAATGCCTGGATAGCTTCATTGTTTGTGTAGTTCTGGGAATAAGAAGAAGTCTTTGATGACGAAGATGATGAACTGCTGGAAGAAGAAGACTGTGAAGACGTATTCTGTCCGTAATCTTCGGGGGATTCTTCGATTATTATTACTTTGTCCTGTGAATTTGTCGGGGTAGAAGGAACATTTGATCCATTGTTCTGAAGAATTTCTTTAAGTCCAAAAGAAAAAATACCGCATGCTGCAAATGCAAAAAAACATGCTGTTGTAATAAAACGTTTGTTAATGATTCTCATACCTGTATACTACTACACTTTTTTTAACTCTTCAATATGCAAAAGCCTTAAAATAGTGTACTCTTGAATTATGTCGCTCAATTGCAAAGAAATTGATGTTATTATAGATGAACTTTCTCCCGAGGGCTCCTTTATACAGCAGATTGTTCAGCCCACTTTTGACAGCATTGCTTTTCATTTGTATAAAACAGGCGGTGCTAAAACGGTTCTTGTTTGTCTTGCTGCCGGTGCATGCCGTATTCATGAAACACATAAGGCTGTCCCCAAAAACGACAAACCTCTCCGCTTTATGGAATTTCTGCGTTCAAGGATAAAGGGTTGCAGGATTGACTCATTCGCGCAGATTGCGCAGGAACGCATTATAAAGGCGGAACTTAATCACGGCGAAAAACAGTTTAATATGTATATCCGTTTGTGGAGTAACGCTGCAAACATAATAGTAACGGATCCCGATGTTCGTAATGACGCCGGAGAAGAACTTATTCTGGATGTTTTTTACCGAAGACCCAACAAAAACGAAGTTTCGGGCGGGTATTACAAACCTCAGATAAGAACGGAATCTGTGCCTGCAAAACAGTGGACGGTCAGAACTTTTGACGAACTGCCTGATTCCGCAAATCTTTCGTTTAACGAAAAGGTTGAAAAATGGTATTCGGAAAACGCCGCCGCCCTCTCGCGCACCGCTTTGCTTGAACAAGCCGAAAAGCAGTACCAGTCGCGCAAATCCAGACTCGAAGCCGCCATTGAACGGCTGGAAGCAAAGCGCAAGACCTTTTTACATGCTGAACGCTGGAAGCATTTCGGTGACTTGATTTTGACCTGGGGACAGGCAGTTGGCGAAGCAATAGCCAAAAACCAGCGGAATGTGGAATGTGATGACTACGAAACCGGCTCAAAAATCTGCATAGAAATTGATCCCAAAAAGAACGTACAGGAAAACGCCGCTGATTATTACGACAGGTATAAAAAGGCTGTTTCGGGTATAGAAGATTTGGAATACGACATCAAAAGTTCCAAAAGTGAACTTGCAAAGCTTACCGCTGATTATGAATCGCTGCTCAAGGAAACAAACCCTATCGCCATACAGCAGAAGCTCCGTAAACAGAACAGACCGCGCCAGCAGATAAAAAAAGAACATCCCGGTCTGGATTTTTTTATAGACGGCTGGAAGATTATAGTTGGCCGAACCGCGGCGGAAAACGACGAGCTGTTGAGGCACTATGTAAAAGGTTCCGACTGGTGGCTGCACACGCGCGACTGGCCGGGCGGCTATGTTTTTATAAAAAATCAGAATGGAAAGTCCGTACCTCTGGAAATACTCCTTGATGCCGGAAACCTTGCGCTGTTTTATTCAAAAGGCCGCAAAGCAGGGAAGGGCGACTTGTATTATACACAGGCAAAGTATCTGCGACGTGCAAAGAATGCGCCGAGGGGAACGGTTCTGCCGTCCAACGAAAAGAACCTGTTTGTTACGCTTGACGACAAGCGCCTCAAGCGGATTGAACAACAGCAGAAAGACGGGCTTGTTCTCGTGTAAACGGCTTCTTGACACAATAAGGTTACCGCTCTTAAAATCGCTGTATGAACTTTAAAACAAATTTATCACTCATACTGGCAGCTGTTTTTTCAATTACCATGCTGTCATCTCTTATGGCGCAGAAAATCCCTGATAATCTGACTCTAATCGGTACTTGCGAATATGATTCAAACGAAAACCTGATACACGAAAAAACTCAGGAAGGCGAATACTGGTACGAATACAATTCCGACGGCAAAGTTATCCACTCGTGGATACAGGATGAGTGGGAAGAACGCGAAACCTGGAGCGAATATGATTCACAAGGCAGATTAGTTTATCAAAAGTACACCGGCGGCGAATCCCGTTACGAATACGACCCCAAAGCACATACCATTACCGAATATAGCAATACGGACAGCAGCTGGAAGTACGACTGCGATTCAAACTGGAACAAGCTCCACGGTACCAACGGAACTATCTCTTATTGGGCCGAATACGATTCCAACGGAAATCAGACACTTTACCGGACTATGGACGGCTTTAAAATCGTATACGAATATGATTCACAAAACAGGCTTGTAAAAAAATCCGAGGACAATAACAAGTACATAACTTATTATGAATATGATAAGGACGGTAAATTGTTCCACGAACATTCAAATTATGACAGCGATATCTGGTATTCGTACACATACTGGGAAAACGGTAAAGTTAAGGAACGAAAACAGTATTCGGCTCAGTAAATAAATACAGAATGCACGTGGTCATTTTTACCGGCGGGGATTATCCCGCGCCCGAACTAACAAAAGCATATTTTTCGCAGCATAAGGCGGATTATGTTATAGCCGCAGATTCAGGGCTACAAGCCCTTGAACTGTACAACAATTTCTACGGTGGAATCTTTGAGCCTTCCGCCATTATCGGTGACATGGACAGCCTTACAGACAAGACGCTTTTGTCCAAATACCCGAAAGACCGCATTCATCCTTGCAGCGCATACAAAGATTTTTCGGATACGGAGCTTGCGCTTGAACTTGCATACAGGGAACTTGCCGGAATTGGCGGCAAAGACGGCCGGATTACGCTTGTCGGCGCAGGCGGCGGTGAGCGTGCGGATCACTTTATTGCCGTATTTGACCTGTTTGCAACTGATTTGAAACCCGATGTGTGGATATGCGGCAAACAGGCGTTTTGGTATGCGCCATCCGGGACAAGCTTTGAAATAGGTGGACTTGCACAAAACGACATAATTTCAGTCGCGCGGACAACGCAGTCTAGAACAGGCGGCTCTATTACTTCCGAAGGTCTTGAATGGGAATATGGGCTTTTCCGCAAAGAAGGAATGCCCAGCCTTAGTAACCGGATAAGTCACGAGTTTTTTACCGCACAGAAAAGTGTAAAAATTCGCATACAAGAAGGCTGTTTTATATTGATTTTACCTGTAACGGCCACCATAAGGCGTTTTGACGACAAGTAACAGATACTGGTAAAATATGATTTTTAGTATTATACTTATCAGAAATAAATACATAGGTTTTGTGAGTAGAAATGAAAAAGATTCTGATTATTGGTGCGGGTCCTGCGGGGCTTACAGCCGCATACGAGCTGCTGAAAAAAAACAATGATTATGAAGTTACCGTTTTTGAAGAAACTTCCGTTTTCGGGGGAATCTCAAGAACTGTAAACTACAAGGGAAACCGCATGGACATGGGCGGTCACCGTTTTTTTTCAAAAGTTCCCGAAGTAAACGAATGGTGGGATCACATGCTCCCTATGCAGGGGTCAAAGTCTTTTGACGACATACTCCTCAAAAGGGATTCGTATATAAAAGAAGGTGGACCTGACCCCGAAAAAGAAGACCGTGTCATGCTTACAAGACACCGTGTTTCAAGAATCTTTTTTGACGACAAATTTTACGATTATCCTATTTCGTTAAAGCCCGAAACTTTCAAAAACTTTGGCTTTATGACAACGATGAAAGTAGGTTTTTCATACCTGAAATCAATATTCCACAAGCTGCCAGAGGATAATCTTGAAAACCTGTATGTAAATTCCTTTGGTCGCAAGCTTTACAGCATGTTCTTTGAGTATTATACGGAGAACCTTTGGGGACGTCATCCTTCGGAAATTGACGCTTCATGGGGAAAACAACGTACAAAAGGCCTTTCGATATTCGGTATAATCAAGGATTATTTTGGAAAAGTGTTCAAAGTAAAGAACCGCAAAGTAAACACTTCGCTTATCGAAGAATTCAAATATCCAAAACTTGGTCCGGGACAACTGTGGGATGTAACAGCTGCCGAAGTTGAAAAACTCGGTGGAAAGATAATACAAAATGCAAAGGTCGTAAAACTTCATAAGAACGCAGACGGTGTACTGGATTCTCTTGTCTACGAAAAAGACGGTAAGACTGTGGAAGTAAAAGGCGATGTATTCATTTCTTCCATGCCTATAAAAGACCTCGTCGGAGGTATGAACGACGTACCGGCTGAACCCGCCCGTATCGCAAACGGTCTGCCGTACAGGGATTATATGACACTGGGTGTTCTCGTCCCAAGACTTAACCTTAAAAACAAGACAGAACTTAAAACTGTATCCAATATTGTTCCCGACTGCTGGGTATACGTTCAGGACAGACGTGTAAAGATGGGACGTTTCCAGATTTACAACAACTGGTCTCCTTATATGGTAAAAGATCTTGAAAACACGGTATGGATCGGACTCGAATACTTTGTGACTGAGGGTGACGAGTATTGGAACATGACCGAAGAAGAGTTCTCAAAGTTCGGTGTTGATGAAATGGTCAAGCTCAAGCTTATAGACAGCGCTGATCAGGTTATCGATACGCACATGGAAAAGGTAAAAAAAGCCTATCCCGCATACTTTGATACATACGCTGAGATAGATACTCTCACATCATGGTTGAATACGATTCCTAACCTTTACTGTGTAGGCCGCAATGGTCAGCACCGCTACAACAACATTGACCATTCAATGATGACTTCGTTTGAGGCTGTCAAGAATATCGTAAGCGGAAGCACCGACAAAGCAAACGTCTGGAATGTAAATACAGAAAAAGAATATCACGAAGAAAGCAAATAATAGTCAGGCTTTTAACGGAGTTTTGCGATTTTTTTGTTGGCAGCTGTCAGCAAAAATGCGATAAGCCATGTAAAACCGAATATTATAAGCGCAACAAGCCAGATTGTGTTAAAACCGCCGGCAAGAAAACCATACCAGTCATAAGTCTGCGAAGTCTGCCCGTTTTCAAGATGCAGAATTATGTTGGTTCCGTAAAACACCCCGTAAATCAGCATTGGTATTGTACCCGCGAATGTCTGTAGCATCGGAATTTCAGCCGGTTCAAAGAACACGAAAGTAATTATGCAGACCAGCGGAATTATCAGGTGCAAAAAAAAGTTTGAATCAGTAAAAAGTGCAAAAAAACCGAATTGAAACGGAGCAAGAAACAATACCGTAACAAGCATTGTAAGCGATACACCTGTTGTGGCTGCCAGTTTTAAGAACTGTACCGGTTTGGGAATACTGTTCAGTCTGCCTTTGGCGATAAGAATCTGTACAAACATCATGACAAGCGAGATAATTCCGGCAAATACATTTGAATCCACGGTAAAATACTTGAATGCTTTTGCATTTGCCGCCGAAAGGGCTGCGGGTTTTCCCGGCTCGGTCATAAAATGGAAACCTGTAAGCATTGCCCATGTTGCGAAAATGGTCATTAAAAGTATAAGCAGATTAAGGAAAAAAGAGATTTTTGGCAGCTTTGTCATAAAATTGATTATATCATAAAAAAATGGATTTTACACGGAATCTGTTTTATACTGTCTTTATGAACAAAAAAAAGATAACTTTCGCAAGTTTGTCGGTAAGACTTCCGCTGTATCTTGCGCTTATTTGTATTATTCTTAGTGCCGCAAACGGAATTATCGGCTACAGGGTCTTCAAATCGCTTTTTGAACGCCAGTACCGTGATATTACCGAGCAGATTGCGGAAACTGCACTTTCTTATATTGATGTCGAACGAATCAGTCTCTATACTGCCGGTGCTCCTGCCGACAAAGAATGGCAGTCAACGGATGAAAAGCTTGATGTGCTTACCAGAACAACAGAGCTTGCATATATCTATGTAACGGTTCCTGACGAAAAATTTGAAAACCGTGTTTACATATATGATACAGTACATCCCGACGTAACGAACGGCAAAAAAATTGAATTGGGAACAGTTTCTTCTCTTAAAAAGTATGATGAAGAATATATACAAAACCTTAAAAACGTAATGCTGGACGGTGAGCCTTACATACGCTTTGTGTATAATTCTACGGGCGGACACGTAACAACATCTATTCCGGTTAAGGACAGCACGGGCAAAAACGTTGCCATTATGAGTGTTGTTAAGCCCATGAGCGAGATACGGGAGTTCAAGAAAAGCTACAGAATTATCGTTGCCGTATCTTCTGCCCTGATTACGCTTTTGTTTGTTGTTTTGTTTATTGGTCTTTTGATGGCAAGATTTGTAAAACCTGTTTCGCTTATTACAAACGAAACCTCTCATTTTGCGGAACACAAAGGGCATATTTCTGATATGCTGAAAAAAATAAAAGGAAAAGACGAACTTGGTGTTCTTGCCCGCGCCGTTGAAAAGATGAGTGTGGACATGAATAAGTATATCGAAGATCTGACGCACACAACCGCCGAAAAAGAACGGCTTTCCGCTGAGCTAGACGTTGCGACGCAGATTCAGGCAAACATGCTGCCGCGTATTTTCCCGCCGTACAAGGACCATCCTGAACTGGAACTTTTTGCGACTATGGAACCCGCAAAGGAAGTAGGCGGCGATTTTTACGACTTTTTTATGGTTGATGACGACCATTTTGCTCTTGTTGTTGGTGATGTAAGCGGCAAGGGCGTTCCCGCCGCACTGTTTATGGTTATCGCAAAAACGCTCATCAAGAACAGCATTTTGCAGGGATTGGGACCTGCAGCAGTTTTTGAGCGCGTCAACAACGAACTTTGCGAGGGTAATGATGCGGGTCTTTTTGTAACATGCTGGATGGGTATTCTGTCGCTAAGTACAGGAAAACTGGTATTTGTCAACGCCGGTCATACATTCCCGGTCCTTTGCCATGATAACAAGGCTGACTTTTTGGAATCAAAGCCCAATCTCATGCTTTCAGGAATGGAAGGAACCGCTTATACCGAACATTCGGTAACGCTTACCAAAGGAGACCGCCTTTTTGTTTACACGGACGGTGTTACCGAAGCTACCAATGCCAAAAACGAACTTTACGGTGAAGAACGGCTTATCAATTATATCCGTGGAATGACTTCTTCCGACATACAGGAACGTCTGAACAAAATCCGGGCTGATATAGATGCTTTTGTTGACGGAGTTCCGCAGTTTGATGACATTACAATGCTGGAACTTTCACTGAAAAACTGAGGAGGCTTGCATGATTACCAAAATAATTCCTGCTGTAGACGAAAGTATGCAGGCCGTGTTTGATTTTGTCCACGGTCAGATACCTCAAGACTGTCCTTTGGACATGTTGAACAAGATAGACCTTGCCGTAGAGGAAATCTTCATAAATATAGCGCACTACGCCTATACACCGGATAAGGGTGATGCAGCTGTCAGCTGTGGTTTTGAAAAAGATACTCTGACAATTGTTTTCAGTGATTCAGGTAAACAATTCAATCCCCTGACACATTTGGACCCGGATATAAGCCTTTCACTTGACGAGAGGGAAATAGGAGGTTTGGGGATTTTCCTTACAAAGCAATTTATGGATTCTGTAGATTATAAATATGTTAAAAATCAGAACGTAATTTCAATACAAAAAAAGATTTTTTAGCGTATGTCAGATGATTGAAAGAACGCCTTCCATTCCTGTAGCCTGAAAGACCTGCCTGCAAAATTCCGACGGATTTCTTATGGACATTTTGCCGCCTGTTCCAGTCATAAGTTTGTGTGCCAGAAGAACAACACGAAGTCCTGCACTGGAAATATAGTTGACATCTTTCAGGTCAAGTATGAGTGATTTGCATTCGTTCGGACATTCCTTAAGCCTTGATTCAAGCTGCGGCGCGGTGGTTGTGTCCAGTCTTCCTTCTACACTAAGCTCCAGTGTTATACCATTAAGGTTTTCATTAATTGTCATTTTATCTCCGATTATGTAAATCCTGTATTCTTACATATATTTTTGGTCTAATCATAAAAAAAGTCAATCTATTTCTTTTTTAGTTTAAAAAAGCATGATATAATCATTACACTTGAACGATGGAGAATAAAATGAAATGCTCAAATTGTGATACTGAACTTGCCGGTGATTTTAAATTCTGCCCTCATTGTGGTCAGCCAGTCCATCATGAAGAAACCAACAAGGCTGCAGATAATGCCGAATCCATGGCAGTCTTCAATGATGACTCTCCGCATATGATTACTGTTCCGGGCGGTACATTTATAATGGGAACCGGAGAAGTTGTCCATAATGTATTGCTGGATCCATTTTTTATTGCAGAAGCACCCGTAACACAAAAGCAGTATAAGTTTGTTATGGGAAAGAACCCCTCAAAGCTTGTCGGTGAAAATCGTCCTGTTGAATGCGTCAATTGGTGCGACGCTTTGATTTATTGCAACAGGTTGAGTATGATGCAGAATCTTGTTCCGTGTTACAGCATCGGTAATATTAAGGACCTTACGACATTTGAGAGTTCAAGCCCGGTCTGGAAACGTGTTGTATGTGATTACAGGGCGGACGGTTACCGGTTGCCTACAGAAGCTGAATGGGAATATGCCGCGCGTGGTGCTGTAAAAAGCAACCCCATGATGTATGCGGGAAGCGATAATATAGAAAAGGTAGCCTGGTACGGCGAAAACAGCGAAGTCCGCACCCATGACGTAGGCTGCAAAAAGCCGAACAGTCTCGGTTTATATGACATGTGCGGCAATGTGGCGGAGTGGTGTTGGGATTATATGGATACTATGTCTGTTGTTCCTCAGACAAATCCTCACGGACCGCAGATGGGTACGATGCATATCAAGCGCGGCGGCAGCTGGCTGGATGATCCTCAGCAGTGCACGGTATTTTACCGCAGCGGAAGCGCTCCCGGCGGAAAGAGCAGTAATCTGGGGTTTAGAGTCTGTCAGTCCATGGTTGAAAGTGATTAGTTTCCGGTGTAAAAAAAATTATTTTTTTTCTTGCATTTTTACGGATGTGTGCTATTATTTAATTGTAGCAAGGAAAGAGTTGGGAGGCTTACACCGGCTGCACGTAGAGGAGGCGTTATGCAATTTCCGACAAAGACAGCTGACCTCTTGAAGGTCAATAATTAGACACTTATCCACCTGTGTTGATACAGGATCTGATAAAATGCCCTTCATACTGATGAAGACGAGCAATCTATAAACCGCCAAAAACTGGCGGTTTTTTTTATGGAGGAAAAATGAAAAACACATTAATTGCAGGACTTGCGCTTATGATTCTTACAGGTTGTACAACTGTAAATGGTTTTAAAAGTGACGAAACCAAGCTTTATCTCAAGGGAAACCCTACAACCGGCTTTAGTTGGATTTTGCAGATACAAGACTCTTCAATAGTAGAAATCGAAGAATCTTCCGAGTATTTGGGCGCGGACGGCGTAGTAGGCGCACCTTCGCAATTTTGTTATACAATACGTTCCCTCAAACCCGGCAATACAGTACTGCGCTTTGAATACCGCCGTCCGTGGGAAAAGAATCCTCCCTTGGAACTTCACCTGTACGATGTGACTGTTGAAAAAGACGGTAAGCTCATACTGCAGGAACTTGAGACTGACTGATTAATAATTCTATGGTTGAAATCTACAAGAATATGAATTATAATAAAAATATCTAAAATCATTTTTGCTTACAAAAAGTCCTGAATGTCAAATTTGTTAATTTTTTTTACTGGAGATTTTGTACTATGGCAGAAAAGACTGAGGGTGTTGTAAAATTTGATTTAAGAGTATTTCTGGTCTATTTAGGTCAGATTTATGCTCCTATAATCGCCAGCTGGGCAACGCTGGTTTGGCAGCATGTTTTTACTTTTGAAGAGACTATTGTAGGTTTTGTTTCGATCCCCGGTGTATTGGGACTTGGAGGTGCCACAGCCTTTATCCTTATGTGGTGGTTTACACAGACAGGGCAGATAAAACAATTTAATCCTGCCGATCCTGAATCCGTTACAAAGACAAATAAGCTTGCAAAACGATTCACTACAGTGGCTCTTGTCTTTGCCGCTACAAACGGATTTTTTTCTGCAATGGTCGTTCAAACGTCCTTTTTAGTAAAACACATAAGAGTTGATGTTCCGCCTCTTTATGCGTCCTGTGTCGGCAATTCCTTTTTGTTTGCGCTCCTGTTTTATATACTTTTTATCCAAAGTTTTGAAAAAGCCTTGCATCGTGTTCCGTTCCGGGAAGAATTCAAATCACTTTCGCTTACAATACGCAGTATTTTTGTAAGCGGATTCGGGGCTCTCGGGTCTCTGCTTGTAACGATAACTCCGGCATTGGTAACAGTTCTTAAGGATACTCCGATTAATGTACTTTTCTGGCGTTATATTATGCCCGAAGGTGTTGTCGGAGTTACATGCATAATTTTGTCTTCCTTTTTGCAGATGAGAGGAACGAGTACCCGTCTTAAGCTTGTTACGGATTTTACAAGACAGGTTGCACAAAAAGATTATACAGGCAATAAGGTTGAAGTAGAAAGCCGCGATGAATACGGCCTTTTGATAAACGACCTGAACGCTTTCCGCGCGGACACAAGAAACTTACTTGAGAATATCGACAAGTCCGTTGAACTTTCGTTGCAGACAGCTGATGATGTAAGTTCCAATATGACGGAGACATCCTCGGCGGTTGAACAGATTATGGCAAATATCAACAGTGTTAAAACCCGTGTGGAAAACCAGTCGGCAGCTGTTGTAAAGAGTGATGAAACTGTTCAGAACATGGTTTCGAGAATTAATGAACTAAATAGCAGCGTAAACGCTCAGAGTGAGGGTGTTTCAAATTCTTCTAGTGCTGTAGAAGAGATGGTTGCAAACATCCGCTCCGTAACGCAGATACTTGAGAGCAATTCAATGACAGTAGCCGAGCTTGGTTCAGAGTCGGAAAAAGGTCGCCAGCGGATTAATGAGTCGGCTGATCTTGCGGGAACAATTCTTGAAAAATCCGCCGGACTAATGGAAGCATCTTCTGTAATACAGAATATTGCAAGCCAGACAAACCTGCTTGCGATGAATGCGGCGATAGAAGCTGCACATGCAGGTGAGTCAGGCAAAGGATTTTCCGTTGTTGCCGATGAAATCCGTAAACTTGCCGAACAGTCCAATACACAGGGTAAGGCAATCAGTTCGCAGCTGAATGAGCTCCAGGGCATAATCCAGAACGTATCTGAAAATACAAAGTCCGTACAAAAACAGTTTGAGGTTATTTTTAACCTTACAAACAAGGTTCAGCAGCAGGAATCCGTAATAAAGAACGCAATGGATGAACAGAACGCAGGAAGTGCGCAGGTTCTTCATTCAATAAGCGATATTCAGAATTCTACCGAGCTTGTAAAAACGAATTCCGCTATTCTTCTTGACGGCGGCAGACAGATTGGAGAAGAAATGCAGATTATCGCCGATGTAACGAGCGAAATTACCAACTCCATGAATGAGATGGCGGCAGGTTCCAGCCAGATTACAAAGTCCGTAGAATTGTGCCAGCGTTCAAGTACCGAAAACCTTGAAAACCTCAATTCGCTGCGAAAAGAGGTTTCATTGTTCAAGGTAAATTAGACAAGTGGATGTTACAGTTTTTGATATTCCTCAGTATCAGAAGGATCAGAAGGGTCAGCTATTGTCAGTGTATTGCCGTTTATGGCAAAAGTACCATAAAGATGTTCTGTATTATCTGGATTCAGAGGAAGAGAAGTTAAAGGAATAGAAGTAGTTGACATAGCATTAATAATAGCAGTTGGATCTGTGATAGGTGTTGTATTTGTGGCATCTGTATAGGATACAGCATTAAATTTAGCATAAAGATTTGTGTTATCCAATCTGAAAGTTCCTGTATAAACCAGAGTCCAAATAAGTGTTGCTGGATTATTGCTAGCATCTTTTATAGATAACGTATAAGTAAAATTTGCTCCAGCAAATGCAAGAATTGATTCTGTTGTTGTATTAATCGTTGTGTTTGTAGTAGTATTTTTCCAGCTTCCTTCCAACGGTGTTGTAGCAGCAGCCGCCGGGTTTGATGCACTTTCGTTTCCCTTATCCTTGCAGGAAACAAATAACATACATACGATAATAAGAAAGAATAATACTTTTTTCATTAGTACTCTCCGTTTTTTATATAGATATTTGTTACTATAACATGAAACATTTAATAATTCAACAGTCTCATTTGTTACTTACACAATCATCTTCCAAATAACAGATTAGAATTATAATAATCTGTTTTTCGAATGAAAATAGACTAATTTTAAAATATAATTAGTCTATTTTAAATGTTAAATTAGATTAATTTAAAAGTTAAAATAGACTATTATAAAAATTAAATTAGACTATTTTAAAAGTTTTAATAGACTATTTTTAAAATTAAAATAGACTATTTTAACTCTAAAGTAGTACATAAAAGATAATTGGCATAGCTTTATACATTAATACAAGTCTTATGAAAACAACTCAATGTGAATATGTACAATCTGCGCAGACGTTTTTTGGGACACAAAACATTCTGCAGACCGAAGGTCGAAGCCGTTTTGTGGCACGAAAAACGTCGAGAGCAGATTGGGATATTCAAATTTTAGCTGGAACCCGCTCACGATAGTTATCTAGCGCAATCAATTCTTTATATGCGACTATTTAATTGTTAAAAGATTTTTAGTGCAGCTTTTTCTCGGGAAATTCGTCGTAAAAGCGCTTTTTATCCGCATACATAAGCTCATCCGCATGCTTGAGCGCGGAACGGATGTTTTTGCAGTCGCTTTCCATGCTAAAGCCTGTCGCAAAGCTGACCTTGCCGTTTTTGTCGGTTTCTTTTTTAAGCTTTTTAACCAGGTTTTCAATGTCTACAGGCGGAGTGTCCGGCAGCATAATCATAAACTCGTCACCTCCGGCTCTGAAAATCTCATAGCCTTTAAAAACACGTTTAAGAATCTTTGCTGCGCTCTTTAGAAGGATGTCGCCGGCCTCATGACCTTTTGTGTCGTTTATCATTTTGAGGCCGTTAAGATCGGCAAAAATAATGCCTATGGAAGTGTTTTTCCCGTTATCAGGATTGCAGTAGTAATCAACCCTGTTATTCATTTCGTTGCGGTTAAGTACACCGGTGAGCATATCGGTTGTACTCAATACCTTCATGCGGTGAAAAAGCTGATGGTTTGAAATTTCGGACGCAAGAAAGAACGTGGTAAGTTCAAGAGTTCTTTTTATGCGGACTGTTTCTGAAGCGTCAAAATTGGTTGCCCAGATGTAGCCCAAAAATTCATCGTGTATTTTTATGGGAAACATTACAATATTGTCAATATGGGATGCTTTCATGGATTCGTACCATACCGGGTTCTTCTCTTTTACGTATTCCATGTCATTTTCATTTTTAATGATAAGGCAGTTGCTTCCGCCTATTGTGTCTTTCCATGTAACGGCAAGGTCATAAAAGTCATCGGAAAACCAAGCCTTTGGAGCGGGCTTCCGGTTGCCGCCTTCAAAATCTTCACACAAAATTGAGCATTTGTGCGCATTGGAATCCATAAGCAGAATACAGCTGTAAACTGCCTTGCACTGCCGGCGGATGTCCTTTATTACATTGTACATGTTTTTTTCAAAACTGTCAGTGTCGTGCAGCTTTATGCACGCAGCAAGAACATCGGCGGCAACTTCCTGCGAAATGTTCGACATTTTGGCGGCATCCGCTTCTTTTGTTAACTCCTGCGTGTATGTGCAGTAACAAAGCTTGTCGTCGTCGGATTCAAGCGGCAGCATAAAAATGTTAAAATAAAAATCAAAGCGTTCCGGATGAACATAGGTGTGCAGCGGTTGTTTCAGGACGGCGCAGCGGTAGCAAAAGTCTTCAAAATTCAAATCCTTCGGAAAATATATCTGATATTCACTATTGGGAATGAATTTGTTTACCAGCATTTGGGGTCCGTTGTCTGCTTTTTCAATAGAATCGATGTAAGCTTTGTTTCCTGTGACAATACGGATTTTCCCGTAAGAATTATTGGGGAGTTTTTCGACCGAAATAATACAGGTCATTGTTTTAAAACCGTCAACGATTGTTTGAAAGTCCATGGAATAATTCTAACACTGGATAAAAAAATTCTCAACTTTGATATTAAGAAAAAAAACTTAAAAAATCTCCATTTTTTTTGTAACCATATTTTTTGTCAGCTGTTGTATAAGTATATTGTGCAGCAACTAAGACATATAAATATTTTTTAAGCACGCAATCGGTTTTCCCTCCTTTATTTCCGATTGCGTTTTTTTTTGCCCGAACGCCTGAGAATCACTGAAATACATTTTATTAAACTGAAACACTACTGGAATATTTTCTTTCAATGCTATAAAATAAAGCTAATTTAATATTCAGGGGTTATTCATGATTACGCTAAAATTCGGCGGAACTTCGATGGGAAGTGCCGACCGCATTATTGACTCTGCTGAAATAATGAAGGGCAGGGCTGAAAAAGACCGTATCAGTGTTGTTGTATCTGCTGTAGCAGGAATTTCGGACAAGCTTCAGGAAAGTATCGAAAAAACAATCACAGGTACAACACCATCCGACTTTGTAAAAAAAGTTAAGACGGTACATGAATCAATCTGTAAAGAACTTAAGCAAAAAATTTCAGCTTTTGACGAAAAAGCTGTTCTTAAAGAAATAGAACCTGTTTTTGATGAATACGAAAGACTGCTTAATGCGGTCTCCGCATTCGGTGAGTGTCCGGTTTCTGTACACTGCCGCATTATGGGAATAGGTGAGAGGCTTTCCGCACCGATTGTGGCGGCTGTTCTTACTGCCAAAAAGCAGAAAGTATGCTTGTTGGATTCACGCAATTACATTTACACAAACGGCAACCAGAAAGAGGGCGATCCCGATATGCCTCGCACTATGGAAGCTCTTGCCGCAGTACGTGACGGCAAAACCGGCAGGGATGCGCGTATTCTGCTTTTCCCGGGCTTTATCTGCACTTGGAAAAACTCTTCAATGGGGCTTTTGGGACGTAATGGTTCCGATTTTTCAGCTGCTTTGATTGGTGTCGGTCTTGGTGCTTCCAAGGTAGAATTCTGGACCGATGTTGACGGTATCTTTACAGCCGATCCGCGCATTGTTTCGGACGCTATTATGATTAACGACATGAGCTTTGAAGAAGCGATGGAACTTTCGTTCTTCGGCTCAAAGGTTCTGCATCCTAAAACACTTGCGCCTCTTGCCGCAAAAGGTATAGAAGCCTGGAGTCTTAATACGATGAATCCGTCTTCGCGCGGAACAAGGATTACATCCGGTCACTTTGAATCAAACGGTTCAATCCGCGGTATTTCGTGCCTCAAAGATACAGCTATTATCAGCGTATCAGGTTCCGGTATGAAAGGAAAAACCGGTATGGCGGCACGCATTTTTGCGGCTGTTTCCCGCGCCGGAATCTCTATGCTTTTGATTACACAGTCCAGTTCCGAATACACAATCAGTTTCTGCGTCAACCAGAGCGATGCAATGAAGGTTCAGGAAGTGCTCGGAGCCGAGTTTGAACTTGAACTGCGTGAAAACATAATTAACCTTATTGAAACTCAGGAACACTGCGCAATTGTCTCGATTATCGGTGACGGTATGAAGCACAAGCGCGGTATTGCAGGCAAGTTCTTTGACGCGCTCGCTTCACAGGACATCAGCATTCTTGCGATTGCCCAGGGGTCTTCAGAACGTTCAATCAGTGTTGTTATCAACGGTGACAACGGCGATACCGCTGTAAGAATTGCACACCGCTTCTGCTTTAATACGGCGCAGACTATCGAAGTATTTGCATTTGGCGCTGGTAACATCGGCGGAACACTGCTTGACCAGATTCATTCACAGCAAAAGGAACTGCTCTCACAGGGCGTTGATATCCGTGTTATGGCGATTGCCAACATAGACGGCATGATTATGAGCGAAACAGGTCTTGATTTGCGCAACTGGCGTGATGATGTTAAAAAGAACGGCAAGCCCACAAATCTGGATGAGATTCTGGAGTTTGTGCGCAGAATAAAGCCGCTTAATCCTATTTTTGTAGACTGTACCGCATCCTATGACTTGCCGGAACGTTATCTGGACATTTTGAACGCAGGTATGCATATTGCAACACCGAACAAGCGCGCAAATTCTATGAGCATGGATTTTTACAAACAGCTTCGTGCAACCGCTAATAAAATGCGCCGCCGGTTCCTTTACGAAACTAACGTTGGTGCAGGGCTCCCGATTATCGACACGTTGCAGAATCTTTTCAAATCTGGTGACAAGCTCACGGGCTTTTACGGAATTATGTCCGGTTCTCTTTCGTACATATTTGGTCGTTTGGACGAAGGTGCCACATTCAGTCAGGCTGTGCTTGAAGCCAAAGAAAAACGTTTTACCGAGCCTGACCCGCGTGATGATTTGGGCGGACTTGATGTTGCTAGAAAGGCTCTAATTATTGCGCGCGAAGCTGGCTTTGAGCTTGAGCTTGAAGATATCGTAATCAATAAGGTTTTCCCCGAAGATTTTGATGATACCGGTACAACGGAAGAATTCCTCAAAAAGCTGCCTCAGCTTGATGATTATTTTACAAAGAAGGTTGAAGCACTCAAAAAACAGGGAAAAGTTCTCCGCATGGCGGCGCAGATTGAAAACGGTAAATGCAGTGTAGGTATGATGGAAGTAGATTCAACGCATCCTCTGTATGTAATCAAGGGCGGTGAAAATGCCTTTGTTTTCCATACTGCCCGTTATACACCTATTCCTATGACTGTAAGAGGTTACGGTGCCGGTGCGGGTGTTACAGCTGCCGGTGTATTCGGTGATGTTCTCCGCACAGTTTCGTGGAATCCGTAATTTGAATTATTTTGGCATATAAAAAGAGGTTATATTATGGAAAATACAAAACGTTTTGTTCTGTCCGTATTGGTAGAAAACCACGCCGGTGTTTTGAGCCGTGTTTCGGGTTTGTTCAGCCGCAGGGGCTACAATATTGACAGCCTTACCGTTGGTGAAACGAACAATCCCGAGCAGTCCAGAATGACTATCGTTGTTCGCGGCGACGAATATATTCTTGAGCAGATTGAAAAGCAGCTTTCAAAGCTGGTAGAAGTTATTTCGATTGTACACTGCGATTTGTCCACAACGGTTGTGCGCGAACTTGCACTCATAAAAGTACATGTTACGGTCGAAACGCGTGCTACTGTAATAGAAACCTGCAACATCTTCCGTGTACATATAGTAGACGTGGGTTCAGAATCTTTGGTTATTGAAGCAACCGGAAGTGAAGATAAAATAGCAAGTCTTATCAGGCTTTTGCAGCCCTACGGTATTATGGAACTGGTTAGAACCGGACTTACTGCAATGCAGCGTGGTTCTCAGGTTCTTGAATAGATTGGAACTTTTAAACAAAAAAAGCGGCTTAGGTTTTGCCCTAAAGCCGCTTTTTTTATATCTGCGCCGGATTTACATCTTATAGCGCATTGTGGAAATCTTGTGTCCGCTGCGGATTACATCGAACCAGATTTCTTTTTGATTTGACGAAAGAGCTTTGTAAAAATCCTGAATGGTTTTTACTTCTTTGTCGCATACTGCTGTTATGATGTCGCCAGGCTGAAGGCTGATAACAGAAGCGGGTGATTTTGCTTCTACGTTTGCAACGAGAATTCCGTCTGTTTTTGCATCCAGTTTGAGCTGCTGTCTTGCTGACTCTGTAAGCGGTGTGGCAATAAAACCAGGCCAAAGTTTTGAACTGTCGGCAACTGTAGTATCAAGTCTTTCTTCAATCTTGATTCGTACTTCCATCTGCTTTCCGCCTCGGATGATTGAAAATGTTGCTGTTTCGCCAACGCCCAAATCTCCGATTTCGCGTGTAAGCTGGTTAGCGTCTTTTGTCGGTTTTCCGTTGAGTGCAGTTATAAAGTCACCAGGCTGAATTCCGCCTTTTGCGGCCGGTGAACCTAAGAATACCTGGAATGCAAAACCGCCGTCTTTGCCGGAAAGTCCCATTTCCTTTTTGTATTCTTCTTCGATTGTTCCGATACTTACACCAAGCCAGCCGTATGTAACCTTACCGCCTGTGATAAAGTCATCAATCGCTTTTTTAACGTTATTGATAGGAATTGCAAAACCAAGTCCCTGTGAACCGCCGGACTGTGATGCAATCCATGTGTTAATACCGATTATTTCGCCGTAAATGTTTATAAGCGGACCGCCTGAATTACCCTGGTTGATTGCGGCATCTGTCTGGATAAAATCGCTGATGTTGTTTACACCGCTGCCGGAGCGTCCGGTTGCGCTGATAATTCCCTGTGTTACGGAAGAGCCGTATCCAAGCGGAGTACCCATTGCAAAACAGATGTCACCACGCTCAACTTTGTCAGAATCACCGAGGATTGCTACAGGGATGTTCATGTCATCACTTTCGAATGAAACGAGGGCAATGTCTTTTCGTTCGTCTTTGCCGACAAGCTTGCCTGTAAAGGTTCTTTCATCATTAAGTTTTACCGAAATTTCTGAAGCAGAACCTACAACATGATTGTTTGTCAGAACATACAAGGTTTTGCCTGAACGTCTTACGATTACACCGGAACCAAGTCCCTGCTGGGTGTATTCTCTTTCCTGTGATTTTTCGTCTTCGTTAAAGAAAAAGAACGGGAAACCCTGCATTGGATTTGACTGGACTGTTTTTTTCTCTACAACGTCAAGTTCAACGACGGACGGCAGAACGCCCTTTGATATTGACCTGAAAACGGTTTGCAAAGATTCTACTACTGAAAGAGCATCTGTAGGAATCTTTACGTTTGATTTTGTTTCTGCAAAAGCGGTATGGGCATTTGTCTGCTTGTCTGAATTTGTGCCGGTACATGAAATAGAAAAAGATGTAATGGCAAAAACTACTGCAATAATAAAAAATAGAAAGTTTTTGGATTTTTGTTTCATAAATAGCAGCCTCCATTTATATTTAAAAACATACTAAATAAACAAACAAAAATCCAAT
>JAEEGL010797125.1_pt1 | contig 30405 bp, 25 predicted proteins | sample 9134231 | NCBI WGS metagenome assembly JAEEGL01 (sample SAMN16246548, study PRJNA631951) | gut metagenome | biome: gut microbiome; feature: rumen; material: fiber-attached | host: Bos | place: Iran: Karaj | collected 2018-10 | reverse complement strand
TCCCTCGACATCCAGTCTTTCGGTGTTGTGGGAATTGTATTCCTCAACGCTGTCCAGTTTATCCGTACCTTTATTGATGTAACGGTCATAGTTCAGGTCTCTGTTGTCTGCCGGGATACGGTAGTAACCGCCCAGATCTTCCGCTTTGACCATGTCTTCCTTGGTCACCAGCACTTCATAAAGTTTCTCACCGTGTCTGGTGCCGATATTGACGACTTTCGTATTCTCATTGCCTTTCAAAGCAATGACAGCTTCCGCCAGAGTACCGATGGTGGCTGCCGGAGCTTTCTGAACGAAGAGATCTCCCTGATTGCCGTTTTCAAACGCAAAGAGGACCAGCTCCACCGCCTCATCCAGCGTCATCATGAATCTGGTCATGTCCGGATTGGTGATCGTGATCGGCTGATCGTTTTCGATCTGTTCCACAAACAAAGGAATTACGGAACCTCTGGATGCCATGACATTGCCGTATCTGGTCAGACATAATACCGTGTCGCCTTCCTGTAGCTGTCTGGATCTGGCAACAACGTTTTTCTCCATCAGTGCCTTGGTCATGCCCATCGCATTGATCGGATAAGCTGCCTTGTCTGTTGAAAGGAAGATCGCTTTCTTGACGCCGTGCTTGACGCAGGCATCGATGACATTATCAGAACCCAAAACATTGGTCTTGACTGCTTCAATCGGATAGAATTCACAGGACGGTACCTGTTTCAAAGCTGCCGCATGGAAAACGTAGTCAACGCCCTTGAAGGCATATTCGATTGATTTATAATCTCTGACATCCCCGATATAGAATTTCAGTTTCTGGAAGTATTCCGGATACTTCTGCTGATATTCATGGCGCATGTCATCCTGTTTCTTTTCATCACGGGAAACGATCCTGATCTCTTTGATATCACTTGTCAGGAATCTTTTAGCCACAGCGTTTCCGAATGAACCCGTTCCACCCGTGATCAGTAATACTTTATCTTGAAACATAGTCTTCTCTCCTAATTCTCTACCATTATATCATCGTGAAAAGTCTTATTCATATAATCATCAAAGAAGCCGATGCGCTGTTTCACGTACTCTTTGAAGACACTCAGGTCTTTGTTATCGTCATGATAATTCTGCGGCCAGCGGTCTGCATCCCTGAAGAAAGCTCCGGAACCGTAAGCCTGTTTCTCATATTCTTCCAGCATGCCGAAGATGCTTTCATCAGACCATTTGTCATTTCTCAGCTGAATATATTTCTCATATAACAGCTCTTTGATCTTCTCATCATCCATATTGAGAAGATTTTCAATCGGTGTGATGACCATTGGATAATTGACAGTATAATCCATCGGATAATCCAATCCGTCTTCCCGGCAATGTCCCCAGGTCCTGTCCAGATCCCAGGGAATATAGATCATTCTGATCGATCCGTCAGCTGCCACTTTGGAGACAAGATAAGTATTCCTGAACTTCAGATTATCTTCAAACCAGGCATTGTCCCAGGCCTGGGTCAGATTGTAGAACAACCAGATATCCAATGCGTTATCCATATCCACACAGGAATACAATTCTTCTTTATCATCTGATTCCAGCAGGATATGAATGAAATCGATATAAGGCTGCCAGGCTTCTTCCTTATCTTCGTTTGTCTTTATCGCAAAAAGATAGTCATTTCCATACTTCTCATAATCCATGCGTTCTCTGTCACCGAAGAAATTGAGTTTGTAGATATTTTCCAGAAGATATTTATCTGAGCTTTCATTCAAATCAACATAGCCTCTCTTTTTACCGATCGGATTGCCCAACGCACATAAACCCCAGTATTCATCATTGACAAACACTTCGCAATAACGGTAAGACATACCTGCCTTTAATCCGAAGCTGTTGTCATCAGCACAGGTGTCATACCAGAAATTGGTCGAGAAAACATTGCGGATGTGATCCTTCTCCACATTGCAGGTATACAGAACGAATTCATTGTCTTTCTCGAGACCGAAAATCTCATAATACTTCTCATCGGGATTGTTGTCACCTTTAAGAACACTGTCCAGTTCGATCCTGAGTCCCGGTTTATCCAACTCCGCTGTTACTCCGCCTCTGATCCTGACCTTTCCGTCATAGGATTCATATTCACCAGACCTGTTGTCCAGGAAGGTGATCACACTTTTCTCATAGAAATAACCCGGTTCATCTGCCGAGATCCCGATATTGATCAAAGGAAGGGTCGTACATTTCAGGCTGTACTCACTGTAGCGGCTTCTGTCATATACCAGCATCCTGATACTCTCGTTATTCCCGATCAGTTCATCTGTGATCTGCTTGTTCTCAAAAGCGACGTTGATATCATTTGACTGCCAGGAGATCAGCGGATCGTAAGCGGACTGACTGTTTTCCGTTAGCGAATAATAGAAACATCTGTCTTTGGAATCATAAAACACAGGAATCCCGTTGAATGACAGATCAGTAAAAAGCGAGTTTACTTCTTTTCGGGAATCGACAATCTCTTCAATGTTTCTGCTTAATGAAGTATAAGACTCATTATTGACTCTGATTTCCGTATTTTCAAAAATGAAAAAAGCGGTCATGAGAATGACCGAAAAAAGAAGGATCAGAATGTATAACGATTTCTTTTTCACCCTTTCTTCCTATATGATGTCGTTGCTGTCGTATTCCAGCAGTGAGAACTGCTTCACTTCATCAAGATCTTTGATCGCTTTCGTCAGTTCAGCCGGTTCTTTTACAGCCAGTTCATAGACATAGTCGACACCCTTTGCTGTGAAATTTCTGCTCTTGAGACGGTAAGAAGATGACTGCCTGCCGATCGCTTCGTTCAGCTTCGTCTCAATGTCTTCCTTGCTGTTGATGACCAGGATATAAGGATTCTTAAAGATCTTTCCGCCCAGCAGATTGACACAGACGAGGACTGCCGTGACAAGAAGCGAAGTCAGAAGGCAGGACTCATAAAGCTGACAGCCGCAGGAGATACCGATAAAGATGCTCCATAAAAGATAGACCATATCCGTCGCATCCTTGATGGCGGTACGGAAACGGATGATGGCCAGTGCACCGATCGTTCCCAAAGTGATGACGACGTTAGACTGCAGTGCCATGACGATCGAACAGATAAAGAACGGAATGACCAGTATTGCCGTATGGAACTGCTTGTTGTAGACGGCTCTGTGAGAGACGGCTCGGTATACGATAAAGACATATACCGACATGACCAGTGTCACCAGCAGTACCGCAATGATCGTTGATACAGGTGCCACATCTCTGCCGACAGCTGAGAATATGCTGTTTAAGATATCCGATATAAAACTCATAATAGATTCCTTTCCAATACCAGTCTTCCAAGATAGTATTTGCTGAATGTATTTCTCTGAAGTCTGCTTTCATGCAGGATCTTTTCCAGATGTTCTGGAAGCAGATCGTCGAATTTGACCTCCAGGATATGTTCGCCTCTGTTCTGGACAGGGAATTTCAGATAATCTCTTTCCATGAACCCTTCTATCTGTAAAGATCCTGAGATATTTCTGTCAAACGTGATCCTCACGTTCAGCACAGGATCGACAAATGCCGTCCGTTCATAATCAATGATGATCTTCGGCGCAAAGCCTTTTGTCATCACATCGATGCAGAATTCTTTCAGAAGCTTCTGATCCGTATTCCAGAGAACATCCGAAATATTACCGCCTATAATCTTATCATACTCATCTTTCTTCAGCTGACAGCTTTCCTTGTAACAGAGATCCTGTTTCTTTCTCTTTCTCTCCAGCCTGATGAAAGAATCATCTTCGTCATAATACCTGATCCGCCATTTTGACCGTTCGCTGTTTCCGGCGTCATTGTCAAAGGCACAGGAATTGCGGTAATCATCGAAATAAAGACTGTGGATATTGTAGACATCCTTGTTTGCGTTGTCATCCATGTGCAGAACGGCAGCGATCCTGTATTTCAGGATATCCAGATCACGGTCACTGCAGATGTATTTCCATTCCGTCCTGTCTTTCATTAACGGATCACTCCTTTTAACAGGATCGCTTCAGTGATCAGTTTTGCATTCTCTCTGATATCTTCAATCAGATAAAGGAACACATAATTGGTAAGGAACTGGGTCAGTACGGCCGCAAAAGCGGCACCTCTGATCCCATACCTTTTAATCAGGACATAATTCAGAGCAATGTTGGCGACCGCACCAAATAACGAGATCACCGTCTCATACTTCGTCTTCTTTTCGCACTGCATCCAGGCTGTTCTGGCAACCCCCAGATAAGAGAAAGCCGTGCTCCAGGAGAAAATCCTTAACGGCGTAACGGCCGGTGCATATTCGCTTCCATATGGGATCAGGATGATCCACCTGGCAAGCAGATTGATCATGATCGCAGCCGCTATGCTGACAAAGAAGACAGCAGCATAAAGCTGTTTCACTCTCTTTCTGAATTCTTCCTTGTTTTCCTTGTGAAGATCAATGATCAGCGGATTGGCGGAATCGATGATCGCTGTCAATACGAAAGGCCAGGCATTGCATAACGTCGTCGCAGCACCGTAATAACCGACTGCCGTCTCATCCACCATCTTGCCCAACAGAAGTACATCCGTGACCTTACCGTAAATCACGATCATGATACCGGCAAAGATATAGTAGTGGCTCTTTTTCAGCAGATCCTTGGCGGCTTTCATTGAAAAAGACAGATCATAACGGTCTTTCTTATAAACGATGAACAACAGCAGCGCTACCATCAGGAAATCAAACGAATAAGCAAACGCAAAGAAACCGATCCCCTTCTTCAGAAATATCGCCAGCGCTCTGTATACGGAAGAGATGATATAAGCCAGTGCATAGACCAGGCCCGACTTCTGCGACATCAGTCTGGACTGATAGAAATACATGATCCCGTCAAACGATTGGAACAGCAGCGAGAAAGACTGCAGCAGTGCGATCGTCGAATAGATCGGACTGTCATTCAAAGCAGATACCAGCAGGATAGAAGAGATCATCGATAAAAGAGAAACAACAATTCTCAAAACGAACATCGTTCCCAGGATCTCCCCATTCTTCTCCCTGTGATCGACCAGTTCTTTGACGATGATATCATTCATTCCCAGCGTGCACAAAGGCAGAAACAGCTGAATATAGGAATAAACGTATGTCAGTTTTCCGTTATTGGCAGGACCCAGATACCTTGCGACCATCATCGTCGTGATGAAAGTCAGTCCGAGCTGGACAGCTCTTCCTACCATGATCCAGGATATGTTTTTCAGGATATTACTGTTTTTCATGGATCAGCATTCCCTCACAGACCGCTCCGAATATGACGGCAACGATCGCAAACAACGATTCTCCGGTCATGACCGGTTCAATGAACAGTTCAGCAGCGATACAGAAGAATACGCAGAGCAGAAGTGTTCTGATTCCTCCGTCACAATTCCTGTTTCCAAGCGCTTTGATCATCTTTAAAAGATATATCACAGAATATGACAGGATCAGCAGATAAGAAACGATGCCCGCATAATCATAGATATCGAGCCAGAACTCATGGATCCAAAGACCGATCTCTGCACTGATCTTCTGTCCTCCCCAGGGATATTTCGGCAGCAGCTTCAAAGCGGCCAGAAACAGATCAAAACGGTTACGGTCGACCAATCCCATCTTCAGTTTTGCGACAATATAGGTATTGCCCAGAAAAGAACCGATGCCCATAACATCGAAATACGACAAAATCAGAACGATAATCAATAAAATCAAACCAGATCCGGCCAGAAAGAAGAAAACCTTTCTGGCTTTCTCTGTCATATTTCTGACAATGAAACACTCAAACAGGAATGACAGAACAATGACAGCACCGATCATCAGCACCGGCGTCCTTCTGCCCATCATGACGCAATATGCCATTCCAGTGAATAATACAAAAAACATCACTGCTGTAACGATCTTCTTCTTTTCATGACGGAACAGATAATAAAGACAGCCGATCATCAGATTCATATTGATGGCAGTCGCTGTCGAAGAAACAGAACCTTTTGTCCAGAAATCATAATGAGAAGAAGACTGAGAAATCCTGCTGAAACCTCTGATTGTATCCTTATAAGGCATGTGATATTCATACCAGAAATTCAGGCAGACATGACATGCCATGGATAATGCCAGCAGATAGATCACTTTCTTCACGCTTTCTGCATCGTGATTGTTCATATTTGAACCGATATAGTAAGCCATCGGCAGACAGAATCCCATGACACTGTAGAAATCCTTATTGGAGAAAGCATAAAAGCTGACTGCAAAAAGACACAGAATGACAAAAACCTTTGCATCATTCACATAGAATTTCAGTTTCCGGTCCAGAAATAAAATAAAACAGATGACAGGCAATATCAGCTGTCCGTAATGAAAAACATTGATTCCCATCGCAAACAGCAGGATATTGATTATCGCATTGACATATTGATTCTCTGACCAGATATTACTCATCTATGAAACGATACTCCTATAAAAATCTTCCAGCCACCTCGCGGTCGCATTGACATCAAAGCCAGCCTTGATTATATCCTCTTTTGTATCATGCCGCAATGATACCTTTTCACTCATTTTCTTGACCCAGACATCCTGATCCAACGGCAGGAACTCACAAAGACCGGTGATGTTGACATTATTGTCACAGCGATCACTCAAAAGACATCTGATACCGGAAGCCTGTGCCTCAACTGCTGCAACGCTCAGCCCTTCAAACAAAGAAGGCATCAGAAAAACATCTGCCATCTGTAAAAGCTTATTGACATCATCTCTGAATTCAAGAATCGTCACATTGTTTTCTATATGCAGATCAGCGATCTTTTGATCAATGGCATCTCTGAGTTCTCCGTTTCCGATAAGAAACAGCCTGCTGTCCCTGTTATCTTCCAGATGTTTCGCAAAAACATCCAACGTAAACAGATAATTCTTCTGTTCAGACATCCTTCCAACCTGAATAAACACCTTCTGCTCTTTCAGATGAAACAGCTCCCTGTATTCATTTCTGATATCCTGATGAAAAACAAACCGGTCGGTATCGATCGCATTATTCAGCACATAAAACCGATCCCCATTGATGACTTTATCTCCAAACAGCCATTCACCCGCTTCTTTTGAACAACCAATGAAATAATCCGCCTGATTCCTTAAAGGATACTGCAGCAGGTTTTTTACCATAGCAGTAATGCCTTCTCCATTGGAAGTATTATGTGAATGAATAATCGTTTTCAATCCGTGTTTCTTTGCGATAGGCAGATACAGTGATGCATAGCTCCTGGAATGAGAATGCAGGATCTGATAATCCGGATGCTCATCAAAGAACTTATCCCAGGCTTTTCTGATCTCAGAAACATTCGTTCCTTTGAATGTCGGCAGAATATAAATCTTTGATCCCAGTGACTCCACGATCTGCTTCATTCCCATCAGTTCAGGATGATCCACGATGAAATCACACTGGACCTTATTCCTGTCCATCGCTCTGCACAGATTTACGATCATTGCCTGTGATCCGCCGTAATTCAGACTCGCGATCATCTCCAGGACTTTTACCGGTTTTTCCATTTTATTCCGTAACTCTTTTAATTGCCTTCATGTATTTATCAATCACAATATTGCGATCAAACTCTTTTTCAACTTTTTTTCTTCCGCTAAGACCCATCTGTTTTCTCTCTCCATTGCTTAATGAAAGATACTTTTCGATCTTTTCAATCAGATCATCCAGATCGTTCTGTTTCACCACAAAACCGTTGATTCCATCTTCAACGATTTCCTTGCATCCGGGACGATCGGTCGTAATGATCGGTCTGCCGCAGGCCAGTGATTCCAGCAATACATTTGACATTCCTTCCGGATAATATGTCGGATGGATCGTACATTGAATTCTTTCATAGACCTTCTTCATATCTTCGACATATCCTTCATAGATCAGTACACCTTGATCGGATAAATCGTTTACCAAATCACGGTAATGATCCTCATCTGGACCGCAGACATGGAATCTGGTGTTCGGATATCTCTCCCTGATCGCTTTTGCAGCTTCGACATACAATTCAAAACCTTTTTCTTTCATGAGTCTTCCGACATAGGTAAAGTCGATCGTTTCATCGTCCGGGAATTCCTCGGCTTTATATTGTTCCAGATTGACACCCGAACCAGGAAGCATGTCGTAATTATCCTTCACTGCCTTTTTTTCAATCATGAAATTTCTGTTTGCTTCATTCTGGAAGAAAACCATATCTGCTTTTTTCAGACCCAGTTTATACAGATTCAGAGAGATCAGCTGCAGCAGTCCGCCGTTTTCAATGGCAGAGCCCAAGCCCGTCACATTGGCGATATATGGAACCCTCAGCTGCTGACAGGCAAGCCCACCGTAAACATTTGGCTTGATCGTATATGTCAGTACGACATCGGGATTGATATTCCTGATGGTTTTCTTATAAAACCTGAACAGATCCAGGTCCTTGAACGGATTCTTGCCTCTTCTTTCCATTACGGTGTCGATGTGATGACAGCCCATCTCAATGATGTTATCGGTAAAGATGCCTCTGGGCATGGACACAAAAACCTCATTGTCCTTCAGCAATGCTTCCAGTAGTTCTTTTCTGAATTTATACAAACCGAGATCGTGGTTTGTGAGAATCAGTATTTTCATCAGTTGTGTCCGTTGAAATATTCAACCGTGGAAGAACCCTCACCTGTGATTCCTTCATGTGTCAGTACGTTCTTCACCGTCTTGAGTATAATCTTGATATCACCCAAAAGAGTGATGTTGTTGACATAATCGATATCATATCTGAACTTATCCGCCCAGGAGATCTGATTCCTTCCGTTGACCTGAGCCAGTCCTGTCAGTCCGGGTCTGACATCATGGCGATGTTTCTGTTCTTCGTTGTATAAAGGCAGGTACTGTACCAGCAGGGGTCTGGGACCGACAATTGCCATATCTCCTTTCAGGATATTGATCAGTTCCGGAAGTTCATCCAGCGATGTACTTCTGAGTTTCTTTCCGTAACTGTTCAGCCTGATATCATCACTGAGATAGTCTCCGTTTTCATCCTTTTCCTCGCTCATACTGCGGAATTTGATCAGCTTGAAGATCTTTTCGTCTTTGCCGGGTCTTTCCTGGGTAAAGAAAGGATTTCCCTTCATGTTCTTATAACCCAGGATAATCAGTACAAGAAAAACAGGCGCTAATACGATCAGCGCCGTTAATGACAGGATAAAATCGAATACTCTCTTAAAACAGTTGCGATACATGATTACTCAAAACATTCTCTGATCGTCGCAATGACCATGTCCTGTTCTTCCTCTGTCATCTTGATATCGGAAGGCAGACACAGGCCTCTTGAGAAGATATCCATGCCGACATCCAGTTGCTTTCCCTTATCGATATAGGCGTTGGACTGACCTCTGCCGTTTCCTCTTGCAGTAATGAAGACATTGTTTCTGTAGATCGGCTGCATATGCATCGGCTTCCAGATCGGACGGCCTTCCATGTTGCACTCTTCCAGTTTCTCCAGGATCTCTGTCGGACAGGACTTGCCCTTTTCATGGACATATAAAGCTTTCTGGTCATCCCTGACCTGCGGACACATCGCTTCCTCATCAATGATCAGACAGCTGAGCCAGAAGTTGGGAACGGAATTCTCTGAATCATAAGGATTCATCTGTACAGGCAGACCCTTGAATCCTTCCTTGTATCTGTGATAGATCTCTGTCTTTCTCTGAATATGTTCATTCAGATAAGGCAGCTGGCCTCTGATGATGCCGGCAATGATATTGGACATTCTGTAGTTGTAGCCCAGTTCCTCGTGCTGGTACCAGAAAGCGGCTTCTCTGGATTGAGTAGACCATTTCCTCACCTTGTCCGCATCTTCCTTACTGTTTGTCAGGAACATGCCGCCGCTTGATCCGGTGATGATCTTGTTCCCGTTGAAGGAGATACAGCCGTAATCACCCAGTGTTCCCGTCTCGACCCATTTGCCGTCTAACTTGTATTTTGCGCCTAAGCTCTCACAGGCATCTTCTATGATCAGGATACCGTTGTCCTTGCAGATCTTTCTGATTTCATTCATCTTGCCCGGTGTACCGTAAAGATGAACGACGACCAGCAGTTTCACATCAGGATACAATTCGATGGCTTTCTTCAAAGCTTCCGGATCGGTATTCCAGGTATCATATTCAGTATCTAAGAAGATCGCTTCACCGTCTTCGTAGCCAATCGGGTTGATTGATGCATCAAAAGTCATATCAGTTGCAAAAACTCTGTGTCCGAAAAGGACACCTCTTCCCGGCTTGGACTGACCATAGAGTTTTTCTCCAGCAAGTTTTGTTGCCAGATGCAGAGCCGATGTACCGGTACCTAAACCGACCGCATATTTGACATCGAGATACTCGGCAGCCATGCGCTCCGCTTCATCGATGTTTTTACCTACTGTTGTGACCCAGTTGGTATCAAAAGCTTCCTTGATATATTTTTCCTCATCTCCGTGCATGGTAGCTGTGGAAAGAAAGATCCTCTTTTCTGCTCGTTTCATACTAGTCCTCTTTTCTATTGTAGGTCGGTACGACTTCTTCAACTAATTCAAAGATATTGTCATCATTCTCGTAGGATGCGATATACAGTTTCTTCAGCTGTTCCAGGAAGAGATCCTCATCGATCTCCAGAGGCATGCCGACATAGATCAGATCGTTCTCAGTCTTTTTGTTTCCTTCCGCATCCATCAGTTTCTCTTCGTATAATTTCTCACCAGGTCTGAGTCCGGTGTAAACGATCTTGATGTCTTCATCCGGTTTGAAACCGGATAATTTAATCAGATTTCTCGCCAGGGTATCGATCTTGACCGGTTCACCCATATCTAGGATGAAGATCTCTCCGCCCTTGGCATAGACACCGGCCTGTAATACCAGCGAAACAGCTTCCGGAATCGTCATGAAGTAACGGATGATGTCCGGATGCGTGACAGTGACCGGACCGCCGGCTTCGATCTGTTTCTTGAATAACGGAATGACCGAACCGTTGGAACCCAAAACATTGCCGAAACGTACGGCAACAAATTCCGTATTGCCTTTCAGTTCCTTGACACTGACTTCCGAGAAGCAGTCTTCAACCACAGCCAGTTTATCGGTAGTCTTGTTTTTGATCAGTTTGTCAAAAGTCTGGATGACCATCTCGCACATACGCTTGGAGGCACCCATGATATTGGTTGGATTGACCGCCTTGTCGGTAGAGATCATGACAAAACGCTTCGTTCCGTATTTGACTGCCGCATAGGCAACTTTAAATGTGCCGATCGTGTTATTTTTGATTGCTTCATTGGGCGAAGCTTCCATCAGCGGAACATGTTTGTGCGCCGCTGCATGATAGACAATATCCGGATGGTATCTGCTGAAGACATGATCAACTCTCTTGGAATCCCTGACTGAACCGATCAGAACAGCAAGATTGAGATCCGGATATGTTCTCTTCAGTTCCTGCTGGATATCATAGGCGTTGTTCTCATAGATATCGAAAATGATCAGCTGCTTCGGATTGTGTTTGGCGATCTGTCTGCACAGTTCAGAACCGATCGAACCGCCGCCGCCGGTCACCAGAATGATCTTGTTGTTGATAAAATCAAAGATCTCTTCGTTATTGACCTTGACAACGTCTCTGCCCAGCAGATCTTCGATCGCGACATTCTTCATCATGTTGACAGAAACATCGCCGTTGACGATCTGCTGAATACCTGGAAGGACTTTGATCTCACAATCCGTCTCCCTGCAAATATTCAGGATATCTCTTCTCTGCGATGCGGAAGCAGAAGGAATCGCATAATAGATCTCATTGATATTGTATTTCTCGACGTTCTTCAAGATATCGTCTCTGCCGCCGACAACCGGAACACCTTCAATGTATCTGCCAAGTTTGTTGGTGTTGTCATCGATGATACAGACAACACGGGAATTGCTTTCCATGTTCTTGTTGACATCTCTCAAGATTGTCATACCGGCATCACCGGCGCCGATCAGCATAACTCTGGTCGCGTTCTTATTGTTGCGCTGCTGACGCTTCAGCATCAGTATAAATCTGTACGAGAAACGGATGACAGCTGCAAAAATGATCTGCATGATAAAACCGACAACATGGAACGAGATCGGCATTCTGGCACCGAAGATCTTCGTCACCGCATAGTTGAACAGCCCGCAGACGATATTGGAAAGGATGATGTTAGTCAGTTCGTTATAGCTGGCAAATCTCCAGATACTCCGATATAGCTTGAATACCCAGTATATAAAAATGCAGACTAGAGCATACGGAACGATCAGTTTGTAGTAAACTCTCAGGTAGGCTTCCGGGATCCTCAGAAAACGGAAATCAAACCTGAGCCATAAACCGAAGAAATAGGAAAAAGCGATCGTAACAAAATCATACATCATCAGTATGAATGCTATGACCTGCCAATGCTCAATATAAAAAGCACGAGGTTTACTCATGCTTTTATTTTACAACAGACCTATCTTTATTTGAACACTCTTCACGAATGATTGTTACTGCTTCTGCCTATTGTCCATGGCAGATATCTGTTGATGATCTCACACGGAACGATTAAAACCAGTGAAACAAACGCAGTCATAACAGTACAGAAAACCGCTGATCTTAATGGACCGTTGAAGTCTGTATGATACAAAACCGGGAAAAATATTTTGAAAATGGCTTCGATCAGAGTGATTGCCTTGTTATGAGTACAGAAATAAATCAACGTATTCCTGCCGATATAAAGCGTCAGCGGGTTTGAAGGCATGAGCTTGGCAACAATGATGATCGTCAGGAGTGCGAAAACATGTCTGACATGGTCATAAATGAAGTCGTTGATCAGTGAAAAAGAGAAACCGGTGAAGAATACAAAATATACCAGGAAAAGATATATGCCGATAATGATGATCCTCTTTGTCCAATCGATTTCCCGATCAAAGTATTCTTCCCAGTTGTTGCAGAAAAGATAACCAAGAACCATGAACAGCAAGGCTGTCGGGATGTAGTCGATATGCCACGGCAGATTGATCAGTTTCCACGGCAGCAGCATGGGATTCATGTATTTCTTATAAAGTTTCCGTAAGAACGCCAGAAAAACACATAAAAGCAGCAATGCTTTCGTATCCTTCTTTCTGTGATATTCCCTGATCACAAAATAGAATACGAGATAAGCGGAAAACAAAGCCGGTATAAACCACAGTCTTTCATCAAAGTATCTGATCTGCAGAAGATTCCTGAAGACTTCCACTCTGAAACTGCTTTTATGATGTTTGAACGATTTGATATTCGATAAAATGATGTTCAGATTGCTGTAAATGAACCAGGGGATGACGAGCTGTCTTATTTTCTTTTTCAGAAATGATCGGAAATCATCTCTCGGTACATAACAGTAACCGGAGCAGAAAAAGAAGATCGCAAGATAAAAAGGAGTGAAAAAATCCCTCAGATAATCCGGACATATTTCAAAATGACTCAGCATCACAAAAAATATGCCGATAAACTTAGCGTTGTCAATCCATTCGATTCTTTTTTTCATATCAGAACAATGCTGTTGTATCTTTATCTACCAGTGAATCAAGTATTTCTTTATCAACCAGAGTATACTTTTTACCGTTTAATTCAATATAAGCGCCATCATACGGCGGAAACCAAAACGCCCTTACCTTGACGTCGAGATCTTCCGATTTCAGATCCTCATCAGTGATGATCTTCATTTCGTTCATCTGTTTTCGGGAAATATAAGTACCTTGCGTATTATCCAGGTCAAGGGTCTCAAGCCAGCCCTTCTCTTTTACTTCAAGAACAATCTGCTGATACAATTCAACAAGCTTTTCCTGAGTAATCTTTTCCAATGACTGAGCAGTGGCTGTCTTATAATCAAAATCAAATCTGTTGACTCTGATGATCTTTCCCCTATCGATTTCCTCATTGACATAATGAGCAGTCACGCCCCATTGAGGAAGCTTATTTAAAATAGCGATATTATAGCCGCCGCAGCCTTTCCAGTCAGGCAGAATGGCCGGATGGAAGTTTATACATCCGTAATTCGGTCCGTCAATCAGAGGTTTCCTGATTTTCCGCCAATACAGATATGAAACGACCAGGTCGATCTTTCCGGGATTGTCTTCAACACATTTCTCAGCATCTTCCATGCTGATGACGGGTATGCCCATCTCCTCTGCCGTTCTGGCTGTCGGTGAATTCTCAAACTGCGAATCAGTGCAAACCGCACAGACTTCAATTCCCTGATCCACACTCCATTTCAGAAGCTCTGCACTCTGTTTCTTTCTGCCCATGAAAATCATTTTCATAATGAGTTCACCTCAATGCTCTTTCCATTGAAATCATATACGCATTCGTTTCCGTCCATGATTATTTCTTTCGCTTCTGCAAAGCCGACGTTCATAAATAAATCCAGAGCTGACAGATGAGAAACGAATTCTTCCGACCTCTTCTGGGGATAGACCGGATGATGATAGTCATTGAAAACGACCTTGATATGATCGCGGTCAAAACTATTCATATCCAGATAATCCCTGCCGCTGGGACCGGCTATATATACATCTGCTTTGACAGCCTTGCAGATATCCAGGATCAGATCGCTTTTCAAACCCGCGGCATCAAGCTCTGAAGATCGGATATAATCAGGCCGAATATCCAAAGCTTCACAGAAAGAATGAATGATGGCAAGATTGATATCACAGAAAAAAGATGAATCTGTATTGATTGCCTTCTCCAATAGAGGAAATACTTCATCAAAGAAAGGATACTTTCCGTAACTCATCCTGATTGTCTGAAGATACTTTTCTTTCCATTTCAGGTTTTTGGGGTCAGAGGCGATTTCAGTCGTTGCAATAGATCCGTCCATATGGCCTTTGTTACTGATCGGTATCGAAACCCATTGCACGCCGTTTGTGCCGTAGATCCTGTTTCTGTTCTGAAAATAGTTTTTCTCATATTGAACAGAATCAAGAATAACAAATAAATCTGCTTTTGCTATTTTGTTAAATAAGCCGAGCCAGGGTAAATGCTCAGGCTGATGTATCGTAATAATCATAGTCTGCTTTCTTTATCAAAGTTCAATTCCAAACGAAGGATCTCAAATGCTTCAGCATATTGTTTCCCGATCTCATAGCCTCTGAAACCGCAGCGGCTTTTCACGCCTTTTATCCAGTCTTCACCGCCGAATTTGTTATATTCTGACTCGTGTTTTTTCAGTGATTCAATCTTTAAATCGATCGTTTCATCAATGCTGATATAAAGATCCGGTTTGAAAGCAACATAAGAACGTCCCGAAGGCTGAATCGGTTCAAAGAAGAAAACCGTGTTTTTTCTCCTTGCAGCTGCAATTGTAGATTTTGCCACTCCTTCATGTGCCTGATGAGTATCAAAAGGATGATGCGTGAAGATCACATCCGGATCATATTCCGACATAACGACATCGATCGCATTCACAACTTCAGAACAGAATGGGATGTCTTTGGTCTCAAAGTCCAGTATTTCAATATCAGAAACACCCAACGTGTGCAAAGCTGCAACACCTTCTTTTACTGCTGTTTCATCTGTCCTCTGTACAGTGCCTTCTTTGCTTGTATAACCGGATTTTGACATTATCAGTGTTTTAACCTGATGTCCGTTGCGGATGGCTTTAGCGATCGTGCCCCCGCAAGCCAGTTCTATATCATCCAAATGAGCTCCAACTACCAGAATCTTCATACAAAAACCTCATGTCTTTCTAACAAATTGATTATAGCACTACAGAATGATAATCACGGCGAGTATTCATCATCCGTCAGGATGGTTTTTTCAGCTGATACAGATAATAATCAAAATGCTGATAAGCATCGTCAGGACTGCTCTGGCTTTTTTTCACAAGCACGTACTTATCTGATTCTATCTCTCTCCTGGCAACAATATAATCACATAATCCTTCTTCCACATAGCGGTCCTGTTCTTCCAGCATTTCCGGAAGATTCAGATTTGTTTTGCAGAAATACCGGCAGTTAGGAAGGATATCGGCAACGGTATAAAAGCCTCCGTCCAAAAAACCGTAATTCAGCATAGTGGTATCTTCTTCTATATCCATCAGCTTGGCAAACTCGTATTGCGGCAGCAAGTCTTTATCAATGCCTCTGAGATATTTATTCGGAGTGATATAAAAGGCAGTCGCAACACTGATGAAGGCGGCGGCAAGGCAGCAGTATTTTTCTGCTTTTTCGGGAATCTTTACAGTAAAATCAACGAAAAAAGCCCGGTAAATGAAGACCAATCCAAACACCGCAAAAACATTCATCATCAAAGAATAATAGGGATAGCGCTGTCCGCCGATATAGATCAGAACAAATTCAGAAAGAACCAAAGAAATCACTTCGGCTTTTTCTCTTCCCTTCATACAAACAAGCGCAAAAACAAGACCGATCAGACATAAATAATAGATTGGTCCGTTGTTCTCACAGAAGTTATACAGCCCCTGATATAAGTTATACAGGATGCCGTTTTTTTCTACTGTTGTATAACTGAAGACGTTGTCGATGATATAAACCTTTATCCAATCAGATACAGATCTGTTAATACCAAAATACAAGATAAAAGGAAAAAGACTGATAAGTACACCCAATCCTATAAACAGGCTTGTCCTGCATATCTCATCAAATGAGCGATTCTTAAGATTCCACACCAGAAAGATGATGTACCAGCCAAGGTACACGCCAAGCAGAGAAAACTTGATCAGGAGGACACAGCCGGATATGATACCGATGATCATTGCCTCTTTTCTGTTGATCTCCGTCTGAGCCTTTCTGTTTTTCAGAAACAGCCATAATGAAACCGAAATCAAAGGAAGACAAAATTCTTCAGCGCTGTCTCCCCAATAAAAAGCATTTGTTGTGCTGCTCAATAGACCTAGAACCGGAACAAGAAACAGTGTTCTCTTTCCCGAATACAGATGTATGACCCTGTAACTGAAATAAAGGAAAACAGTTAGGGAAATGATCTCAAACAGATAAACACCGAAAAAAGAATCATGAGAGATCATCCAGGCAAGGCCGTGAATCAGATAAAGCAAGGGCCCTTTCTGTTCATACAAATCTCTATAAGGCACCATGCCATTCATCATGGCTTTCCCGACCGTAAAGAAACAGTTCGGATCATACCAATCGTTATACGGGAAAAGAAACGAGCAGCGCGAACAAAATGTAATCATTCCCAGAGCTGATAAACAGCACACAATCAATACAGTAACAGTTGAGTAATCGTCCCGACTATCATCAACTGCCCTTGTTTTCTGAAAAGCCCTGATTAGCGCTTTGTATACCGCATAAAACGAAAGAAAATTCAAAACCAGTCCGGTCAATATGACGAATAATCCGTGATTGATTCCGATCAAAGAACTGACAGAAGCGACAGCCTGAGACGGAGACCATTTTCGCCAGAAAAGATACAGAAAAAAGACCTCCAGTAAAAGAGATAATAAGAATTCATTCTTTTTTATCTTGCTGTCAGTTTTATTTTCTTTGATCAGATACAGGAATATCGCGACGCTAAGCGTAAGATTGATGACTGTACCAAAAAAAGACAAAGCAAAAAGCAGTACGAACAATGCTGAAACAGAAATAAAAACCAGTATAAACCTTTTTATCCAATTTAAGTCGTGCTCTGTTTTTTTCTTCATATAAATATAATTTTTCTTACCAGATATCAGCTTCGGAAATAAGCTGACTTACATGTTTTTTATATCATACATTATCTTTTCTTATCAATACGAATTTGAACAGGAGGAAAATATGGATTATCCGATCAGTCTGTCTTAAATTGCACCGCATTCTTTCTTTTTGATATCATAAAATGAAGATAGATATCAGACAAATCAGTCTGTTTCTGCTTAAATCTCTGAGGTGTTGTTTATTAGATATGAAAACGATCGTTGAAGTCAACAGTAATAATTATGCAAGTACCGGCAATATTGTTCTGAATATTGCTTCAGAAGCGAGAAAAGAAGGTTATAAGGTATATACCTGCTGCCGGAAATCGCGTGCCGGATTGAAATACCGATATGAGGATCAGATCTATATCGGTACCTGGCTTGACAGAGTCATTTCAGAACGTCTTTCTTTTCTTTTTGGCCTCAATGGTTATTTCAACATCATCAATACCTGGCTTTTTATACGCAGGCTGAAGAAGATCAAACCTGATCTTATTCACATCCATTCTCTGTGTGATAACTATCTGAATATCAATATGTTTTTCAAATATATCAGAGAAAACAATATTCCATGCATATGGACGCTTCATGATAACTGGGCTTTTACCGGAAGATGCGCTCAATTCAGGTGTGAGAAATGGATGAATGGATGCGGAAACTGTCCTCATTTAGATTATTTCCCTGCTTCGTTATTTCTTGATAATACTGCCAAAGTATGGAAAAAACGTGAGAAACTGTACAACAGCATCACAACGATGACTATCGTCACTCCGTCTGAATGGCTTTCCGGTCTGGTCAGAATCTCTTTGTTTAAAGAAAATCATCCGATCAGAGTCATCAACAACGGAATCAATCTGGATATCTTCAAGCCGGTAGACAGTTCTTTCAGAGATGATTATCATATCGGGAACAAACATCTTATTCTGGCTGTCGCGTATTTCTGGGATGCGGGCAAAGGTCTTTATGTTTTTAAAGAACTGGCAGACAGACTTCCTTCCGATTATCAGATCGTCATGGTAGGAACAAATGATGAAGTTGACAAACAGCTGCCGGATAATATCATTTCCATCCATAAAACATATAATCAGCAGGAACTTGTCAAAATCTACTCCTGTGCCGACCTGTTTGTCAATCCGACAACGGATGAAAACTTCCCGACTGTCAACATGGAAGCGCTCGCCTGCGGAATACCTGTCCTGACTTACGCAACCGGAGGAAGCGCAGAAATTATAGATGAGTTTTCAGGATCTTCGGTACGCCCGGGAGATATCGATACACTTAAGAAAGAAATCATAAGGATCTGTGAAACAAAGCCTTACAAAAAAGAAGCCTGTCTGAACAGAGCTTCTTCATTCAACATGACTGATAAATTCAAAGAATATATCAGACTCTATGAAGAAATGCTGGGATGACCGGCATTTTTCAAATACAGATTTTCAAGAACCTTGATTTCCTTATGCATATCATAATCATCGATATTTCCGTATTCGTTTATGTTTCCTTTCGGATCCAGTAGGGCTTCTGCCCAATCCTCAATTCGATCATCCAGACTCAGCCTGGTAATCGCTTTGCTCTGATATGCTTCTGCAGGTACATTGTCCGAAACCACACAGGGAAGACCGGATACCTGGGCTTCGATCAAAACGATACCGAAGCCTTCAAATCTGGAAGGAAGGATGAAAACATCCATCGCCTTTAACAGTTCGGGAATGTCATCTCTTGAAATCAGGATCCTGACTCTGTCTTCAATCCCGAGATCATGAATCTGTTTGTTCAGTTGTTCTTCCTGTTTTCCTCTGCCGATCAGAAGCAGATAAGCATCTTCCCTTCTTTTCAACAATTCGTTGAATACTTCAACAGTGAATTCAGGATTCTTCTGATATGTGAACCTTCCGACCTGACCTATCACATACGCATCTTCTTCGATGCCGAGTTCTTTTCTTTTCTGTTCTTTCGTCTTGTCGACTTTCGTAAAGCGTTCAAAATCGATGCCGTTCCTGATGACAGATACCTCATCTATGTCAAACATCTGTTTTATTTCTTCAGCCATTTCCTGATGCAGAGCTATCATATGCAGATCATTGTGATCAAGCAGATAACGGCAGGCATCTCTTTCCCTCGGCCTTTCATCGCCGATCAGTTTCTCCGGCGGATTATGACAGGTAAAGAAAAGCGTTATACCGTCCAGAGAATCCCTTGCGTAATACAGGACCTCAAGAAGTTCAAGATGAGCGTGTATGATGTCCGGTTTCAGTTTCCTGATTGCCTTCCTGAATAACAATGCAACGTATCTCTTTCCGAATATTCTTGCCAATACTTTGTTGATGAAGAAAGACTTTTCATACATGGACACGATATGAACATCGTTCTCTATTAATGCCTTATAGACTGCTGATTCTTTTACATAATCCTCGCAAAGAACCGTCACATCAAACTTTTCTTTATCCAGCAGTAAAGAATAGTCTTTTACCAGCGTTTCTGCACCGCCGTCCTGCAGTCTGCCAATAAACTCTATCAGTTTAGTTTTCATTTTCTTCTATCCTGTAACATTCAAAATCGTGGGTTATTCTGCCCTCTTCGGGAGGAAGCGTCATATAATCCCCAAAAAAAGCTGTCAAAAACTCATCGTATCCTTTCGGAATGCGGAATCTGTGGCCTTCAAATTCACCATAGGCTTCTTCATAAACCGATTTCGGCAAAGCACCGGTAAAACCATTCGGTGACCATCTCATACGGATCACATAATCGCTGGAATCGTAGTCATATGTCTGGGCATTCTTTTCGATCATTTTGATGATGTTCCTGCTGCCGATCAGACGAGGCAGTATCCTGTTAACACACTTGATGGGATTCTTCCGCAGAAAGATCGGCTGATTGGATAAACGCAGCAGAGTCTCAAGGAAACATTCTTTTTTGTATAATTTTTCGATGATCTTCTCGTCGTTGACTATGCCGTCCAGAGGAAAAATATCGATATCGACGCCTATCGGCTTATTCTTCTTATAATCGGTATCGGCTTCATATTTCACCGTATGCGGATCATATGCTTTTGCATAATATAACAGACCGGCATCCGGTTTTAGAATCTTATACTTCCCCTGATACTCTTCAAGCAGCCTTTTATAGTCCGGTCTGGGCATCATGATATCGATATCATCATCCCAGGGGATAAATCCTTTATGTCTGATCGCTCCCAAAAGAGTCCCGACAGAAAGATAATAAACAATATCGTTCCGGTCACAGAAATCGGCGATATCGATCAGAATATCAAGGGAAATCTTTCTGCATTCTTCAAGCGACAGTTTTTTCATCGTTCTTTGTCTTTCTTTTTCTGATGATTATTCCTTTTATTTTATATATGAAATTCATCAGATCCTCTTTATAGAAAAGATAATCCGTGATCAGTGTCAGCGCAATCGCAAACACTGTCGTGATTGCCGCATAAATGATCCAGACTGTCCAGTTGGCTATCTGCTGGGGAAGATACAGCTGAGCAGCAAAGTAAACAACGGCGATGATCGCAAAACAGAGCAGCGCATGTTTCACAAAATAAGATACTTTCCGATACATGATATTTTCTGACAGATACAACACATATTGAAATGTTCTGAAAGCCATCGCAAACAAAGTTCCGATCGCTACACCGATGAGTCCGTAAAGTAGTACACAGACCACTGATACCGTAATGTTGATGATCGCCTCCAGAATGGCACCGTTGCGTGTCTGCCTGTAATGACCGGCAGCGATCGTGATCGCCCGGTAAGGTACACGGAAACAATTGAAGATGCCTCCCAGGATCAGGACAAGGGAAAACATCGGTCTGATGTAGTTAACGTCATTGACACCTTTGGTGTATATGGAAACAAACGAAAGCATCATTGCCAGAGCTACGGAATAAAGGACAGAAGTAAAAGAGTAAATGATCAGCTCAAATATGCCGAGATTCTTATGCATGTTATCAATCTCGTTGCGGGCATACATATCTCCGAAAGCAGCGCCGAAACCGACGGTAAATCTAGTCACAATCTTCTTCAGGTTTGATATGACGTAATGATAAACAGTATAGACCGATATTTCTTTCATATTGGAAAACATGGTCAGGATGACAATATCGGTGTTGTTGTTGATAAAGGAAGCCACCTCATGAGCAGCAGCGTCCCATTTCTGAGGTATCTTGTCTTCTTCCGGATGAACATCACGGATCAGATTGTACTTCCGGTGACAGTAAAAATACAGAAACAGCGGTGTGATCAGATTCACAAGAGAACTTCCGAGTTTCACAATGTGCAGCGACATGTTGTTGTTCATCAGGATCACGGCAACAATGGTATTAAGAATCGTCGTCAGGATCTCTAATGAAGTTGTAATATAGTCTTTCTGATCAGCACTCAGCAGAGTCTGGTAGGTAAAACCGAAATAATACTGTCCGAAAGTCGATATTGAGATGATGAAAATAAGAGAGGCAGTAAAGAACCAGTCATAATCCCTGACAAAGAATACCGGATAAACAATGGACAGTCCCAATATGAACAGCAGAAAGATCATGGAGATCTTGCGCATGAACTTCTCTGTTGAATAAAGGACTTCACTGATCTCTTCAGAATCGTTCTCGGCAAGAGGCTTATATAAAGCTACCGCAGTAGCACCGCCGATACCGGCTTTCATCAGTGAAATATAAGAAACGAACTGAGAGATGGACTGCGTGATGCCGTTGTATTCTGAACCGAATGTCGTCAGTATCATTTTCGGCAGGATCAGTCCGCATACCAAAGCGACTCCTTCCGAAAGAAGGCTCGTTCCTATCGTTAAAACCACTCTTTTTGTTCTGTTTTTTGCCATTACTTTTAATCGATTTACTTATGCCTGTTTTTATATCGGTCCAGATATTCTCTAAGTTCTTCAATTGATTCCGGAATCATTATTTTCTCTTTATCACGATACTCTTCAACAAACAGTTTTATCGTCCCCTCAAACAAAGACCAGTCATAAAACAATTTTACAAGTTTATATACAAAAATGATATAAGGCTCCTGATCAAACAGCAGTTTGGGATTGAATAATGCCGTTGAATTGATCGAAACCAGACATCTGTCATCGATATCTTCCATGTTCAATGCTTTCATTTCCCAGATCTGATTCTTTCTGGCGACCTGAAAAGCGGAAGAATCGACCGGATAGCGGGGATGAGGGCAGAATAATACATCATCTTTATTTTCTTCCAATACTTCCAATACATTCTGGTCATCATACATGGACTGGGAGAACCACATGATTGTTTTATCCATCTCATCTTCATAACCGGAAAACTCTTTAAATGCATGTCTGAGCTGTTCAAGGAAAGACTTGTCAAATTTCGGTATCTCACGTACCTGTTCGCGGCAATCTCCTATAAACAGTCTGGGTGCAATCAGATACAGACCATTGAAATCCAGAAAACCTCTTCCGTGATTCAGCAATTTAAACAACAGCTTATATGACTTGGAACGGGGTATATAAAGATCCAGATCGAAAAAATAAGTTGCAAGACCGTCTTCATAAAACTGCAGTTCGCATTTCCTGTTCAACTGCCAGATTGCTCCGATGATCCTTGAAAATTTCGGAACAGTCAAAACATCATACCTTAATCCCTTTTTGTCCAGATTGAATTTATCGTGAAGATACTTCCCTGGAAAAACGATGTCAAGACATGATTTCAGCAGATGGAAGATACCGCTGTTATCCTCTGCTTTGTCCAAGACATATACGTTGTTGAAAATACCGAATCCCCTGACGATTTCCGCTGTTCTTTCTGCATTGTAAAAAGCCTTCATGATGATGATGTCAGCTGAATAATCGTTGATATGTTCAAATCCAGCGTTTTGACGCTGCCAGTGAAGATTCATCACATTGATCAGCTGATAAGCTGAATTACAATAATACAAATAATGCATACCAGTCTATTTTATCTTAATCGACCATCTTTTTGAAAACCTTGAACGGGAATAAACAAACAATATATGACATTGCATAACAGGCAAGATAAGTCATAACGCATTTTGTGAACGGTTTCGGTTCCAGACGCGTCAGTTCATAAAGAATATCCATGATCCCATATACCAGACGATGGGCGCAATAGACACCCAAGGTGAATCTTGTTACATGATAAATCGCCTTCCGCATTTCACTGCTGACGTTTTCCAGCGGCAGCAGAAGGAAAATGAGAAAGAGAAACAGTCCCATATAAATCGGGTAGAAACCCGCAAAGAATCCTTCATACTGCGGGAAAGTGAAATAGAAACCGCCGATAAACAGAAGTGCCGATACAACGACGGCAATATATCTCCTGTCTTTCAGCCGCTCAAAAATATCGATCTTTTTAAGAATCAGCCCGATTCCGGCATAAGGCATGACCTCAAAGATCCTGCCAATCGTATTCATCACTTCATAACTCTGATACTCAAAGAAATGATAATACCTTCCATCCGCCTGTATCATCATAGCAAACACAACCGAAAGATGGACAATGATCCAGGCCGTGCTCTTGTTGAACAGTCTGAACACGAGACAGTAGAAAACTGTCAGGATAATCAGAACCGCCTGAAACCAGGTCGAAGGATTGGTGTTCTGCCGGCAGCCGGATACGATTGCGATCAGAAGATCCAGGATGCTGTGATCCAGTACATGCATGAACACGATATCAGTGACAACATATACGATCCAGCAGACGATCGCCCATCCGACCTGCGGTATGATCAGGCGGATAAAACGCTGCTTCACTTTTTCATCACTTCCGCTTTCGATCACTGACGCACTCAGATAAAATGAGATGATCAGAAAAACCGGAACAGAAAACAGCTCGCATGATTTCAGAAAAGAAAACAGCGGACCGTCATATCCTGTCCAGCTCATTCTGTGAACAAGGACGACTTCAAAAGCCATCCACATTCTTAAGATACTGATACCGAGATTGATTCTTCTGTTATTCTGCATTGATTGCGTTTAAAATCGTTTCCAGCCTGTTGCCCCAGCTGTGATGCTCCAGGATATAATCATAGTTCTTATCGACCAGTTCCCGATACTTGTCGGGGTTTTTTTCATAATAATCGATCTTCTCATCAAAATCCGAACCGTCATCCTTGAACGTGATCATTCCCTCATATGGGAACAATTCATCCCAGGTTGCCGGTTTCCTGCCTATGACCATGGTCTTGCAGATCATGGCTTCGAAATAACGGCAGATAATATCGTTCACATTGCCTGTCCGCTTGAAATTCTCATAATACTTCGGTACACATACGAAATATTTTGTCTTGTTGATCTCATTGACCAGTTCATCATAATCAGGGAACAATGTTTCTTCCCTGCTGCGGCGGTAGGCATAATTATCACGATTGTCTTCCATACCGTGATGTCTGAGATACAGCAGGATATTCTGGTGCATCTCCTCGTTGAACCTTCCCATCTGCATGAACATTCTGGTCTTCTCCAGTTTCCGGTCATTGAAAACTTCATAATCCGCACTCAAAGGAACCCAGTAACTGTTATAGCCCAGATTTCTGTAATAATCATTGGTCAGCTTATAAGCAAAGAAAAGATACTCGGGATTGATCTCATCGATCACCTTCCGCCATTCTTCAAATTCCGGTTCCCAGCAGTCGTAATTATATAAAGCGATCTCGTTGCCGTGTTTTTTCAGTTCCTTCAGCAGATAAAGATTATCTTCCAGATAAAACAGGTTGACGGAAATAAAGATGAAGACCGTGTTGTCATACTTCTTTTTCGTAAAGCCGTCGCACAGCAGAGGCAAATGAAGTTTTTTGTTGATGCGGTTCAGGTTTTTCAGAACAATGCTCTTGTATCTGATGTCAACATCACCGTTTCCGTACTTCAGAAAAGCCCTCTCCTGACCATCCACCTGCGGTGCACTGGAAGACTTCTTGATAAACGATTTCTGTTCGGATAGAATCATTAATTTTTTCATATTAACTCTCTGATAGCTTCTTTCATTTTGGTTAATTTATAGTATACAGAAAACTGATACAGTCTGTTAAAAGCGCTTGAATGCCATTTTTCCATTTCTTCTTGTATATTATTAGCATAATTTTTCCTGAAATTGCAGATATAATGCTCCAACTGACTGAAATCAATGATCTGATAATTATCAAATTCGTAGTCCCCTCTGGGCCATCCGTCCATGACGGCCTGAAGTTCATCTGCTTTGATCTTCAATCTGATAAATGCACACAGTGAGAAGTTCATGTGCTTGTTTTCCAAAAACAGCGAGGTGACTTCGGTATCAAAGAAATCATTTCTTCTTGCGCTGTATTTTGTCAATCCGAGTTCCTCTTCCAGTGCTCTTCTGATCCAGGAATCAATTATCATCCCGTCATTACAGAAATCTTTATATGAAAGCTGCTCTTCCATAGAGAAGTCAAGTTTGCCCTTTTCATACTTCAGTTCATCTCTTCTCTTGGTTATCAGAAGTTTTCTGTCTTTTGTAATGATGATCATATGCAAACAGAGATTATTCGGAGGCAGATGATTTATATCCGATTTACTTGCATCTTCAGCAAAGGAATCAAGAGGTTTGTAGAATTCATTGTAATCAGAAATGATTTTCTTTGATTTTGTATTCTGATCTTTCTTATCAATCAGGTTATGAAGTTTCCTGCAATCTGTATAATGGCACAGATCCACGGTCAGATCATATCCGTCAATATCTTCACTGTAATCAATGAGACGATATTTCTTTCCGTCATTGATTTCGTTTTTGATTTCATCGTCAGAATAATTATTCAATAAACCGTAGTCTCCAAGGCTTTCATCTATCAGATGAATTTTTACATCGGTATAATCTATGGCTCTTAAGAGTCTTTTCTCATTTTTGCTTTCCGGCAGAACGATTTTATTGGTTAAGATCGTATTCGGCAGCGAAAAATAATTCAGTTTTTCAATGGTAAAATAGTTTTTCATCGTTGCCTTGTGAATTTTTACGATAACAAAAGTTAAGACTAAAACAAACAAATAAACCAGCAACAAACAAAGTTTTCTTTTGTTGTCAGACAGAAATTTCAGAAAAACAAAAGGTTCGTCTTTCAGAGTCTGAGCGTATGGCAGAACGATTTTGAACAGAGCAAAAGTCCAGATCGCGTACAGTTCGGAAGTAAAATCGCCAAAAAACATTTTATGAATGGCTCTTAAAAAATCAAATTTTAAAGCAGCCAGTGCAGTTTTTATCCAGCTGGGTTTTCCAACGTTTTCCAATAAAGGTTTTTTACTGACCTGATCTTCATCTGCTTTCTTTTTACACTTCCTCGCTTCACTGTTATAAGCGTTTGCAAAAAAGATGCGATCATTCCTGGACAGTTTATATGTCAGCAGCGCATAAGCTTCTATACATTTTTCAATATCATTATTATCCGTCTGTATGATTCGTCTGGAAACTTCTCTGTGACCGTTTAAGGAATTGGGAAACTGCGAATCTTTTTCTTTCAGTGAAACCAGGACGAATATGCCGTATTCAGACTGGTTTCTGGCATTTGTATATTCAAACATTGAAAGAATCCCGATGTCACAATTCTCGTTCTTCAGAATCTCGGTTTTCAGCTTTTCTTCAAACTGTCCGTTTAGATACTCTTTCTTTAAAGGAAAACTGATCAATACATCATCCTTATAACAGACGGTGTTGTGATTCATTACCAGACAATAAACATTAAGAGCGTCTTTTTTGCTGCAGCACATGAGAGGCAGATCGATTTTGACAGAATCCGATCCGGTCCACAGACTTGTGCTGTCATTGAATGCAAGATATTTTTTTGAATCATTCTTTGTCAAATGAAAACGAAAATCCTTATCAATCGTCCATCCGAGATACTCTTTATATCTGTGAGTCGACATCAGATCCGGATGTTCGATCTTGGTTTTGATTCCAAAAAAAGACGGCCTTCCGTAGGCATCGATTATTTTTCTATCAATCTTTCTGATGTTTTTAAAAAATCTGTTGATCCAGTTATCATTGATGTTGATTCTGAGAAACAGATAATAAACGACGCATGCCAAAAACCATAATGAAACATACAGCAGAAACAGAATAAAATAATTCTTCGTTATTTCTTCCTGCTTTATGACTAAGTCATAACATAAAACATAGATAAAATTATGAAATAGAAAATTCAGGAATTTGCTCAGAAAACTGAAAAAAATCTCTTTATTTTTTAGATATCTGTCAATATCATTGAACATGTTCTATCTGGTAAGAAATTTTCCTTTCTTGACCCTCTCTCTCCAATATTCCAGAAGGTCTTTCATCGTCTTTTCATAAGGGATCTGAGGTTCCCAGCCCGTATGGGCCTTAAACTTGGAACAGTCCGGGATCTGCAGATCCGCATCGATCGGTCTTAATCTTTCAGGATCAGTAACGACCTGGATCTGATCTTTCATCGGAGAGAAAGAAATCAATGTTCTTAATGTATCGCCCACTGTACAGGTATAGGAACCGCCGATATTGTAATATTCGCCCGGGATCGGATCGCAAGTCACCAGCATATAATATGCTCTGACCGCATCACGCACATCAGCATAAGTCCTTAAAGAATCCAGATTGCCGACCATGACCTTGGGTTCGATCATGCCGGCCTCGATCATCGCTATCTGTTTGGCAAAGGTCGACTCATGGAAGACATCACCCCTTCTGGGACCGGTATGGGTAAACATTCTTGTTGTCATGACGGTCATTCCAAAAGCTTCCGCATAATATCTGCCTAATAAATCAGTACCGACTTTAGAGATCGCATACGGAGATGCCGGATGGAAACGGCATTCCTCATTGATTCCGTTTTCCGGCTTTTCACTGGCCGGGATCTTTCCAAACACTTCCGAAGAAGCACAGACATGGATGACCGGTTTATACCCTTTATCTTCTTCCATGACCAGATGGATCGCTTCCAGTAAACGGCAGGTACCTAATATATTCGTATTCAGCGTATCGATCGGAGCCGTAAAACTTGTCAAGGGATAAGACTGGGCAGCCAGATGGAAAACATAATCCGGTTTTACTTTCTTGATTACGGTAATCAAAGACATCTCGTCATTGAGATCCGCATAATCAAAGAAAACTCTGTCTTTCCTGTTGACTCTGTCCAGCAGATGTTCGACATTGTCCAAGGGACTGCGCCAGCGGCAGACACCGTAGACGTCCCAGTCGGTATTCTCCAATAAGAAATCACACAAGTGTGATCCTACCATTCCGGTGATTCCTGTAATCAGTGCTCTAGTCATCGTAATCCCCCTCTACATTAAACTGTTCCGGTGAATAATAAATCACTTCCGTACCGCCGTTTTCAAAACGGAACGGAACATATAAAAGATGATTCAATTCTTTCTTAACTGCTTCCTGTTTCTCTTCAGGCACGTAGAAAACGACGAATCCGCCGCCGCCGGCACCCAGAAGCTTCCCGCCGAGTGCGCCGGCATTCAATGCTTTCTGATAGATCGTGTCGATCTCATCGGTGCTGATCTTGTCACCGGTCGATCTCTTCAGTCTCCACGATTCATCCAGCAGTCTTCCGAAGTCGTCGAGATCTCTTTCCTTATTTACGAGGATCTCTTCCGCTTCATCGACCAGTCCCTTCATCCTGATCAATGTGTCAATATTCTTGTCTGTATTCTTCTTGGTATCCTTCTGGATCTCCGATGAGAGCCTGGTGAATCCGGTAAAGAAGAACATCAGATTGTTATTTAACTGTTCTTTCCTCTTCGGAGAAATGATAACCGGTTTGACTTCATAGCCTTCACTGCTGAAATTGATCCTGTTGAAACCGCCGAAGGATGCCGCGATCTGATCCTGCAGACCGCCCGCCTCATCACACATCACTCGTTCCACATAGATCGCATCATCAGCCAGTTTTCTCTTGTCGGCATACTTGCCTTTCAGACAGTAAAACGCATTCAATAAACCGACCGCAAAAGAAGATGATGAACCCAATCCTGTTCTTGCGGGCAGGTCGGCATCATAGCTGATGATCAGTTCCCGCATATCCAGAAGTTTCATCGCATTCCGCACCATCGGGTGTTCGATCTCATCGGCATTCTTCGTGCGCTCGATCTTGGAATAAGTCACCTGGTTTTTATACGTAAAAAAGCGGGGAAGGTGTCTGACTGTCACATAGACGTACTTGTCAAAAGTTGTGGACAAGACACTTCCGCCGTATTCTTCATAAAACTCTTTCAGATCCGTCCCGCCGCCGAAGAAGGACATACGGAACGGTGTTTTGGTAATAATCATTTGCTTTCTCCAAAATAGTTGCTCTCAAGCATGAGACATAAACTGTGATAAACCGGCAGATGCAGTTCCTGTATCTTGTAAGTATCTGTTTCCGGCACTTTGATGCATACATCAGCGATCTTTGAAAGTTTGCTTTCTTTTTCTCCGGTCAGACCGATGATCTTAATTCCCAATGCCTTGGCAACAACACAGGCAGAAATGACATTCTCCGAATTTCCCGAAGTCGAGATCGCCAGGAAAACATCGCCTTCATCACCAAAACCCAGAAGCTGCTGGGCAAAAACACCGGTCGCATCGGCATCGTTCATATAGGCAGTGGTGATCGCGATATGGGAAGTCAGAGGGACCGCTCTCAAAGGCATTTCCAGATTCTTCACCAGCCTTTCCCCCCTTTCCGAATCGATCTTCATGATCTTATCGGCAAGGTCTTTGTTCAGAGGTCT
>JAEEGL010575185.1_pt1 | contig 30405 bp, 21 predicted proteins | sample 9134231 | NCBI WGS metagenome assembly JAEEGL01 (sample SAMN16246548, study PRJNA631951) | gut metagenome | biome: gut microbiome; feature: rumen; material: fiber-attached | host: Bos | place: Iran: Karaj | collected 2018-10 | reverse complement strand
TGTCAAAATCAGGGAAATTCGTGCATTTATGTAAACTCGATGAATCAAATCTTTCAAAAACCCCCTGTGGTACGTCACAGGAGAAAGCTTACCTTGTCAAGCTAATGTTTCGTAATGAAAAACCACAAAATGCAGTAGTGACAGGGGTTTCGGGCCCCCACATCTTGTCGGAAATTACATCACAAAGCTTAGTAAAAAAGCTAAAAAAACCGCCGGAAAGGGACGTGATCGTAATATTTCCGTTTGAACCTTCCCTCATTCCATACGAAAATAAGGAGTACGCACCTGAGTGCAAACCCTATCAGCAGCAAAAGGAGGACACAACTATGGCAAGACTTTCCGGAGCGTACACGGCCCTGTATGAGCGTCTGTCAAGAGACGATGAGCAGCAGGGCGAAAGCAATTCCATCCTGAACCAGAAGATCTTCCTGGAAGACTATTTCCATCGTCATCTGGAGGGGGACTTCAAGCACTTTACCGACGACGGCTACTCCGGCGTGACCTTTGAGCGTCCGGGCTTCAACGAAATGCTCGCCGAGATCCGCGCCGGACGCATCCACACCGTGGTCGTCAAGGATCTGAGCCGTCTGGGACGTAACTACCTGCAGGTCGGATATTTTACCGAGGTGGTCTTTCCGGACAACGACATCCGCTTCATCGCCATCAACAATTCCGTCGACTCGGCCAGCGGCAGCGAAAACGAGCTGACGCCCTTCATCAACATCATGAACGAGTGGTACGCCAAGGATACGAGCAAAAAGGTCAAAGCCATCCTGAAATCCAAGATGCGCGCCGGTATCCGTATCTGCGGCCTGACGCCCTTCGGCTATCTTCCGGATCCCGCGGATGTCAAAAAGCTCCGTGTGGATCCCCAGGCAGCCATGGTGGTGCGGCACATCTTTACCCTTGCTTCCCGCGGGATCAGCCTGCTGGGGATCTGCCGGCAGCTGGAAGACGAAAAAGTGCTCAATCCCTCGTCTTATATGGAAAAGTTCCACCCGGAGAACAGCCACCATCAGAAGGTCAAAAACCCTTACCAGTGGAGCGAAGCCTCCGTACGCCTGATGCTCTCCCGCGAGGAATACCTGGGGCATACCATACTCGGCCGCACCGAGATCGAAAACTTCAAGACCAAGCGCAAACGCGTCGTTCCCAAAGAGGAACAGTACCGCTTCCAGAACACGCACGAAGCCATCATTGACGGGGATCTGTGGGAGACCGCCCAGCGCATGATCCTCCGAAAGCGCCGCTACGACCCGAATCCAGGGCACCGCTCGTCCCACGTTCTCACAGGCCTGTGCTTCTGTGCCGACTGCGGCGCCCGCATGACCTACCGGAGCTGCGAAGGCGCCCACCGTAAGGGAGGCCGCAGCTATGAGTCGGACCGTTCCTTTACCTGCGGCACCTATCATCACCGTTACAGGGAATGCTCGATGCATTACATCCGCGCCAATGTCCTGGAAGCGCATCTGCTGGATCTGCTGCAGCGTCTGGAAGCCGTGATCCGCAGGAACGAGAACGATTTCTGCCGCATGCTCCGTTCCATCTCCTCGATCAACCGGGAGCAGGAACTCCGCGACAACCGGAAGGAGATCAGCCGCATGGAAAAACGCATGCATGAGCTGGACGGCCTGATGCACAGGCTTTATGAGGATAACGCGGGCGGAAAGATGTCGGACCGTCTGTATGAAAAGCTCATGAAGGATTATGAAGAAGAGGAATTTGACCTGGACAAACGCCTGCACGTGCTGAAGATCCGCACCGAAGAGATGCGCGAGGACCGCCGCGCCCCCGAAAAGATCGCGAAGGCCATCAAAAAGCAGCGCAGCTTTAACTCGCTTTCCGATATCGTGGTCAGCGAACTCATCGCAAAGATCATCGTCTATGAAGCCACGGGAGGGCGCGGGCACGAACGCCGGCAGCGCATCGACATCTGGTTCAACAATATCGGCCCGGTAGATGTGGCACAGCTGGAAGCCGCCGTGATCAGCGGGGAACTGCCGCAGCGTGAACTCACGGTGCAGGAGGCAAAGGAACAGGCTCTCGTAAAGACCCTGCGTGATCTTTCCTGAAACCCTGCAAAAGCACATCATTATCCGAAATAACGATCCGTCGGCAAGCCTTGACAGATAATGCTTCGCATACCTATAATAAACAAACATTCCGCAAGGAAGCAATCTGCACGAATATGCAATTTCCGAAAACTTTACCATATGGAAAATGCGGAACAAACGCAGAAAAACGCTTCTTATGCATACGCAGAAATCTGTCTATGACAAAAAGGAGTACCGGGATCATGAAAAAACAACTCAGCACAGCATTCCTGACAGCAGCCCTTCTTCTTGGAGCCTGCGGGATCGACAAAAAACTGGACGATGCCGCGGAAGCGATGCGCGATGAAGAATATGTCAAAGCCATCAATTTTTACGAGGATGTGCTGGAAAGTGATGCCGCAAACATCGAAGCCTATAAGGGTCTGATCAGCGCCAGCCTTCTGGACGGCCGGGGAGACAACGCATTGAAATATTATAATGAAGCAGAGGAAAAAATGGATCCTGCCGATTTCCGTGAATTAAAGCACCAGCGGGAAAAAATAGAAAAAAAGACCTCCGGGGTGCTGGATTCGATCCATAGCGCCCTCCTCACCGTAATGATGGATCCCGAGATCGTCAACCGCACGGATTATGCGGAAGTTTTCAAGGCCTGGTCAGAGAATACGGTGCATTTTTCCGTACTGGAAAGCAGCAGCGAATGGAAGGATTATACCAAAGCAGTCTTTCATATACTCGGCGTCAGAAAGACCGAGGACGTCATGGAGGATATCCTCGTCTACGGTGAGATGGAACCGAATCTGTGTTTCCGCTTTGAGAACGTCAACCGTCTGAAGGTCTGGATCGAAGGGCACGAGGACGAACTGTTCGTAAAGTAAACGGAACAGGAAAGCAGCCCGCTTTCCTTTAAAAAAACCGCAGCCGGGATCTTTTCCCTGCTGCGGTATCTTTTTACCAGTCCGAATCATAGTCGATGTTGTCATCCCAGTCCCAGTCACTGTCATAATCCCAGTCGTCATCATCATCCCAGGAAGAACTCCAGCTGTCGTCATCGTCATCATCATCGTCGTAGTAAGAGGAGCTGTAGCTGCTTTCCTCATAATAATCCGACGAAGAAAAATCATCGATCCCGTAATCGGAACTGAAATAGGAGCTTTCATAATAATCATTGATATCATCGGACGGACGCTCCGTAGTGATCCAGCCGTTGGTCAGCTTATCGTAAAGATACCAGCTGCCGCGCTGATTGTAATAATAATTATCCTTATAATTGTAATAACCGTTGTGATTGCCTCCGCTGTAGGCGGCAAAGATGCAGATGACCGCAAAGATGACCGCTATCGTGATCACGATCCTGCGGATCTTGCGGACACGGAGCCGCCTCTTTCTTTCCTCCGCCGACTTGAAATGCCCCTCCGGCAGGGAATTGACGACATTGGGCTTATGAACCCCCTGACTGCGCGTCGTCCGTCCCACATTCGGTCCGCTGCTCCGGGGAGTATTGGCCTCCTTCACGGCATTGAACTCGGTGCGCATCTTCTGATAGATCTCGTTTACCGCATATGCCTCGTCGCGGCCGGAATAGCGCACGGCACGGCTGCCGTCGGCCTTGTTCTTGTAGACGACGATCTGGTCACCGTTCCGGTAGATCCCGAACGCCTTCGCCCCTTTATAATCCTCCCCGATATGAAAATGCATCTGCTGCACCGGCACTTTATGGTCGGTACAGTACTGCTTCAGTTCCTCGATGGTTTTGGGAATGCCTTCCGACATGCGGCGGATATGATTATTGGCCGCACCGCAATGAGGACACTCGGTCAGGGTGTCGTCAAAATATCCCGCACAATAATCGCATTTTACATCCATAAGCCGCTTCTTCCTGTGGTTTCCGGACAGCTCTTATCCGTCCGTTTATTCCACGATCGTGATCCTGCAAGCACTGAATTTATCTGCATATAGAACTATTATAGCACAGATTCCCACCACTGTCACGCAAGGCAGAACGCAGGCGGAGACAGCTAAAAGAGAGCTTTCCCGACCAGGTTCACGACCAGCGCCGCCAGCCAGGCCAGCGCACACTGCCAGATCACCACGCAGAAGGCCCAGCGCCTTCCCAGCTCCCTTTTGATCGCAGCAACCGCCGCCACGCAGGGCGTATAAAGCAGAGAAAAGACCAGCAGGGAAGCCGCCGTGAGCGGAGTGAGCGCCGCCGTCACCCCGTCGCCGAAGAGCACTCCCAGCGTGGAGACCACGCTCTCCTTCGCCATAAAGCCGCTGATCAGGGAGGTGCAGATCCGCCAGTCTCCCAGCCCCACCGGCTGCATCAGCGGAGCGATCAGACCGGAAAGCTTTGCCAGTATGCTGTTTTCCGGATCCTCCGTCAAATGCATCGTCAGATCAAAATTCTGTGCCAGCCAGATCACGATCGTTGCGATCAGGATCACCGAAAACGCCCGCTGCAGGAAATCCTTCGCTTTTTCCCACAGAAGCTGCATCACATTTTTAAGCCGCGGCATGCGGTAATTGGGCAGCTCCATGACAAAGGGCACCGCTTCGCCCTTAAACAGGGTCTTGCGGTACAGAAACGCGACCAGTATCCCCACCAGTATCCCGAGAAGATACAGGCCGATCATGACTAAAGCCCCGTAGTCCGGGAAAAAGGCCGCCACGAAAAAGGCGTAGATCGGGAGCTTGGCCGTGCAGCTCATAAAAGGAGTCAGAAGGATCGTCATGCGGCGGTCCCGTTCGCTGGGCAGCGTCCTCGTCGCCATCACGGCCGGTACGGTACAGCCGAAACCGATGAGCATGGGCACGATACTGCGTCCGGACAGACCGATACGGCGCAGCAGCTTGTCCATGACAAAGGCCACGCGCGCGATATAGCCGCTGTCCTCCAGCAGGGACAGAAAGAGAAAGAGCACCAGGATGATGGGCAGGAACGAAAGCACGCTCCCCACGCCGGCAAAAATACCGTCGATGATCAGGCCGTGCAGCACCTCGTTTACGCCCGCAGATGAAAGAGCGCGGTCCGCCATACCGCCCAGCAGCTCGATCCCCTGCTCCAGAAGCTCCTGCAAAGCGGAACCCGCCACAAAAAAGCTCAGCCAGAAGACCGCCGCCATGATCAGGATAAATGCGGGGATCGCGGTAAAACGCCCGGTGAGCACGCGGTCGATGCGTTCGCTCCTGGTCCTTTCCCTGCTCTCCTTCGGCTTTTTTACCGTGGCATCGCAGACCTTTCGTATAAAGGAAAAACGCATGTCCGCCATGGCCGCGCAGCGGTCCATCCCGCGCTCGCTCTCCATCTGCAGCACGATATGTCGGAGCATTTCCTTTTCATTATCATCCAGCGCCAGGCTTTCCAGGATGCGCTCATCCCCTTCCACCACCTTGGAAGCCGCGAAACGCAGGGGCAGTCCGGCCCTCGCCGCGTGGTCCTCGATCAGTATGGATACGGCGTGCAGGCAGCGGTGGACCGCTCCGCCGTGGTCTTTTTCATCGCAGAAATCCTGCCGCAGGGGACGCTCGCGGAAATGCGCCACATGCAGCGCATGGGATACCAGCTCGTCCACGCCTTCGTTATTTGCCGCCGAAATGGGCACCACGGGTACGCCCAGCATCAGCTCCATGCGGTTGATATTGACAGTGCCGCCGTTCTGGCGCATCTCATCCATCATATTGAGCGCCACCACCATGGGGATGCCCGTTTCCAGCAGCTGCATGGTCAGATACAGATTGCGCTCGATATTGGTGGCGTCCACGATATTGATGATGCCGGAGGGTTTTTCCTTCAGAACGAAATCCCTGGAAACGATCTCCTCGGTCGTATACGGCGACATGGAATAAATGCCGGGCAGATCCACGATAGAGGTATTCGGCTGCTTGCGGATGGGACCGTCCTTGCGGTCCACGGTCACCCCGGGGAAATTGCCCACATGCTGATTGGAACCGGTGAGCTGGTTAAAGAGCGTGGTCTTTCCGCTGTTCTGGTTCCCTACCAGAGCAAAAGTAAGGAGCGCATCGTCAGGCAGGGGATCCCCGCTCCCCTTGGTATGAAAGCGGCCGCTTTCTCCGAGACCGGGGTGCTCGGTCTTCTGCAGCTGCTCCTCCACAGTCTCTTCCGCCGCTTCCGCCCGCTCGATCAGGATCTTTTCCGCCTCGGTCAGACGCAGCGTCAGCTCATAACCATGGATCTTCAATTCAACGGGATCCCCCATGGGAGCATACTTTACAACGTGCACCGTTGCTCCCGGGATCACGCCCATATCCAGCAAGTGCTGACGGAGCGCACCCTCTCCGCCTACGGAAAGGATACGCCCGCTTTCCCCGCTTTTTAATTCCTTCAGATTCATATAACCACCCTGCAAAAAAAGCACTCTCCTCCATAGGGGAAGAGAGTGCAAAGCTTCTTTATATCGCGAATGATCTCATCAGCTGAAGAGATGCATTCTCTTGTCGTAGTAGATCTTGTTGACTACGATCATCACGCCGGATCCGATGATGGTTCCGATCACGGTTCCGATCGAGCTTCCCATACCGTTTCCGCCGACCATGATCAGGACAAGGAGCACATAAAGGATGGACAGGGCTGCGCTTCCGACATAGAGGAACAGAAGCAGCTGGGGACCGATCTTCTTTCTCTTGTTCAGGTTGACCATGACAAGGATTCCGAATACACCAAGACCGATCACGCACAGACCGTAAAGGATATCAACGATCCTCATTCCCGGGAACATTCCGTATACCAGAGCAGACAGACCGGAGTACTGCGCACCTGTCATGGTAACGATACCGGTGATCAGATTGAGAACTCCACCGATGATCAGAAAGACCTGAAGCACTACATGCCAGATCATTCCGGGCTGCGGCTGGAAACCGCCGGCCAGATTGTTGAACTGCTGCTGGAAGTTACCCATGTTCATACCGCCCATGTTCGGCTGCTGCTGGTAACCGTTGTTCATGCCGCCCATGTTCGGCTGCTGGTAACCGTTGTTCATGCCGCCCATATTCGGCTGCTGGTAACCGTTGTTCATGCCACCCATGTTAGGCTGCTGGTTCATGTTAGGCTGCTGATTCATGTTGGGTGCCGCATTCATGTTTCCCTGCATCATAACCCGCGTTCCGCAGTTCGGGCAGGCCATGGCATTGGGGGGGAGCGGTGCTCCGCAACTCGTACAAACCATTTTATCTCCTCCTTCATCTTGCAGCCGGATCCTCATCATCCCGGCTTCACATTTTTACCATTTTACATTTTAGACCAAAACAATCGAAAAATCAATCGAAAACCGTACGGAATTCATACAGCTCAGGAAAACAGATCTTTCCTCTTATCATAATAGATCCTGTTGAATACGATCATCACCGCCGAAACCGCCAGCGTGACGATGACCTGGACCAGCGCGCCGCTGAAGAAGATCTGCCCGAGGGACTCTTTGATCGCGCCGGCGGTATCCCCGGCATCCTTCGACATCACCACGATATCCGCCACCAGATACAGGACCTGCCCTGCGGCGTTCAATGCAAACAGGAGCGGAAGAAGTATCAGGCTCTGTTTCTTTTTCCGGTAGAGCAGATACACAAGAACAAAGCCAAACGTTGCCAGCGCCACACAGAACCAGCCGAAAACAGGATCAACGATCCTCATCCCGGGAAAATAAAAGTATACCGCTTCCATCTCCGCGCTGCTGCCGTAATGCTTTCCCCCGGTGATCCTGCTCCCGTAAAAGAAATTAAAGACCGAGATCACAAGCAGGATCACCAGCAGGATATAATGCCAGACCATATTGGGTTTTTCCCGGAGCCTGTTGATCGCATTCGGATCCGTACGAAGCATCTTTTTCCTCCGATCCCGGCCAGTACGTTATACTGTCAAACGTTATACCGGTGCTTTTTCCATGATTATAGAGGATTCCGCGGCAATATTCAATAAGCGGCTCTGTCCGGAATGCGTGTTCGTACGGTGGCGGATTTTTCTTGTAAATTTGTTATGATTTTAGTAGAATAGAAGCGATAGCCATGGGCTCGAAAACAATGATTCCGATAAAAAACAGGAGGCCGTAAAAATGTTTTGTAAAAAATGCGGGAAAGAGATCGAAGACGATTCCGAATTTTGCGTATATTGCGGAACAACGGTGTCGGTAACGATCGATAAGGATGAAAAGGATCCCGGAAACAACGCCGGTCCTGCCGTTTCTACAGAAAAATATCCGATGGCTCTTCCGAAGGGAAGTGTCCTCGCCGGTCAGTATATCATAGATAAACCGATCGGGCAGGGAGGCTTCGGCATCACTTATATCGCAGAGGACCATACCAACGGGAAAAAAGTTGCGGTAAAGGAATATTATCCGGAAACCCTTGCCACCCGTCAGGATCATACAATGGTCATTCCTCTGAATACGAACCGGAATGAGAATTTCAGGTATGGCATGGACTGCTTCCTTCAGGAAGCAAAAACCCTCTCCAATTTTATCGATAATGAGGATATCGTCCGCGTTTACTCCTATTTTGAAGAAAACAATACCGCTTATTTTGTGATGGAATATATCGAAGGCGTCAGCCTTGCCGATTATATCCGCGGAAAGGGCGGGAAGATTTCTTTTGACGATGCGTGCCATACCCTCTTTCCGATCATGGATGCGCTGGCCGCTGTTCACGATAAAGGCATCATACACAGGGATGTCTCGCCGGACAATATTTTTGTGACCTGGGAAGGACATGTCAAGCTGATCGATTTCGGTGCCGCACGTTACAGCATCGGCGACCGGAGTATGAGCCTTGACGTGATCCTGAAACACGGCTTTGCACCGAAGGAGCAGTATTCCAGACACGGCCGCCAGGGTGCATATACGGATATTTATGCGCTGGCCGCCACCTTTTATTATGCGATAACCGGAAAAAAACCGCAGGATTCGGTCGACCGCATGGACAAAGACCTGCTGATCAGTCCTTCGGCCGCAGGTGCCGGGATCGGCCCCAACGCAGAAAAAGTCCTGCTTCATGCACTGGCCGTGCAGCCGGATAAACGTTATCAGAAGATGACCGATTTCAAGCAGGAAATGGTCGAAGCGATCAAGCGGGATAATTCACCGGATGCCGCAGCGAATAATGCTGTAGTGGATGAGGAGAAAACCTATTTTGATGACGGTTTTGCTCCGCAGAATACCGGCGCGGGTGTAAACGGCGGCTTCAGCCCGCAGAATGTCGGGATGACCGGAAACGGCGGCTTCATCCGGCAGGATGTGGGCATGAGCGTAAACGGCGGCTTCTCTCCTCAGAGTGTCGGAACGAGCGTAAGCGGTGACTTTGCTCCGCAGAATATCGGCACGAGTGTAAACGGCGGCTTCAGCCCGCAGAATGTCGGGATGACCGGAAACGGCGGCTTCATCCAGCAGGATGTGGGCATGAGCGTAAACGGCGGCTTCTCTCCTCAGAGTGTCGGAACGAGCGTAGGCGGCGGCTTCCCTCCGCAGGATGTGGGCATGAGCGTAAACGGCGGCTTCTCTCCGCAGAATGCCGGAATGAACGTAAACAACACTTATCCTCAGCAGATACCTGTTACGCAGATGAACGCGGGGATACCCAATACAGGTATTCCGAATACTGCCTGGGGTGATCCTTCGCAGGCTCCGCAGCGCGAAAAGAAAAAGGGAAATAAAGCCCTGATCGCGATCATTGCGGCTGCAGTGACACTTGTCCTTGTCGTTGTAGTAGGCCTTCTCCTCTGGAAAGGCGGCAGTGATCCGGATCCCCAGGATGACCCTCTCGTATCGAATAATGAGGATCCGACACCCACGAAAAGGGATAAACCGACCCCGGGGGATGATGAAGGGGATGAGCCCACACCGACGGAATCGGCACAGGGAGGCGGAAACGGCAACAGCGGATCCAGACTGGACGGAAAGGATGATTTCCCGAGTGAAGGATTCCTGTATGTTACCAGTTACGGCAGTGTATATTATTATGAGCTGGTTAAGAATAACACAGACTCACCTACGTCCATAAAAGCAAATGCGATGGCTTACGATCACGTCGGGAATGTTCTGGGCGTAGAGGACGACTCGATCAAAATGCTTGGTCCCGGTGAGACTACGATCATCCAGCTTCTGTTTTCTGATCTGGATGGGTCAATGATCGATCACGTAGACTGCCAGCTGCTTCCGGTATCTGTGGATAACAATCCCTGTGTACCTTTTCTTTCCGATATCGTTACAGAAGAAACGATCAATTCCGATAATGTGATCATTTCCTGCACGAATAATAACAGCTTCTGCGTAGACGCTCTGGATCTTTATGCGATGTTTTTCGACGCAGATGGAAAGCTGCTGGAAGTCGAAAGCAAAATGATCTTTGATCTTGATTTCGAGGTAAAACCCAATACGACCCATACGATCCAGATCGACACGGATGTAGACTATGATCATATGGAATACTATATAGCGGGTACTTCCCGCGGAGGCACGCCGGATACGCCCGAGGTCTCGGATAAAGATATCAGCGTAAAGGAATACAGCATATTGGACAGAGGAGGTAATATGTATTATTATCTCATCTTTACTAACAACTCTTCAAGCAATACGGCCGTAGGGATCAATCTGGTAGGTTATGATTCCTCAGGAAAAGCCATAGCTGCAAAGGATGACGAGATCACAATGCTGGGAGCCGGAGAAACCTCAATCGCCGAAATCTTCCTGGATCACGGGAATGACATCGACCATATCAGCTACGCCACACAATACAAGACCGATCTGGGAAGCTATAAAGCGATCATCGGAAAGCTGAGCGTTGATCTTGGGGGTGTCAAAGATAATGTAAAGATCACTGTTGAAAATACAGCCGATTACACAGCAAACAGTGTGCGTGTCTACACTCTCTTCTTTGATGCGGCCGGAAAGCTTGTTTATGAGGATGATCGGAACTTTACCGATGACAATTACGAGATCAAAGCAGGAAACTCCATTACAAAGGACGTCAGCTGCAATGTTGAATATGATCAGATCGAGGTTTATCTTACCGGATACGGCAAATAAAACGTCTGCACAGTAAAAAAGAAGGGGCGGAGAGATCCGCCCCTTCTTTTTTGCTTATTTTCGAATGTTTACGAGAACACGATCACATTCCAGGACAGTGCTTTCAGTTCGGTCGAACAGATCCCTTCTTTCAGGGAAGCTTTTACATTCTGCGCGGGAGCGTAGGCATCCTGCCGCTCCACGCTGCTCTTTTTATCAGGATCGTCCTTATCGCCAAAGATCTCGTAATGCGTTACCTTCGTGAAACCCTCAAAGCCGCTCACATCAACATCCAGACTGTAGCCGTCGTCCTCGTTCCTGTTGATGGCAAAGACCGTGAGCCTGCCGTTCTCTTTATCCCATGCCGCTGCGCTGTCGATATAATTCACACCTTCTTTACCGGTATACTGTGAAGTATCTTCGATGGCATAGCCGGGCATATCATAGGTCTCACAGTCAACAACGGTGCGCATGGAAGTTCCCCGCGCATATTCCAGCATCTGCGTGTAACCGTAATAGGATGCGGTCTTCCATACATTATCGTGATCCGACGCGCAGAGGGCGCCAAGTCCGCCGGTCATACAGCCGATCTTTACCCTGTCGGCATGGCGGAGGAAGGCCAGCTGCACGGACAGGAAAGAAAGCATATGCAGGATCTCCCTGCCGGGGAATTCAAAGAATTTCATCTTGTCGGGATCATGCAGAAGGTATGGTCTTTCGGGATCGAATTTAAAATGGCTGCGCGCCATATTGTAACGTCCCCAGCCGGGATGCAGCGGCGCATTGTCCCGCATCATGCAGCCGTATTCATCAAAGGAGATCATCACCTTTTTGGGGGAACGGTGCTTTGCGGCAACATAATCGATGACTGCGGCCTCTGTATTGATGAAATCCTCATAATACAGAGACCCTCCCAGAAGGGATTTTACATCATTTGCAGGTGCCGAGTGATAATGATGCACGGAAAGGTAATCGACCACATCGTAACACTGGTCAAGCACCTTTTCGTCCCAGGCCGGAAAATGATCCATAAAAGAGGCGGAAGAACCGCACACGCCGGTTTCGATCGAAGCATCGATCCATTTCAGGGCCTTGGAGGTTTCCAGACAGCGGTGACCGTAGCCATCGGGGTTGGTATCCCAGGATCCCAGCTGCCAGGGACCGTCCATCTCATTGCCGAGATAAAACATCTTTACCGCGTAAGGTTTTTCATGACCGTTTTTCCTGCGCAGATCCGACCAGTAGGATCCGCCTTCGAAATTGGTATATTCCACCAGATCCATAGCATCCTGCATGTTTCCGGTTCCCATATTTATCGTATACAAAGGCTCGGTTCCGATCTTCTCCGCCCACTGCAGGTATTCATCGTGCCCCACATCATTGGGGATATACTGATACCAGGCGGGGTCCAGATGTACCTTCCGCTCTTCTTTCGGGCCGATGGAATCCTTCCACTGCCATGCGGAGACAAAATTGCCGCCGGGCAGTCTTACGGCAGGAAGATGTGTATCTTTCAGCGCCTGTATCACATCCTGCCGGAACCCCTGCTCATCCGCAGTCTTATGCTTCGGATTATACATAAAACCGTTGACTATGGTCCCGATCGGCTCCAGAAAAGCCGAGAAGAGTCTTTCCGAGATCTCGCCCGTTTCATATTTCGGATGAACCGTAATCTTTGCCATTAAACCCTCCTTATATACTGCTTCACTTTTTATCCCTGCCCCTGAAAGATATAATCACCGTGTCCGATACGGATATGCCCGCCGTTTTGGAGCAAAACTTCTTCGGTAACCATCATTCCTTCATAATAGGTATGGTTGCTCGATCCCAGATCGCGCAGATAATAACGCCCGTCGATACGGCTGATCATGCAGTGTCTGGCAGACACGGCCTTATCAAAATCCAGGACCAGATCTGCCGGTGCTTTCCTTCCGATCAGGATCCGGTCTGTGATCGGCAGCCGGAAATAACGGGAGGGATCATTACTGTCCGTCAGACATATGCTGGCTGACCACAGATTTACAGTCGGAGGTCTGCCGCTTCCGCTGCCGCCGATCCCGGGATCGATCATCTGCGTCGGCCCGATATTATCGGGCGGGGTTACCGGCTCCGGTACGGGAATATCGATCACCGGAAGCGGCTCTTCCTCCTCATTTTTCTTACGTTTCAGCAAAAGAATGATGACCACGGCTGTAAGGATCAATACGAGAGCTGTACCGCCGATCACGATCGGCAGCAGGATTGACGATCCCTTTTTTTCCTCGTCTTCATCGCTTTCTTCCCATTCAGGCTCCTCTTCCGGAGTGGGTGTCACTTCCTCAGGGGTCGGTGTTGCTTCTTCCGGCGTCGGAGTTGCCTCTTCAACAAATCTATCCCAGTCAGATGCAAAAGGAAGCTGAAGAGTCGTTGTAAGTACTACGCCATCAACGATGATCCTGGCCTCGCGGGTCCCACCGTCCTGCATGGAGATATCCGGAACGATGCGTACACAGAGCGGGTCGGCATGCAGCTGCGGCATCACGCTCGAAGGATCGGTATTCTTATCGACTTTGACAGGCTCAATGGACGACAGACGAGACCAGGAAAACAGGGTCTGAAGCGGTTCCGCATTAGCTCCGGTATAAACACCGACGGAATAAAGAGGTACACCCGCTTTCCGGATCAGATCACGCAGCTCATCTTCCGTATAGCTGATCGCATTGTCATCGGCCCCGTCCGCGATGATCACGAAACGGTAAAAGGTACTCTCCTTTCCTTCCACCACTTCCTTCAGAAGCTCATAAAGCACATCGGTAAGATAGCTTTTCTGATTGGCAAATTCAATGCCGGAAATGATGGACTTCAGCTCAGCGTAATCGCCGGTATAGGAAGAAAGCTTGTTGATCTCCGTTGAAAAGGTCGCAACCATAAACTCCTCGTCCGGAGCATGGTCATCGATCAGTTTATTCATCAGTTCCAGCGACTGTTTCTTCCAGTGCTGTGACATGGAAAGAGAATTATCCAGAAGCAGCAGCGTGCGGCGGCGCAGATTCATATGTGACCACTTTACGTTGGTACAGGGCTCACTGCCAAGCTGTACCGTTACGTTCTGCGCGTTACCCGCTCCGTCAATATAAACATAGACCGCATCGTCACAGGTCCGCCGACCCGTGATGACCGGTCTGTTATCATCCACATCCGTGGCATATACGATCCTGCTCCCGCAAAGCAGGAGGAAAAAGAAAAGACTGATAAAGAATGCAGAAGCTTTTTGTTTTTTCATGCGTCAGAGATCCTTATGTATATAGCAGAATAATTGTCAGTTGTTCCGTTTTTTTCCGCTTTCCGTACCAGCGCCTGCAGCACCTTCTCCACCCCGGAGAAACGCCGGCGCAGCTGGCGGCTCAGATAGTCCGGCGGACAATACTTGTATATACCGTCACTGCACAGAAGAAAACTTTCTCTTTCATTCAAAAGCATTGCCCTTTTATTCAGGGGCAGTTCACAGTCCGAACCGACGGCGACCGTCAGCCGGCCGTGGCGGTAATCACGCTTTATCTCTTCTGAAGTATAGTACTCTCTGATCTCCGGCATATTGTCCCAGATATCATCCGGGGTCACCGTACGGGCTTCATTGTCCTCCAGCCGGTAGATATGGCTGTCTCCGCCGGAGATGGCCGTATAGCTTCCGTCCCAGATCAGCAGAAGAACAACGGTGGAACCTACCATGGTACCCTGTGAAGCATAATTGTCATAAAGCTCCAGATTTACCTTTTGCAGCAGGCTTTCACAGGCACTGACGGCTTCTTCCCTTTCCATATCCTCTTCCGCCGCGGCGCTGTACCACCATTCCTTCGCAGCATCAACGATCGCTGCGCTTGCCACTTCTCCGTGGCTGTGTCCGCCCATCCCGTCGGCAACGACAAAGATGGCTCTTTCCCCTTTCACTGCTGCAAACACCGCATCCTGATTGTTCTCTCGCTTCCCCTGTTCGGAAACGGAAGCATATCGGATCTTCAATACTTACTCCCCTATCTTACAGCAGCTTTAAGATCTCTTCCCTCACCGGGTCCATGTGCGGATCTGCCAGACCGAAGTCCATCTTCTTGTAGCTCCAGGCTGCGCGGCCGATCCCGTGTCTGTCCATGCAGGTGCAGATCAGGCGGTACCATTCCAGGGTGTCGACAGCCTCGGCCAGCTCAATCACGCCGAATTCCCCGCAGTAAAGGGCAACATCCCGTTCTTCCGCGACACGCACGGCCTCATCCATCAGACGCTCAAAGAACTCGATCCCCATACGCGCCGAAGGATCAAAGGAGCTGACGCAGTCCTGGCAGGAAGCGATGTTTTTTCTGGCATAATCGGCATACTCCTTGTAAGTGCTGTTGATCCGCATACGGAAAAGACGCGGCATACCGTCCACCCAGCCTGCTCCCTGATGGGTAAAGATCAGCGGCTCATAGCAGTGGAAATTGTATACGATCTTGTCGTCAAAAGGTAAAGCCAGATCCTTCAATGCTTCGATGCTGTTGTTGTAATATCCGCCCAAAAGGATCTGGATATCAGGCGCAAAAGCACGTATCCTCTTCACGCAGGTTTCTGCGATTCGGTTCCAGGCATCACAGTATTCCTTTTTCGTTACTTCATTCAAAAGCTCAAAGCACAGGCGCTCGTGGTATTTACCGAAACGCTGTGCAAACTGGTCCCACAGGCGGTAGAAACGGTTCTGATATGCCTCGTTCTCAAAGAAACCGCTTTCACCCTCCCCGCTGTCAAAGCTGAAACCGAAGGTCTTGTGCAGATCCAGCACCATGTTCAGACCGTACTTTCCGCACCAGTCAATGGCCTTCTGGATATAGGCAAAACCGTCCTCCCGGTAGCTTCCGTCATCCGCCTCGACCAGATCGTAATCCACCGGGATGCGGATATGATCCAGCCCCCAGTTTTTGATCGTCTCAATGTCGTGCTCTGTGATAAAGCTGTCATAGTGCTCTTTTGTATGAACACACTGGGACAGCCAGCCTCCCAAATTCACGCCATGTGAATAGCCTTCCAGTTTTTTCATTCCGATACCTCCGTATTTATGAATAAGAAAACGTTATCCGATGATCATTTTCGGGCGCATATTGCCATGGATATTTTATCATAGAGGGGGTTGCAGGGCAAGAGAGAACGGAGGATTTCGGAGCTATTCAAGCTGCGGTCTTCCTCTTTCACAGCCGATTGACCGAAAGGCCAAAATATGATGTCAGGGTGCCAAGCTCATATGACGGTCATGCTTGCATGGACCGGCATATATGTTTGGGACCCGTTCAAACATGAGCAATCCGTAAACATCATTGAGTTGAATATTCAATTGACCCCAATATCAAAATATGATAAAGTGGTGCTTGTCTGTGATGACAGACGGGAATGTTCCCCCGGCTTTGGAAAGGAGAAAAAATCATGCCGAGCTGGCTTATCATACTCTTGATCGTACTTGCAGTGGTCATCGGACTACTGGTACTGCTCTATTTTGCGGGAAGAAAACTTCAGAAGCGTCAGGCGGAACAGCAGTCCATGCTGGAAGCGAACAAACAGACCGTATCTCTTCTGGTCATCGACAAAAAGCGCATGAAAGTCAAGGATGCGCAGCTGCCCGCATCGGTCACTGCCCAGATCCCCAAGATCTCCAGAAACATGAAGGCCTCTTTCGTCAAGGTCAAGATAGGACCGCAGCTCGTAACGCTCTTCTGCGATGAAAAGATCTACGACTCGGTACCGGTCAAAAAAGAAGTAAAGGCCGAGATCTCCGGGATGTATCTGATGAGCGTAAAAGGCGTGCACGGGACCAAGATCATCCGCGAACAGAAGAAAAAAGGCCGCTTCAAACAGGCCCTGGAGAAAGCGCAGGAAAAGGCCGGCGCAAAACCGATCAAATGATGATTCCGTATAAACGACCGGAAGCCCGTGGGCTTCCGGTTTTTTCTGTACAGGAAATTGCCTTACAGCTGTTTCGACTGCACCCCGATCACGACGCGGGCGTCCGCAAAGTATTCGTAGTTCAGCTCCAGATGATAAAGCACCTCGATATCCAGCCTGTCCTCCTGTTCCTTCAGGTGAATGGAGGTGGTATCGATCCCCACCATCAGATTGCCGAAGGGCGTTGTGTATCTGCTCAGATGCTTCTGCCCTTTTTCAAAGATCATGGAGACCGCCATGCTGCCGCTCTTGCTCATTTCCATGCGCTCCGGCGAGGCAACGATCCTGGAGCGGATCGTCCCCGGCATGCCGTCCATTTCCTCTTCATATTCGATCACATGACAGCCGTCCTCCATGCGGTAACGGCCGCCCACCATCAGCTCCACTTTGTCATGGTGCGGATCCATGGGACCCTCAAACTGAAGTCCCGATATGGAGATCAACACATCCTTCGTCATATTTTTACCTCAAATTCCTGTATTCAATCCATGGAGGCCTGTTCCGCTGATTAATTCCGTCTTCCGGTTTCCAAGCCCCGGGACGGCAGTACGATCATTTCGGAATGCATTCCATTATAAATTCATGAACTCATATATGCCGCAGAAGCAGTCCGGATGACGTTCCTTCATCTTCCGCAGCGCACTCTCCGCCTGCTCCGCTTCCGTATACAATCCAAAGACCGTCGGGCCGGATCCGCTCATCAGCGCGCCACAGGCGCCTTCTGCACACAGCTCCTCACGCAGTGCAGCGATCCGCGGATGTTTCGCTTCCGTAACGGCAGCCAGGTCGTTATAAAGTCCGTCCGTCAGCGGACGTTGCTCCTCCGCCTTCAGGATCCTCACCATATCCGCCTCGGGGCAGAGCGGCGCAAGCGCGTCAAAAGCCCGGTAGACCTCGCCCGTAGGCACATCTACCGGCGGTTTCACCAGAAGGACCGTATAGCCCTGCGGTGCGGGCAGGGGTGAAAGCTTCTCCCCGATCCCTTCCGCCAGCATGGTCCCGCCGCGGATACAGAAAGGCACATCCGCGCCCAGGCGCACGCCCGTTTCACAGAGACTCTCTTCACTGTCGCCGCTTTCATACAGCTGCGCCAGCCCTTTCAGCACCGCTGCGGCATCCGTACTGCCTCCGGCCAGCCCTGCTGCTGCCGGGATATGCTTTTTCAGCCGTATCTCCACGCCGCCGGCGATCCCTCGTTCTTCAAAAAAGAGCCGGGCCGCTTTCCAGGCGATATTGCTTTCATCCGCCGGTACATTTTCATGCCCGCAGCCCGGCGCGGCGTCACTTTCGACCTTCAGAACGATACCTTCCGGCAGACGCCTTAAATACAGCTCGTCATACAGACCGATCTGCTGCATCACGCTGCAGAGCTCGTGATAGCCGTCCGGACGTTTTCCGAGTATGCGCAGGGACAGATTTATTTTTGCATAAGCTTTTATCCTGATGTCTTCCATGCTTCAGCCGATGCTGCCGCGCAACATGCTCCCTGCTTAACCGATATAAGCGCAGGCTGCCAGAGCCGCGACCGCTCCGTCCGCTGCTGCCGTCGTGAGCTGTCTTACGGTCTTGGTGCGGCAGTCACCGGCGGCATAAATGCCCTCCACCGCGGTTTTGCAGTCTTCGCCCGCTACGATATAGCCTGCGGGATCCACTTCGACCAGCGAGGCAAAGGCTGCGTTATCCGGCATCTGGCCGATGGCGATGAACAGACCGTCCACAGCCAGTTCCTTCTTTTCTCCGCTCTTTGTATTGCTCAGCTCGATGCCTGTCAGCTCGTCGTCGCCGATCAGCGCGCTGATCGTGGCGTTCAGCTCAAACTCCACATTATCCTTTTCACGCAGCCGCTGCACCAGCTTCTCTTCGCCGCGGAAAGCATCCCTGCGGTGAACCACCGTCACCTTGCTGCAGTAATTCGATAAAAAGAGCGCATCCTCGAGTGCGGTATTGCCGCCGCCGTTTACCGCCACGGCCTTTCCGCGGAAGAAAGCGCCGTCGCAGGTGGCGCAATAGCTCACGCCGCTGCCTGTGAGTTCCTGTTCCTTCGGAAGGCCCAGAGGACGGTTCTTCGCGCCCGTCGCAATTATCACGGCACGGCACTCATAATCCTTCCCGCCGGCATGCACGGTCTTGATCTCGCCGTTGTCGATACCGGTCACCTGCGCAAAGTCCAGCTCGGCTCCAAGGGACGTCGCCTGCTCATACAGGCCCTGCGCAAAGTCAAAACCCGAAATGCTCTTGATGCCGGGATAGTTTTCCACTTCCGGCGTATTTACGATCTGCCCGCCGTAAGTGAGCTGCTCCAAAAGCAGTACGCTCTTTCCGGCACGCAGTGCATAGATCGCAGCGGACAGTCCTGCCGTCCCTGCGCCAACGATCACGATATCATGCATTTTTTACCAGCTCCTCTATCTTGTTCTTGGGGATCATCCCAACCGATTCTGCTGCCACTTCACCGTTTTTGAACACCTTCAGTGCGGGGATGCTCATGATATTGTAGCGTCCAGCGATGTCCTGCTCATCATCCACGTTGAGTTTGCCGACGCGGTAGCTTCCGTCGGATTCCGCCGCTACCTGCTCCACAAGAGGGCCGAGCATGCGGCAGGGCCCGCACCAGCTCGCCCAGAAATCCACCAGTACCGGTACGTCGCTCTTCAGTACCTCCTGCTCAAAATTTGCTTCCGTCAAAGTAATGATCGCCATAAAAATTTCCTCCTTTCGTCAGTTGACTTTCACCTCAGGGTACAAGAGTTTTAACTTTTTTTCAAAAACAGCCTCTGCATCCTCATAACTCATACTCCCGTTAAAATAATTTACCATTGCCTTCTGGAACTCTTCGTTGCATCCCTGGTCATAAAATCCGATATTATTCATAGAGATCTTTTTTGCTCCCTCTGAAAATATGCCCAGCGGATTCTGACCGCCGAGAACTTCGCTGCTGTAGTTACTGTTTGCCAATGCCTCCATAGCCGGTCGGTTATTTACAAAATCGTTATCATCTATCACGATTTCTGTCATGATACTCTCATTCACTGTAAGTGCTCTCATGATATCGGCAATGGTTTCCTTATTGTCGGTTCCGGAAGCCGCACAGATCCAGGTGCCGCCCCAGAAGAATCCCTGAGGTCCTTCGGCTGCGCCCCAGCCACCCTGATTAGCGACAGAACCGTCAATGTAAGCATCCATACAGAAATCCACCAGCCAGGCAGGTCCAAAGTAGCAGAATACCTTCCCATCCGGGTAGAAACCGGATGACCAGGCACCACCCCACAATTGTTCCTGACTCTTGATCTGACCCGCATCATACATTGCCTTGGTATCCTCAGCCCATCTCCTGATATTGTCGTCCACATGAAGCTTTTTGTCTGAATCTACCCAGGGACTGCTCACATTGTTGGAATAGACGCGGTAAGTGTCGTATACGGTAGCAGTCATGAAATAGCCTTTTTTCTGCATCTTATCTGCTGCAGCCCGGTAACTGTCCCAGTCCTTTACCGACTGCTGGACCACGGAAGGATTATCCGAGCCCAGTACCTCTTTGGCTATTGCACGATTATAGATCAGCGCGCCGGGACAGCCCTGCCAGGATACACCTTTCAATCTTCCGTCCCTGCCGGTCATCACATCATGTGAATATTTGTACTGATTTTCCAGCTCTTTCAGATCGATACCCAGATCGGTCACCGCGAGGGTATAGTCCGTATCCACATATTTCAGGGCATAGTCCGCTTCCACCAGGAATATGTCGACCCTGTCATCCGCATTAACATAGTCCTGCTGTAACAGAGCCGCATCCAGTCTGTTCTGATACTTGTTATCTCCGGTATCCGTGATATTCCAGACTACTTCGATATCGCCGATCCTGCCGTGCGTACCATCTGTCTCCGTATATCCCGGATAATGGTCGGTAACACGCCGCATAAATTCCTCGTTCCAGCAGTAGATGTTCAGAACCCTGCCTTCCGTAGAATTATTAAGCGCTTCTGTCGGCACAGCCGTAGGACTGTAGACCTGGTCTTTTCCCGCTGCCGGCGCTTTTGTAGGCGTCGGTGCCTTAGTCGGCGTCCTCTCTGCAACTCTGTCTTCTATCCTGTCCGAAGAAGCTCGTAACCCATCCGTTTCCGAACCGTCGTCCTTTGATCTCCAGATCACCAGTCCCACGATAAGGATCAGGGCCGCAGCTCCCAGAGAGATCATCGCGATGATCAGTCCTCTGGAAGATCTCTGCTTTTCCGGCTTCGAAGCAGGATTGTGTTGAAATTCAGGACTTTGCATCTGCTCTGCAGCAATCCCGTTGGGAAGCTGTCCGACACCAGGCTGCTGCTGCATTCCGTTCTGTACCGGCTGCGAAATATATGCGTTCGGAGACTGAGGGTATCCGTACTGCGGACCATATGCGTTCGGAAACGGACCATCTTGCGCAGATCCGTACTGCGGCATTCCGTTCTGTACCGGCTGTGCTGCGAAAGCATTCGGGAACGGATCGCTCTGGGCAGATCCGTACTGCGGCATTCCGTTCTGCAGCGGCTGTGCTGCGAAAGCATTCGGGAACGGATCGCTCTGGGCAGATCCGTACTGCGGCATTCCGTTCTGTACCGGCTGCGCTGCGAAAGCATTCGGGAACGGATCGCTCTGGGCGGATCCGTACTGCGGCATTCCGTTCTGTACCGGCTGTGCTGCGCTATGTTCTTCCTGCTGCGCAGATCCTCCCATCGAAAGCAGCGCTTCTTTGAACTCCCTCATGGAAGAGTAACGATTCTGACGCTGTACACTCATCGCTTTCAGGATCGCATCCTCTTTACCCGGCGGGATCTTTATCCCCAGTGAACTCGGCGCAGCAAGGTTATCCTCTTCCAGACGGTCAACAGAATCGATCGGTCGTCTCCCGGTGATCGCAGTATAAAAAGTCGCACCCAGCGCATAGATATCCGTAAAGGGACCCTGCCTGCCATGGCGGCTGTACTGCTCCGTTGGTGCGTAACCGTGTTTCAAAACCACATCCAGGCTGCGGCTTCTATCGCCGAGACTGAACCGTGCCGCTCCGAAATCCAGCAGTAACACACGATCATCTTCCGTGATATAGATATTGTCCGGAGCGATATCCCGGTGTATGATCCCCTGAGAGTGTACGGCCTCCAAAGCATCCATGATCGGCACCAGAATACGTTCGGCTTCTTCATAAGGGATACTTCCGCCTTTTTCCTTCAGGTATTGGGCGAGACTTTTTCCGCGTACAAAATCCATAACAAAGTAGGCGGTATTGTTCTCTTCAAAATATGTATGCACCCGCACGATATTCTCGTTGCCGATGAAACGCGCCAGGGTTTCCGCTTCCTGCAGAAAACATTCTTTCCCATAGGCATAGCTCTCGCCGCGATCTCCCGAAAACGGCGTTACACGGGTATTTTCCGTGCGGGTGGCCATACTGTCCGGAAAGTATTCTTTGATCGCCACAGTCTGACCGGTTTTGTGATCCTCGGCCTCATATGTGATCCCGAAGCCGCCTTCTCCCAAAACTCTCTTTATGATATATTGTCCGGCAAGTATCGTTCCATTCGATAAAGCCACAATAAAAGAATCTGTGTTTTCCATCATTTCCTCTCAAACACGATCCATTCAGCGTGTACCCGTACGCTGTAACAGATTGCTCATCGTTTTGATGAATGCCTCATATGCAAGACTTATGATCACGCCCAGCGCTTCCAGGGCAAGGATCAGCAGGATCAGCGCCGCAGCATGCGGCAGTTCCGTCTTTAAGAGCTCCGTGACCGGAGCCGTGATATCTCCCACCAGCGCGTTATAAGCAACGAGCGCCACCGCGATAAAGACGGACCAGAAGAACATGCGGAGGATCCACGCCGCCACTGTGGGGAGAGGTTTTTCCCTTACGCTCAGATAATGCAGCACTTCAAGGAGAAAGATAAAGAGCGCAAGACCAAGAAAGGTAAAGCAACGGAGTTTTTCTGCCGCAAGGATGAGCGAGAGCAGGAAAACGGCTGCCACGGATGCCCCGCCGTACAGAAGCCCGCACAGGCGGCCGGTGTAGCCGCAGAGAAATGCTCCGGCCAGCAGCAGCCACAGGGTGCTCATATTGATGTACGTCGAGACCACTACGAGGATCACGCTTAAAGCCGTAAAGAGTCCGCCCAGGGCCAGTTTCCGAGTATTATTCATAGTTATATCTAAAAAGGATCCGCATTCCGCTGCTTGCTCATGTTTATTTCCCGCTCATGTGATACCCACGAATTGCTCCGTGCTTCGCACTCTCGCAATTCTACAAACATTCGCAATCCGCTACTTGCTCATGTTTGTTTTCCCGCTCATGTGATACCCACGAATTGCTCCGTGCTTCGCACTCCCGCAATTCTACAAACATTCGCAATCCGCTGGAATGCTTGCTTCTCAAGCATTCCGCTACTTGCTCATGTTTGTGCGGGTGCCAAATTCATAAGCCGATCCATGCAAGCATGATCGGCTTATGAGCTTGGCACCCTGGTATCACATGCAGCTGCAGAGGTCTCCGCCAAAGCATTCACAGAGGGTATCGGCGCACCAGAGGTCGCAGCAGAAATTGCCGGTACCGCAGCCGCCCCCGCCGTTGTAATTGGTGGGACGTCCGTAATTGTTCCCGTATTGCTGGTAATTCTGCTGATAAGGCTGCTGCCAGTCTCCATTCTGTCCGTTCGCACCGTTTCCGCCGTAGGAGCCGCGCGTGTTGTAGCTGCCGTAGGAACTGCCGGAGCTGTATCCGCTGTGGGGGATGTCGCCGTTGATGGGACCGTAGTCGCCCAGCGAACGCCGCTCGGTGATCTCCTGGTAAGCCTCCTGCACCTCCTTGAACTTTTCCTCGGCCAGGGATGCGAGGGGATTGTTGGTCCCCGCATAATTGTCCGGATGATATTTGCGCAGCAGATCACGGTACGCGCGCTTTACCTCTTCATCCGTCGCAGTATAATTCAGGCCGAGTACTTCATATGCATCTTTCATATCTGATTTCCGTTCCTTTATGATTTAATGGCAATGCCGCTTTCTTCAGCATTGTTTCGAGCGCTGCCCAAGCATCACAAAGCGTTTCTTTATGCGATGCCTGCGGATTGCTTCGCGTTTCTTTCAAGCGATGCCTACGGATTGCTTCGCAATCCTGCAGCCATGAGCTGAACAGCTCATGGCTGCCTGTTTCTCAAAAGCATGCGCCGGTTCATGCAAGCATGACCGTCTCATGCTTTTTTCGAAGTGGGCATCGCTGTTTATGCATTTTCAACATGGACAAATTCTTTCATGCTATATCGAGAAGCGGGCATCGCTGTTATTTCTGCTTATCCTGCTTTGCCAGCATAGCCCGCTTCCTGTCATAGCGGTTCCAGACCCCGGCGTACAATATGTTCCGCAGGATATCCAGGTGATCCGGACAGGGCAGTTTTTCAAAATACCAGCAGGCGCGTGCGATCTCATCCAGCAGGACCGCTTCCGCATCGCCCTCGAGGGGATTGAAGCGTCCCTTCTTTTCATCCTCTTCCCGGTCTTCCCAGGCGTCGCAGATATAGATGAAACGTCCCAGATGAAAGGCCAGTCCGTCCACTTCATGCTGCAGGGGGTAGGGTTTCCAGCGGAAGAGCCATATCATCAGCCTTCCGAAACAGGAGGCCGCTTCCATCAGGGATGCGGCGTTTTTCTCCGCTGCATTCAGACGGCGCATTTCCCGCGCGATCCCCACGCTCTGCAGGGGGTAGCGCTTCTCCAGCTCCAGAAATGCCTTATGGAAGAGGCGGCTTGCTGCCGCGGCTTTTTTGCTCCCGTCGTCCTGCACGTCGTCCAGCAGATGGTACCAGGAAAGCAGGATGTTCATATCCGCCGCATAAAGACTCGCTTCCGTGATGAGCTCCGTATGCTTTACCGCGGGGTGCACGACACAGCGGCATTTCCTCTTCTTTGCTTTCAGGCCGTGCAGGGAGCTTAAAAACATCGTCAGGAAGGTGGCGTCATAGGTCAGGGTGACGCGCCCCTTCAGACCGTAGCGCTCCTTCAGACAGCCGCACAGGCCGCAGTAAAAGCCGCGGTATACCTCATAATCTTTTATCTTCAGTTCCGGCTTGCGGACCCGTACGTATCCGAACATACGCTACTCTAAATATCGGCCCGCAGCCGCGCAGCGCAGTGCGCGGCCCGGGACTGCAACATCATCAAAGCTTCTTAAACGCGGGGATCACATCCAGCGGTGCGGCGACCGTCAGGCTTCTTCCGCCTTCCAGTGCTTCCTTCGTAAAGATATTCTCCCAGCGGCCGGCGGGCAGATACACTTCCCTCTCCCGCGCTCCCAGCGTAAATACCGGCGCCACAAGGTAATCCGGACCGAACATATACTGGTCTTCGCATTCCCAGCACTTTTCATCCTCCGGGAATTCGTAAAACATCGTACGGATCACGGGCGAGCCGTTTTCATGGGCTTCCCTCATGACGTCCGCGATATAAGGACGGAGCGACTGGCGCAGCTCGATATACTTCTTCATCACGGCCATCTCTTCCTCGCCGTAGCTCCAGATCTCGTTGTCCTGGCCGGTATGGAGATAACCGCCGCCGAAATCGCGCGTATCCAGCGGAGGGATGTCGTAAGGACCGCGGTCGCCATGCAGGCGCATGATGGGACTGAAGGTGCCGAAGCCGAACCAGCGGAGCAAAAGCTCCTTAAAATCGGGATCGTTCACATCATCGGTCATGAAGCCGCCGATATCCGTATTCCACCAGGGAATGCCGGCGATACCCACGTTAAGGCCGCCCACCAGCTGGTCGCGGAATGCTTCAAAGGTACTGGGCACATCGCCGCTCCAGAGCACGGCGCCGTATTTCTGGCTGCCGATCCAGGCACTGCGGATCAGCGAAGGACGGATCTCGCCTTCGTCCTTTTTGAAACCTTCCGCCACCGTGCGCAGGTAATATTTCGGGAATTCCAGTCCCACTTTGGAGGAACGTCCCTCGTAATAACGCATATTATCGGACTGATAGACCGCGCTGTCGGGCTCGGCATTGTCGAACCAGAAAAGGTCGATGCCGAGGCGCCGGTAGTTTTCGCGGCACTTGTTCCAGAGGAAATCCCTTGCTTCGGGATTGAACACATCGATGGTCGCGCATTCACCCTGGTAATCATAGGTTTCGATGGTGCCGCGGTCGCTCCGGACCAGCAGGCCCCTGCCGAGCATCTCGCCGTAATTCTCGCTGCGCTTGTCCACCGAAGGCCAGATGCTGACCATGACCTTGATCCCCATTTCATGGAGCTCATCGCACATGGCTTTCACTTTATCCTCGGGCCAGTAGGTCTCGTCGAAACGCCAGCTGCCCTGATACGGCCAGTGGAAGAAATCGATGACGATCACATCCAGCTGTATCCCCATCTCCTTATATTTCCGGGCCACACCCAGCACTTCCTCGGGCGTGCGGTAACGCAGCTTGCACTGCCAGAAACCCAGATAGGACGGGTCAAGGACCGGCGCACGGCCTACGACCGCAGTATAGTTTTCAACGATCTTTGCGGGCGTGTCGTCCACAGTGATCCAGTAATCCATTTCGTCGGTCTCGTCGGCGATCCACTCCGTCAGGTTCTTTCCGAAGGAAACACGTCCCGTAGAAGGCAGGTTCCAGAGGAAGCCGTAGCCAAGACTGGATAATGCAAAAGGTACCGCAACCTGCGAATTCTTCTGATAGAGTTCCAGCATGCAGCCCTTCAGATCCAGGTAAGGATGCTGGTACTGGCCGCAGCCGTAGATGCGCTCGCCCTCGTTCCGCTCAAAATTAACGGTCAGGCGGTAGGAGTCGCTGGACAGGGCCGTAAATTCGCGGCCGATGGTCTTCAGGCAGCGGCTCTCCTTTGTAAGCGGCGTGCCGTAACAGCGCATGTATTCGTAAAGCACGCGCACATCATCCTTAAAGAACGCAATGATGCCGCTCTCGTTCACCTCGGCGCGGATACGGCCGTTGGTGATGGATGAAAGTTTCGGATCCGTGACGATCTGCACGGGAGCATTTTCTGCTTTTTCCGTAAGTCCACGGTCTTTTCCGCTGAAAGCCGGGAGCATCGTGCTGCGCACGCGCAGCGCGTTCTTTCCCCAGGCTTCGATGCGCAGGGTCTCGTTTCCTTCACGCCCGATCAGGGCATTTCCGTCTTGACTGAATACCATTGTAACCTCCGATCTTTCCCCTGTACCGGCGCCAACATGGTCGGTCCCGTCCGCTTAAACGCTAGCGATTCCCGACCATGATGCGGCGCCTGTCCACGATTTTACTTCTTCTTCAGATTTACCTTATCCAGGTGCCAGATCTCGTCCACGTATTCCTTGATGGTACGGTCACTGGTAAACTTGCCGGAGCAGGCGGTATTGAGGATCGCCGACCGTGCCCAGCGCTTTTCGTCCTTGTAGGCTTCTTCCACTTTCTTCTGTGCCTCGGCGTAAGCCTTGAAATCCTTCAAGATGAAGTAGGTATCCGCCTTTGCGGTATTCTGCGTGTTCAGCAGCGAGTTGTATAACGGGCGGAACAGATCCGGATCCTGCGGTGCAAAGCTTCCGTTGATGAGCTGCATCAGCACCTTGCGGATATCCGGGTCGCTGTTGAAGATATCCATGGGATTGTAGCCGCCGTAGTTCTCGAACTGGATCACTTCATCGGAGGAAAGACCGAAGATAAAGGCATTCTCCTCACCCACTTCTTCCACGATCTCGACGTTTGCACCGTCCATGGTTCCGATGGTCAGCGCGCCGTTCAGCATGAACTTCATGTTACCGGTACCGGAGGCTTCCTTACTTGCCGTGGAGATCTGCTCGCTCACATCCGATGCGGCAAAGATGATCTCGGCGTTGGATACGCGGTAATCCTCGATGAAGACGACCTTGATCTTTCCGTTGATCGCGGGATCGTTGTTCACCACATCCGCGACGGAGTTGATCAGCTTGATCGTCAGCTTTGCGTTCATATAGCCTGCCGCAGCCTTTGCTCCGAAGATAAAGGTGCGGGGGAAGAATTCCTTGTCGGGATGCTCTTTCAGCTCGTTGTACAGATACATCACATGCAGGATGTTCAGCAGCTGGCGCTTGTACTCGTGCAGACGCTTTACCTGTACGTCAAAGATGGAACGGGGATCCACTTCGATGCCGTTATGCACCTTGATGTACTCGGCAAGGCGGATCTTGTTCTGATATTTGATGTTCATAAATTCCTGCTGGGCCTTTTCATCATCGGCATAAACGGCCAGCTTCTTGATCTTGGACAGATCCGTGATCCAGTCGTCGCCGATATGCGCGGTGACCCAGTCAGCCAGCAGCGGATTGCCGTGCAGCAGGAAGCGGCGCTGTGTGATACCGTTGGTCTTGTTGTTGAACTTCTCCGGGAACATCTGGTAGAAGTCCTTCAGCTCCTGCTTCTTGAGGATCTCGGTATGCAGACGCGCCACGCCGTTTACGGAATAGCCGGCGCAGATCGCCAGGTGCGCCATCTTGACCTGTCCGTCGTAGATGATCGCCATCTTGCGGATCTTTTCCTGGTCACCCGGATAGTTGCGTTCGATATCCAGGATGAAGCGGCGGTTGATCTCTTCGATGATCTGGTAGATACGGGGCAGCAGGCGGGAGAAGAGCTCGATGGGCCATTTCTCCAGTGCTTCCGACATGATCGTATGGTTTGTATAGGCGCAGGTCTTGGTCGTCACTTCCCAGGCCTCGTCCCAGGTCAGATAATATTCATCCATAAGGATGCGCATCAGCTCGGCGATGGCAACGGTAGGATGCGTATCGTTGAGCTGGAAGGTCACTTTTTCATAGAAGCCGCGCACATCCTTGTGGTTGCGCATGTATTTCTGGACGGCTTCCTGCACGCTGGCGCTGATGAAGAAGTACTGCTGTTTCAGGCGCAGCTCCTTGCCGGCGTAGTGGTTATCGTTGGGATAGAGCACCTCGACGATATTGCGCGCCAGGTTTTCCTGCTCCACGGCCTTCTGGTAATCGCCCTTGTCAAAGGAATCCAGACGGAAGATATCGATGGGCTCCGCATCCCAGATACGAAGGGTATTTACGATGCCATTGCCATAACCCACGATCGGCAGGTCGTAAGGCACGGCCTTTACGGCCTGATAGCCTTCCTGATAATAATTGTTGCGGCCGTTTTCATCGGTACGGACGTTTACATAGCCGCCGAAACGGACTTCCTTTGCATATTCGGGACGGCGCAGCTCAAAAGGATTGCCGTTCTCCAGCCAGTTATCGGGCACCTCCACCTGATAGCCGTCGCGGATCTTCTGCTTGAACATACCGTAACGGTAACGAATGCCGCAGCCGTATGCCGCATAGCCCAGAGTCGCCAGGGAATCCAGGAAGCAGGCTGCCAGACGGCCCAGGCCGCCGTTACCCAGCGCCGCATCGGGCTCCTGGTCCTCGATCACGTTCAGATCCAGACCCAGCTCCTTTAAAGCCGCATCCACATCCTTGTAGGCCTTCATATTGATCATCATATTGCCCATGGCGCGGCCCATCAGGAACTCCATGGAAAGGTAATAAACCGTCTTGGGATCCTTTTTCTCGTACTGCTTCTGGGTCTCCAGCCACATATCCACCACCTGATCCTTGATGGCGTAGGACACAGCCTGAAAGATCTGCTGCGGAGACGCTTCCTCCAGCGTCTTGCGGTAAAGCGTCTTGATATTGTACAGAACGCTCCGCTTGAACAACTCCCGGTCAAAGCTGTCTCTTAATGTTGCTCCGGACTCCGATGTAACGGCTGTTGTCTTTTTTGCTGCCATGGACTGCATCCTCCTTAATAAAGAATATTTCTCTTTTTTCTGCGGCCGGCGGAGCGCTGCTCCGAAACCGCCGAACATTTAGATGAATACTGCAAACAACAGAGCTATTATACCATATCTTGTGTATATATAGCAAACGGCAAAATTCTTTTCGTTTTGCCGTTTGCTGCGCCGGATTTTGGCCGCTGAAAGCGGCATATTTCCGCACAAAATCCGTGCGCATCCTCGCGGAGCGTTATAGAAAACGCAATTATTTATTGCGTTTTCTATAATAAAGGGATTTTTAAAGGCCCCCCGTTTTCACGGAGGGCCTGCTTTTCTGACTTAACTTTTACTTACTTCCCTTTTTTGACCTTGATGACCACGGTCTTTGTCACGCCGCCGGCGTAGGTCAGTTTCACCTTTACGCTGCCGGACTTGCCATCCAGTTTCTTTATCAGGATGCGCTCGGGATCAGCCTCATCCGCTTCGGCGGTCACGCCCTTGCCTTCCGGCTCTACCCGGACAGGCGTCAGGATCCGTACATGCTTCGCGGCATCCTTATAGCTGCTTAAGATATTCACGACACCGATCACCGTGGTCCCGTCCGCGCTTTCCGCCGCGGTCTTCGGTATGGTGAGCTTTGAAGCCTTCA
>JAEEGL012929896.1_pt1 | contig 30406 bp, 23 predicted proteins | sample 9134231 | NCBI WGS metagenome assembly JAEEGL01 (sample SAMN16246548, study PRJNA631951) | gut metagenome | biome: gut microbiome; feature: rumen; material: fiber-attached | host: Bos | place: Iran: Karaj | collected 2018-10 | reverse complement strand
TGAAAAGGACGGAAGGCTCAGCCGATTTGAGGGGGAATTCGAAGGGCTCGTGCAGCTGAATGATATTGTTCAAAAGATCGCTGCCGGGGCCAACCGTGTTATAAACGAGGCCAGTCCGATCGTCGACGCCAGGCTGGGCGAGGATAAAAAAAGTTTAAGACGTTATATAAACTATAAGTTTATATATGTATTACAAGGAGCATCACGATAGAGTTGATTAAACAGAGAATAGACGATATAATATTAATATAAGGTATTATATCGTTTATTTGAGGTGGTCATGGATGGCTAATAGTATTACCAATCTTGGTATATATCAGGTTGACAGAAGTAAGTATGAGTTCAAGACGGAAGGGACATTGATACACGATGAATACGGGGAACTGCGGATGGTTTTCTGTAGTGTCCTTGTCGAGGCGCGCACAAGTGAGATAGTGGCTTTCACAGGGCTTGAAAAATATGTTGTGGATCCAAATAGAGTGACCGTACTCGCTGAGTCTACCATCAGAGTGGCAATGTCTCGAGTTAATTCTTTTCTAAACTACTTACTTCACGATACAAAGATAAATTCACTGAATGATGTTTCTGTGAATGAGTTGCGGCATTTTCTTATCGCTTCAAGATATAAAACGGATAATGAGGAGATGAAAAGTGACTCTTGGGAAAGAAAACATGAGTCGGTGTTCCGCTTCCTGTTAAATTACTATAAATACAATCATGGGAAGCAGGTGTTTAAATACACTAAGGATGACCTAGAAGAGGTCTTTATAGCAAATAATAATACGGAAGGAATAAGAGGAAAAAAAGTAGTTTCAAAAATCAAAGATCTTAATGTCAAGGCGCCCAAAGAGAATGATTTTAAACATAGAAACAGAGCCATCATGTATGGTCATCTAGATACATTGCTGTTTACTGCAAAAAAATATGATCCAGAGTTATATTTGGCAATTGCTACTATGGCCTATTCCGGAATTAGAATAGGAGGGGTTGTAAATCTGTCATTCAGCGATATCTATGCACCCACGCGAATCGGAGTTAACGAAAAGGTTATTATTACTTTGGTAGAAAGTGACAGATACAGAAAAGGAAAGGCGCACAAGGGAGCAATTAAAAAAAGACGACCACAAGAAGTATTCCCTGATTTTTGCGACAAGTTCAGAAAAGCCTTGGAATTCCATAAAGACTATTTACAGGCCCATGGTTATCCAACATCGGGGAATAATCCTTTATTTTATAACAATTATGGAACTCCGATTTCGGCGACAAGTTTATCAGATAGAATTCGAGACTTGTTTAACAATCATTTTTTAAGATTACTAAAAGAATCTAGTGAAAATACGCCGTTTGAAGGTGAAACTCAGGCTTTTATAGAGTCATACGAGAAAGAATACCCAGGAGCGCACATGTTCAGGCATTGGTTTACAATGTACTTGATAACAAAGGCAGGATTGAAGGAGGAAATGGTTAGATTGTGGCGCGGAGATGCACCCAGTAGTGATGCGTATAAAAACTATATTCATCTTAACTTTGAAATGATCGAAGCATATAAGAAGACGGCATATAGTTTTCAGGAAGAACTGTTTGAGGATATTTATGAAAAAAAAGAAGTTTAAAGACTGCATAACTATTTTTGGAGCATCCAGACGCATCGGAGTAAAGAGAGAAACATTCCAAAACTGGGTGGATGAGGGGAGAATAGAAAGCGAAGACGGACATGTGTTACTGAGCACCGTGGATGACATTCAAGAAACATTAAATAGCTATATTTCACTAGAATCATTTCTATGGAAGCATAATAATGATAGGTTTAATGCAAAGTATGCGAATAATCGAAATAAATATCTTGAATATCTAGATGATAATAAGTTTTTTGGAATACCAGTTGTTTATGCAGATGAGTTCCCTTATCCATATGAAGCACGTGTAACTTTGTATTTTGATATAAACGATATACAACAGCTTGACGATTGCTCGGAGATTTTTTTTAAATATTTTGGGTTGTCTGATTCGGAGATATGCAAGAAACTGATTGAAGAGTGTATTAATCAAAGTGTGCAAAGCATATTGACTTCTTTTATGAAGTCAATTGATAAATATGGTCCTAGTGTTATCTCCTTTGTTAATGCGGCTAAAGATGTAGATTTGTTGAATGTAACTGATGAGGAACTGGCGCGGATAAATGACGAAATAGAATATGTCCAAGGACAGGAACTGTTTGCTGGATACATTGAGTACGCAAAAACGATATTGCCGCTCAACCTTGGGAAGATAACTCTGAAGGAGCGGCATAGTTGTTTCGATAATGGCGCATACTCATATGAAGTGGTGGTGGCTATAGCAAAAGCTATTTTCAATGAATCTGAAATAGCCAGTAATAAGGTGATCGAGAAGGCCTTTGAAAAATCCATTTCTTTTGAAACATGGTTATTTATCAGTGCTTTTTTTTCTTGCGGGTGGAGAGGAGATACTATCTGCAGGGACTGGCCGTATTTAAGTGATGATGCAATAAGGGAGATAGGAATCAATGTTGATACGATTCGAGAAGATATAATAAACGAACGCATAGACGAGTCGCTTTATTATGAAATAGGAGCTTTTTTGGAAAAGAGTGTAGAGTTGGCGGCGATAAAGAATCACAAAACCGGAAGAGGAAGCGATCTTTCGGCACCAATGGGGAAGCAGGAAAAAATCTTTCAAGGACGAATGGCCTTAATATCTACATATCATTACCATAAAGACGGATCTGGAAGACTTGTTTTGAGTCGTATGAGTGATTATTTGAATTTTCAGCGATTCAGGGATATATTCGGCGATTCTGTATATAAGTTGCTTGGAAGACGTAATCTGTGGTCTACAAAGCTCACCAAATCATACGAACAGCTTATTGAACGAACTGCGAGAAAAAAAGGTGCCGAAATGATGACTGCAAATGCGCTTGCATCTTATGCAAGAAATCATAACAATGTCGACACTATTGCTATATACTTGCGAGATCATGGCTTAGACGGTGAAACGGCCGAGGTTGTCTTATCCTTGATGCTGGATAGAGGGGTCTTTGGCTCTATCAGATACGCAGAAATGCAAGCGGCCTTTCCTGATGCATTTAATCGGCTTACTGCGCAGGAACAGACACTATTTTTGGAGGCTTGTTCTGTCTCTGCATATGAAATGGAAATATTGGCTGCAGATTATTCTGCGGAAGCAAAATTGAGAGAAAGCTTTGCTGAAGGAGACGAGGAAACCGCGCGAACGATATTGTATGAAATGTTTTCAATTGCGCAAGGATTTGGAAAAGCAAAAGATTATGGCATTTATTGCAAGAAGAGAGCTCTTGGTTATGCATGTGAACATCCTGTTTTTCTTAAGTGCCTAATCAATGTTTGTCCATATTTGATGTTTACCGAGGCAGGCGTAAAAACTTTGGTCCGAGAAATTGTAGAATATGAAAAAAAAGCGCGTGTTACTGGTAATCCCAAATATGTTGCGATATTAAGAAAAGTAATACTTCCGACATATAAAAACATATTATCAGAGTATTCGGAAAGAATGAACGCGGATGAAAGCAAGGCTTTCAAAATGTTGATAAGGAATTATTATGATGAATTCACTAAGGAGAATTGAATCCGAACGAACAATTATTTACAAGAATTATTGCTATGGCCAGGAATATGTTACTAAGGCAAAAAGTTTCTTTGCTTTCCTTAGGGAACGGGGTGTAATTAAAAATAAATCGTTTGATGATAATACTTGGATATGTTATTCGGGGGTACGAAAAACGTTCTTAAATTTTGAATTCGATAAAAAAGACTACCGTGAGCATATAGAAAAAGTATTTGGTATAACGTACGAAACAATGCAGCTCATGATAAAGTGTTATGTTACATACTGCACGGGGGAGTTCATATTCACTACGATTAGCCGTAATATCGTGAATATAATTGAGAGCTTCTTGTGTCAATACAAAGAAAGGGAGTTCAAAATTCCCAGCTATGATTTATATAAAATCGAAGGTTTCCTGGCATTCATTCATACTCCGGATGAAATGATAGATGAAATATTGTCGAATATAAAAACCATAGCGGCAAAGGGAAAGACCGTCAGGAAATTATCACCTCTCATCAATTATCTTGTTATCGAGAACGAGATTAACGATCTGTTTTATGGGCCTGTTTCCGATGAAGAATTCCTTAAGTACTTCCCTATTTATTTCTGGGTGAATATTACATTCATTTTGCCGCTGCGTGCTACGGAAATGTTGGTAACTCCGTTTGACTGCTTGACGATAAATGGTGACGAAGTAATCTTGACAGTTAGAAGATCGATTCTTAAAGGTGGTAAACAAAGGGTTTATTATGATGTGGATAAAGATTATAAGATCTTCACTTACCACTTAAAAACGATAAACAGACGAGTGTTTGATATGATTCAGCGATATCAGGAAATGACGGGAAGAAATGAACGCCGGTTTTTATTCGATTTTGGTAAGAACTATACAAATGAAATGATGTCGTTAACGGGCTTTAACAATTTACTCCAGGTATTTATTGATGAAAGGATTATTGGAAATCCCAAATATGATTTTGCTAAAAATGTAAGTGGGATTGCTGATTTTGAGTATGTAACGGCGGGGGATAGCAGACCAATCGCTATGGCAAATTTATATTTCCAAGATGCTTCTGCAGATATATGTCGGCAGCTTGCGGATCATGTGAAGATTACAACCAGTGAAGGGTATTATACAAACGTTTCGGAAACGCTTTTATGCTCGTCAATTATGCAAATGCAGAGAAAAATAAATAGTCAAAAAGATGATGTGATCCCCGGAAATGAGTTGGCGATAAAAGATAAGTATGGATGTTCTAATCCGAAGCGAATTGTAGATGATGAGTACATCGATGACTGCAAAGGTCATTATGAAAGCTGCTTTGGTTGCAAAAAATATTATTGTCCAAGCGATAAGGAAATAAAAGAGCACATGCTGGAACGAAAAATGGTCTTTGAAGATAGTGTGAAAAAGATGCAGGAAGTCCTTTTGGCAGCATATAGTATCAAGAACAAAGAGGCTGAAGCGGAAGAGCTTTTTTTAAGGGTTCATACATATAGTGCAAGATATAAAGAGAGTACGGACATATATGCAGAGGAGGAAGCAAGAAAATGGGCAGAACAGCAAAATACTCGGAAGATCTTTTATTAAGTGCCGTGGTTAAGTATTCGGAAGTAGTCAAAACAAAGATAAAAGCGACAGAATTAGCAGAATGGGCACGTAAAAATATAAAGGGGCTGGAAGATGTACATGATTATCATTTTACTAGGCCGACAAAAAATCCTAAAACTGGGAAAATAGAGAAGCGGTTATGCACTGAACGGTTAGAAGAACTTAATGTGGCGAGAGATACAAGACAGAAAGAGAATAAAAATGTTCTGCTTAGTTCGGTAAATATAGATGCCTTTTTTGAATTAGATGAGAGGAGCCAAAGAAAAGCGATTCAGGAAGCCAGAGATATAGTAAATGAATATAAAAGGACAAATGCTTATTTGAGGCGGCATAATGACTATTTAAGAGAGATCGATAATTTAACAAAAGATAAGATAAGCACACTCGAATCTTCTTTAAAAGATTTTAAGAAAAAGCAGAAATCGCTTGAAAGGTTGTTACGATATCTAAAAAATCAAAGTAAGGAAGAACAGATACGAAAGCATTTGGAGCAAATGGGGATATCTGACGGTGATTTCGATTTACAGAAGTATAACGATGCTATGAAAGGAGACTTAAATCAGATATTCAATATTGATGCTGAAATTCGAAAGTATCAGATTAAAATGAACCAGGAAGATGATGAAAAGGAGGAAGAGAGCAAGCTATTACAAGACGTGGATATTAGTAAAGAATTGACGGATTTCTAAAACATTTCATTATGGGAATAAGGTATGCGTGGAGAAATCAAGGAAAGATTGTGCCAGGAGTGGGTCTTTGGAAAAAATAAGATGACCTTTGAAGAAGGACTGAAAAACAAAGACTTATATGCTGTTTGGAGATGTGAGAAGGGACATGAATGGTCCGCTAGGATTTTCAACAGATTGTATAAAGAGCAGAAGTGTCCTTATTGTTCCGGCAGGAGAGCAATTCCTGGTGAAAATGATGTTTGTACTCTGTTTCCGATGTTAAAAGAAGAATTCCATCCGACAAAAAATGGAGATTTAAGATTAGAAAATTATAAACAGGATTCTGGAGTTAGAGTTTGGTGGAAATGTATAAAAGGACATGAATGGCAAGATTCCATAAGATCAAGGACGAAAAAGGAAGGCAAATGTCCAAAATGCTTAGGACTTAAGACAACAGTAATACCAGGAATTAATGATCTTGCCACTCTTTATCCAGAACTCGCGAAAGAAGTTGATCTTAGCAATAACAATGGTGTTGATATTACAAAGCTAGCCTGTAAAAGCCATAGGAAATTGTTCTGGAAGTGCGCAAAAGGGCACGTTTATGAACTGCCTGTAAAAAGAAGGACTGAAAGAGGAGCTGGTTGTCCGTACTGCACTGGAAGGTATGCCATTGTTGGAGAGACAGATATCCTCACGATCTTGCCGGATTTGGCTAAAGAATGGGATTATGAAGCGAATAAGCCGCTACAACCTTCAGAAATTAAGCCGATATCTAATAGAGAAGTTGCGTGGCGATGTCCGAATAATCATTTCTACAGCGCTAGAATATATGATCGCTCGAGAGGACGTGGGTGTCCGTACTGCGCGGGGAAATTATCTATTATAGGGGTAAATGATTTGCGCACGCTCTGCCCGGAATTGATCAAGGAATGGGATTGCTCTTCTAATCAATTACCCCCGGAGCGCTATACTCTAGGATCTTCGAAAAAGGTGAATTGGATATGTCCCAAAGGGCATAAATGGGCTGCGATAATAAAGGATAGAGTTGGTGGAACAAAGTGTCCATACTGTTCTGGAAAGAGAGCCATTGAAGGAGAAAATGATCTGAAGACGCTTTTTCCTAAAATAGCGGATGAGTGGGATTTTGAGAAAAATAAAAAGAGACTGGAAGAAGTGTGCGTTTTCTCCAATCTTCATGCGTTTTGGCAGTGCAACCACGGTCATAAATGGAACGCGCCGGTCTATTCAAGAACAATCGATGGATGTGGGTGCCCATATTGTTCGGGAAAACGTGCAATTTGTGGAGAAACAGATTTAGCTTCAGTTAATCCCGAGCTGGCTAAAGAATGGGATTATGATATGAATCGAATGACGCCATATGAAGTAACAGCGCATTCCAACAGAAAAGTGTTCTGGATTTGTAAAGAAGGGCATACCTGGAAGGCTTCGATCGATAAAAGGTCCCGTGGAACGGGATGTCCGATTTGCTATAAACAAAATAAAAGTGTCATGTTTTAATGTTGAAAATGGATGATTTGAGAGGAAGATATGAAAAGAGCCATAGTAGGCAGAACGGATCTAGCAACGGTTAATCCTAAACTTGCCGCAGAATTTGATAAAGATAAAAATATAGGAATAAGTGTAGTTAACCTTTTGCCTGGCTCCGGACAAAAAGTCTGGTGGTTATGCGAAAGAGGACATAGCTGGGAAGCTTCTGTGAACAGTCGCTCTCAGGGGAGCGGATGCCCAACATGCAGCAAAATAAAAGCAATAGTTGGAAAAACGGATTTGCTGACAGTTAATCCCAATTTGGCGATGGAGTTTGACCCAATTAAAAATGTTGGTATACGGGTTATTGATCTTACTGCAGGATCGGATAAAGATGTATGGTGGCTTTGTAAGAATGGACATAGTTGGAAAAGCAGAGTTTGTCTTCGTTCCAAAGGATGCGGGTGCCCTTATTGCTCTAGACATAAAGTATTGAAAGGAGAAAATGATTTACAAACAGCTAATCCCGCATTGGCGGAGGAGTTTGACACGGAACGTAATATCGGGATAAGTCCCTCGGACCTTTTGTCTGGTTCGGATAAAAAAGTGTGGTGGCGTTGTAAAAAAGGACATCGATGGCAGGCTAAGGTATTTGAACGATCAGCAGGAAAAGGATGTCCTTATTGCTCTAGAAGGCTAACTATGCCAGGAGAAACCGATCTCCAGACTGTTTTTCCGGAATTGGCCCAAGAATTTGATTATGAAAGAAATGAGGGCATCCAAATAACAGATATTGCGCCTTATTCCAAAAAAAATTTGTGGTGGAAATGTAAAGAAGGACATAGATGGCAAGCTACACCGGCCAATCGTGCACATGGAACAGGATGTCCATATTGTTCTGTACATCGAGCAATAATAGGGGGAACGGATTTTGGGACTCTTTTTCCGGAACTCGCAGAAGAAGTTGATCCCGAGAAAAATGAGGGTGTGGACATTCATAAACTCACTGTTGGCTCTGGGGTTAAGTTATGGTGGAAATGTAAAGAAGGACACCGTTGGCAGACAAGCGTTGTAAAAAGGACACATGGGGGAAAGTGTCCTTACTGTTTAGGTAAAAAAGTAATAATAGGAGAGACTGACTTTCAGACATTAAAACCTGAGTTGGCAAAAGAATTCGATACAAAGAAGAATATTGGTATTGATATTCATACATTATCTGTTAAATCAGGTAAAAAGGTTTGGTGGCTGTGCGGCGAAGGTCATAACTGGAAAACAAGTGTTGCTGATAGGGCGAGGGGAAGAGGTTGTCCTTTTTGCTCGAGAAAGAGGGTAATAGTAGGAAAAACAGACCTGCAAACAGTAAACCCTGAACTGGCTAAAGAATTTAATATAGAGAAAAACATAGGGATTAAATTATGCGATCTTTCAATCGGTTCGGGAAAAGTGGTTTGGTGGAAGTGTAAAAGGGGGCATGAATGGCGGACTAGTGTCTTGAATCGAAAACACGGAAGAGGTTGCCCATACTGCTCGGGACGCAGAGTTATAGTTGGTGAAAATGACTTGCAAACTGTTAATCCCAAGCTTGCAGAAGAATTTGATTCGGAAAGAAACATAGGAATTAATCTCCTTGATCTTAAGCCTGGTTCTACAGTCAAAGTGTGGTGGAAATGTAAAGAGGGACATAAATGGCAAGCGAGAGTAAGTGAACGTACACGTGGAAGGGGATGTCCCTTTTGTGCAGGAAAGAGAGTTGTGATAGGCAGAAATGACCTGAAGACACTATTCCCAGAAATTGCAAAAGAGTTTGCACCCGATATGAACCCAGGGATACGGTTAGAAGATTTATCTTATGGATCCACAAAAAAAATCTTTTGGAAATGTGATAGCGGTCATGTATGGAGAACTGCAGTACTAAACCGTACTTGGGGAAAAGGTTGCCCATACTGTGCCGGGAACAAGGCCATTAGCGGAAAAACAGATTTACAAACGGTCAATCCAGAATTGGCAAAAGAGTTTGATAAAGAGAAAAATGGAGACATAAAGATTAATGAAATAACTTCAAAATCGACTATAAAGTATTGGTGGAAATGTGAAGCGGGTCATAACTGGCAAGCATCTGTAGCCAACCGGTCAAAAGGTCGTGGATGTCCGTACTGTTCTGGGAAACGAGCAATATTAGGGGTTACCGATTTGAGGACAACGAATCCAGAACTTGTTGAGGAGTTTGATTTTGATAAGAATAAAACAATACGGATTGAAGAACTCACTGCTGGCTCTGAGAAAAAAGTGTGGTGGCGTTGCAAAGAGGGGCATGGTTGGCTGACAATAGTTGCTTTGCGTGCTAAAGGAGCTCGTTGTCCATATTGCGCAGGAACAAAAACAATTGTAGGTAAAAATGATTTGAAGACACTTTTCCCAGAACTTGCCGCCGAATTTGATGTTGAAAAGAATAGACGAATACGACTTGAAGATATCTCTATTGGCTCAGAACGAAAGGTTTGGTGGAAATGCTCGGAGGGGCATAGCTGGAAAGCAATAGTTAATAGTCGGACCAGAGGGAATGGATGCCCGCTGTGTTCAAATAGAAGAAAAGTATCTGTTCTAGAAATAGTTGGAAAAAGTGACCTTCTTCTGGATTAAGTCCGGATTGCAAGAAGTGAGCAAATCAGACAGGAGAAACGCAAAACAGTTAGATATAATAAAGGAGTATGCGTTTTCAACATACTCCTTTATTTTTTCTTTGTATTATTTTCTTCAGGAACGTAACGAATGATATCTTGTACATCACAGTTAATTTTTTGGCATAGATCGTTCAATGTGTTAAGCGTTATACTGCGATTCTTTCTTATAGAGTCAAGAGTTCCGGTGCTGATGCCATAATTATGAATCAGACTATATTGATTAATCCCTTTTTCTTTTATAGTATTCCAAAAAGGTTCAAAAGTAATCATTGATATCACCCTAATATATCGTAAAACATAGCCGGATATTTGACTATTGCCGAAGATTCGGCTATACATAATAGAGATGATATACGCCATTATTGTCGCTACAAAATGGCGAAGGAATACGATAGAATATGTTGGGAGACAGTATTAGGAGAGCTTAATCATGAAGAACAGAATTCAAGAATTAAGAAATAATATGGGAGTAAGCCAGCAACAGTGTGCAGATGATATCGGTATACCTCTCAGAACGTTCCAACGCTATGAGAATGGTACACTTATCGGATTAGAAAGGCTGAAGAAAATAGCTGAATACTTTCATGTCTCTATAGATGATTTGATAATCGGTCAAGAGGAGGACAATTAGGCTTCGGAATGAAATATGGGTATATTAGGGTAAGCACAAGATGGCAAGCGAATGATGGAAATAGCATAGAAGCCCAGAAGGCAGCGCTGGAAGCTGCCGGAGTGGATGCATATTATATTGACACATATACTGGCGGTAAGATGCAGCGTCCCCGGCTTAATGAGCTTATAAATACGCTCAAACCAGGTGATACAATTGTAGTTACCAAGATTGATCGTTTCGCCAGAACGATTTCTCAGGCAACGGAAACGATAGAATTACTGTTAGAAAAAGGGATTGCAATATATATTCTTAATCTGGGTGTTTTAGATTCATCTTCTACAAGCGTTTTGATACGAAATATAATGTTGGCATTTGCCCAGTTTGAGCGAGATCTTATTATAGAGCGCACGCAGGAAGGCAAGGCGATTGCCAGACAAGATCCGGATTATAGAGAGGGAAGGCCTAAGAAGTTCCGCGAGGAGCAGATACGCTTGGCTTTACATTTGTTGGAGACCAATTCTTATCGACAAGTTGCTTTGATGACTGGAATAAGCGAGAGTACGATACAAAGAGCCAAAAAAGCAGAGAAAATGAGGGAAAAAGTGGACTGAGCATTATCAGTCCTTTTTTTGTTCCTGGTTTCGTCAAAACTTTAAAGAAAAGAGGAGTATTCAAAAGAGGTTTCTTTTGGCGCAAAGGTCTATAGTCATAACTGGTAGTCAATAGTATGATGGTCAAAATAGAAAAAGAAATGAATAGATGTAAGAATACTTTTCAGTTCTAGGAAGTTTGTATGGATGTTCAAAGAAGTATAAGGACAGATTAATTGGCGAAAAACCATCCATGTGCAAAAACCTGTAGCTTTAATGAATATATCACAAGACGTGAACACGGACAGTGCCCGAACGAATAACAATTGCAAAATTCACCATTTGTGATATAATTATACATATTACACTTTGCTCCCAAATAGCGAGATAGGATATAACAGCAGGCAATAATACTTTCTGTAATAAACATTATTGGAAAGGAGATAATAAATGAAAAAGACTATTAGTCGGATCACATTACTTATTATGTTTATTGTTCTTGTATTGTTTGTGTCAGGTTGTTCGTCGGAGTCAAAGGATGACAGAAACAATATTGGTAGTACAAGTAACATTGGTAATGCTAGCAACAACACTCCTACTCAGGTCGTCAAAAAAACTGAACCATATCGTGGTGTTGAATTTGGCATGGGTAAAGAAGATATTATAAAAATGGAAGAGACGGTGAATAGTTATAAGCAAGAAACAGTAATCCAGAAGTATCTTGGTTATTTCATTACTACTAGCTCGGAGAAATATGCCTCGTTAAGTTATGAGTTTGAAGATAATAAAATAATAGGATTTCAGTTATATTCGAGTGTTCCGTTGGTGACAGATGATATGCCGGAGTATATAGAACGTAATTATATACAGCCTGATGATTTATATAAAGAATTAACCAATGAGCTTACTTCGTTGTATGGATCGCCAAAGGTAACCTCGAATACAGTTGTATGGGAAAATGATTATGAAATCATTGAAGGTGGTATAAGAGATTTTGAAACCACAGCTGTTGGCGGAGGTCATTATGTTGATCCAGACACAGGCAAACAGTCCGATACTTTAAAAGGACGTAGATGTGACTTTTTTATCCAACTTAAAGATAGTAATGGTAATGCATGCGGTTGGAATTATTGGGAACAGGAACGAGAAAACTCTACACCGACACTTGAACTTACTCCTACTGAAGGAGTTGAGCCTCCTTCGGGAAGCATTAATTCAGCATGTCCTACAATCGATACGATCACAGAATACATTTATGGTAGGAACGGGAATGGCCGAACAGCTTTCAGTTCAGTTAAAGTAGTGTCATATGAAGAACGCAACAATGATTCTGTAATAGTGCTCGAAATGGAAGGAATAACTTCGGATAGCGATTATTGTGGCTTTTCACTCAAATGCTATGACGAGTACGGCATTCTGTTAGGACGACAGACAAATCTGTCTAATATAGCTCCTGACGAAAAGTTTAGGATAACAGAAAGAATAACTATTTTTAAAGGAACGAAGCGTATTACCGTCTCTAACTATGACGAAAAAGGAAAGCATGATCCATTACCGTATAATCCAGATCTATCCAACCATGAAGTGCAAGGCGGACTTACAAATGACAATCGTAAGGGGTATGACCAGATTGACCGTTGGGAAGACTATGTTTTTGGTATGAGTTCGACTCGTGAGCTCACGGATGAGGATCTGTATGGGGTAGATGAAGCAGAATGCAAACTTGCAATAAATGAAATATATGCAAGGTATGGTATGAAGTTTAAAGACAAAGAACTTCAAAAATATTTTGATTCTAAAGAATGGTATATTCCTCTATATGAACAGGATGTTTTTGATGATGAATGGCTTGATGAGTATTCAACGGAGAATATTGAAATACTAAAGCAATATGAAGCTGATGGATATCCTTACGACGACTATGATTCACAATTTAGGGTCCTTAGAACAGTAGAATTTGCGCCAATAGATGATGGCTTTGGCGATGTATTATATCTAGAATACTTTGAGCCGTATACATCTATGAATCCGCCAGAATGGCATGGTCTATTAACTGTTGTAAGCACTATATACTATGAAGATGGTTATGCGCACACTGAAGCAGAAACGGTATCGTTTGTAGAGGATGAAACGGGTTATGCGACGCTCATATACGATGATGAGATACTTCCTATAACCTATACAATTAATTACGATAATGATGAAAATTATTATTATCTTGAATTGAGTACAACAGAAGAAAAACATATCTTTATTGAGACTAGCGGAAAGACAATGTAATGGGAACTGCGCGGGTATCATAAAGCATATATTTTTTGATATTGAATGAAGAGGAGAACTACTCTGATATGAGCCGTTCTCCTTTGAGTTTTACTGGAGAGTGAGAAACCGAGTCCTTTTCCAGCGCGGTTTTTCCTGGTGACAACACGGGGGGAGGCAATCCATGAAAGAGATGTTCGCAAAAACACTGTTTTAGCGAAATGAACAGCTTTGGCTTACAATTTCCATTTTCATACCACAAACAGAATATATTGAAATGGTTTTCAGAGAATTGTGTTAGAGCAAGACACAATTCTCTTTTTTCAATTCGAAAAAGTGAAGAAAAATTGTATAATCAATTTTTCTGCTGGCCAGCGAAAGCGGCTTGTTTTTGATCATATCAAATCTCGTTTTTGGTATTTGAAACACAATTGTTTGTTTGAGCGTAAGAGAGGTGACCGGTCTGAACGGTTTATCAGTATATGTTTTTTGGTCGGTGCGTATGCTTTAGGAAAGACCTTCGATGATCATCCTGATACCGCATTTAAAGCCTTTTCTGAAAGACTGTTCATTTTCGATAGACGCTGTGGCCGTCAGCTGGTCTATACATTCTTGGAAGAGAGACTGCTGTTCGGGTGACATCGTTTGTAAAAGGGCTTCCTCAAGCTTTGTTTCGGCCCTGTATTCTGCATGGAGTTCGTCTGTTAGTTCTGTTGTGAATATATCATGAACATCGCTATGCCATAAGGCACTAAGAATATTATCGTGACGTTTTTCTTTCATCCATTTCCTCCTGTATTCGATGTAATGTTCAGACCGGCATATCGCCTCGGGGATATTCTACTTATTTTGAGAATGCCAGGAGCGGAATACTTCCGACACTGATAAGGAATATTTGTTTTCTCCAATCGTTAAGATGAGATGTGCTGATGGGGTATACTCTGCAGCACACTTCTTATAATCTTCCAAGTTGGTGTTTTACGGTTTTTTACTATTTTTTACGCTTTTTTCTATTTTTTACGCTTTTTTACGGTTCTTTACGTTTTTTTACGATTCTTTACTGTTTTCGATTGCAATAAGAATATCAACAGGATCGGAGCCTCTCGTCGGGGAGGGGTGGAAAATTAGGTGTACTTTAAAAGGTACTGCTCGAGTGTTAGGCTGAAGTGAAAATAAAAAAGTAAGATCATCAAAGGAAACATGATGGTTTCAGTTTTTTGGTGTAAAGCACCGGAAGGAGGATGCCTATGAGTAGGAAGCGTGTTGTTTGCTATGGTTCGGAAGTTTGTCACAAGCCTAATTGTCACTATATTTGGAAAATGAAGCCTGAAAACAGACTGGAAGTTACCAGGTATGATGCCTTGATGCATGATTGCAGGATATGCAAATATTGCAACAGCATGAATTATCATCTGAATGACGAAGATGGGACTATCAGGTTTTATGAGAAAAAGAAAGGTATGCAGTTCATTAAGATTAATGGTGCACTATATGTCAGAACATCCCTTAGCTGCTGGAAACTTGTATATGTGAAGTCACATGAACAGTTGATGCTTTTCCACATCAATAAGGTTCCGGAGAACTTTGATTTCACACATCCGCAGACTTGCAGGTATCATAGGCAGGATGATGTTCCGTTTGAAAATTCTATTGCAGCTTATCTGCATTATATATACGAGCATGATAGGGTAAAGAGTGAGATTGATGAGGGCGGATCCTTCACGGCATATACTGGAAGAAAGACTCGTATGCTTGCAAAGGCTTATCAGAAGAAACAGGCAGCAAAGCGCCTTAAAGACATTTTCAAGACACTGGAACAGGATAATCCTGACTATAAGAGACTATCGATTTGCTAAGAGCCGAAGAGAGGGAGAAGCTACATGATGAAACGAATAGCGCAGTGGTTAAGGATCAGGTTCGGGAAAGAAGACAAGAAGTGCAGCTGCTTCTGCCCGACGTGCAGGTACTTTAAGGAGTGCCATGGATAATAGCGATTACCAGATTATTGCAGGGATCGAGTTGGTATTATTCGGATATGGAAGTTAAGTATGGTGCATAGAAAAAACGTCAAAAGGTATGCGTTCCTTTCCTTCTGCAATAAATCATATATGGCATCGAGCTTTCTTAGGTGATATAATAAACTAGGTTTAATTTAGCATAATGACTAGCATTTTTCGGGTTTAGAGAGGATATCAAGTGATGACTATTTTAAACAAGAAGCAGATGTCAGAAGAAGATATTAAGCTTAATTATATTACGCCGGCTATACAGCCCAACTGGGCTGGTTTTATCACGATGGAAACCAAGATAACTGACGGCAGGATTGATATCCGCGGAAATATAGCCACGCGCAAAAAAGCTAAGTTCGCGGATTATCTATTATATCTGAACGACGGAAAACCCATCGCGGTTGTGGAGGCAAAGGATAACAATCATTCTGTTTCCTTTGGCCTTCAGCAGGCTATGACATATGCTATTATGCTTGATGTCCCGTTTGCTTATTCTTCTAACGGAGATGCATTTGCAGAGCATGATTTCTTGACAGGTAAAGAACGCCAGATTTCCTTGTCGGATTTTCCTAAACCGTGTGATCTTATCGCTAGATGCTATGCAGAAACTAAAAAAACTGAAGATGTTGACAATGCTAAACATGCGTTAAGAGTAGATGTTAATTTCCTAAAAGATGCCGGAATTACGCCGTCAGATGTTGATATTTTCTATCGCGGCATCGGCATTACCGAGGAAGAAGACAAAATAATAAAGCAGCCTTTCTATTCTTCTCAGAACACTTACCCGCCCCGTTATTATCAGAGAAATGCGATTAACCGAACAGTCGAGGCTATCGCAAAGGGTCAGAACAGACTCCTTCTCGTTATGGCTACGGGAACGGGAAAAACATATACTGCATTCCAGATTGTTTACAGATTGCTGAAGTCAGATATGAAGAAGAGGATTCTTTATCTGGCCGACAGGAATATCCTTGTGGATCAGAGTATCCTTCAGGATTTCTCGCCACTTGAAAAGACTATCTATAAGGTGGATTTCTCTGACAAAAATTGCCTTAACCAGATTGCCTCCCATGAGGTGAACTTTGCGCTCTATCAGCAAATGGTAGGACCAAATGACGAAGAGCAGTTCAAACAGATACCAGCGGGATATTTTGACCTGATTATCGTGGATGAGTGCCATCGCGGCAGTGCTAAAGAGGACAGCGCATGGCGGAAGGTCTTGGACTACTTCAATACGGCAACGCAGATCGGTATGACTGCCACGCCGAAAGAGAGTGAGCGTGTCTCAAATATCGATTACTTTGGAGAGCCGGTTTATAAGTATAGCCTTAAGCAAGGCATAGATGATGGCTTCCTGGCACCGTTTAAGGTGATCAATATAACATTGGATATAAGTGACGGCTGGAGGCCCTATAAAGGCCAAAGAGACATATTCGGAAACGAAATAGAGGACCGTGTTTATAATAACCGTGATTTTGATTATCCGAACGGAGTCATTATCGAAGACCGCATCAATGAAGTGGCAAATGAAATAACCGAGTATCTGAAGGCTACAGGACGGATGCAGAAGACTATAGTATTCTGTGCTACTGAGGATGCTGCTGAAAGGATGCGGATGGCACTCGTCAATCTTAATTCCGATATGGTTGCGGTCAATCCGGATTATGTGGTTAGGATTACGGGTTCGGACGTATACGGAAAGGGTAAGCTCGGCTATTTTATTTCAGTATCATCGGAATTCCCCGTTATAGCAACCACTTCAGAATTGCTCTCGACCGGTGCTGACTGTAAGATGACGAAGCTGATCGTTCTTGATAAGTATATTGAGAGTATGACGACTTTCAAGCAGATCATCGGACGCGGTACCCGTATCAGAGAGAAGGAAGGAAAGACTCATTTTGCTGTAATGGATTTCAGGGGTATATCGAAGCTCTTTGCAGATCCGGACTGGGATGGTCCTATAGAGCAGGATGAACGTTTCCATCACGGGGGAACGGAACCGCATCAGAAGCCGCCTTATTCGGATAACCCCGAGGACAAGATACCGATTGAGCCTGACGAACATAATACACCGGTTGTTGATAAAGATGGCTGCCGCGTAAAGATAATCAATAAAGTGGTATCGGTTTATGACGCAAACGGTAAACTGCTCAGACAGGAAGATATAATCGATTATACTAGAACGAATATCAAGGGAGAGTATGCTTCGCTTTCGGATTTTATCCGGAAATGGAACAGTTCTGATAAGAAACAGGAGATACGTGCGGCTCTCGCAGAAATGGGCATAGATCTTGAAACGCTAAAGAAGGATCAGAATATGACCGATGTGGATGACTTTGATTTCATCTGTTATGTTGCATATGGTCAAAAGCCGCTTACCAGGGCGGAAAGAGCCAATAATGTTAAGAAGAGGGATTTCTTCTCAAAGTATTCCGGAGATGCGCGTAAAGTTCTTGAAATACTCCTTGATAAGTATATGAACAAGGGCATTTCTGAAGTTGAGGACATCAAGGTATTATCATTGGCTGACTTTGCTGATTACGGCAAGCCTTCCAAGATTGTTGGACTGTTTGGCGGCAAGGTGCAGTATGAACAGGCTGTTCAGGAGATGGAAAACTGTTTATATGAGAATGAGGTAGGTTAAAGTTCAGATGGATTATGATACCTTTAAGTTGATTCATAGTGAACTGGTTATGTCGGTTCAGTATATAGAAGAGGATTTACGGATTATCTATTCGACAATTAAGCCCGGAGATTACAGAGACAATTATGCTATAGTCGATACTGCTCCATTAGGGAAATTGTTAAAGGAAATGCATGAACTTGACGAGGAACTGGGTTATTCAAAGATTAAAGAGGCAGATTACGAGCTTTTAAACCAGATACGGGAAATAAGGAATTACTGGTGTCATCGGTGCTACTTAGACTTTCATTATGAAGAGGATCCGGAAAAGCACGAAGAGAAATTCAAGCAAGTTGCCGAGCGGCTCCATATTGAAGAACTCAAGGTATATGATCTGCAAAGGAAGATTGAGAAGCTTCGTAAGAGCGTCGTAAAAAAATACAGACATAGGAGACAGAGTTAAAATGGCAATGCAGTCGGGTTTTATCAAAAGAATCAGGGATATCATGCGCATGGATGCCGGCATTAACGGCGATGCGCAGAGAATAGAGCAGATGGTATGGATGCTCTTCCTGAAAGTATATGATGCGAAAGAAGATGATTGGGAGTTAAACGAGGATAATTATACCTCTATCATTCCGGAAGAATGCAGATGGAGGAATTGGGCTAAGGCAGATGATAACGGCCACGCTATGACTGGTGATAAGCTGCTTAATTTTGTTAACAACACCTTATTCCCGACATTAAAAGAACTTTCGGTCACCCCAGATACTCCGGTGAAGAAAGCAATCGTAAAATCGACATTCGAGGATGCCAACAACTATATGAAAGATGGAGTATATCTCCGCCAGGTTATTGACATTATCGACGAGATCGAGTTTGACGATGTGAAGGAAAGTCATGACTTCGGGTTTGTTTACGAAGAAATCCTTCGCGAGTTGCAGTCTGCGGGATCTTCCGGTGAATTCTATACTCCTCGTGCGGTCACGGATTTCATGGCGCTTATGATACAGCCGAAACTCGGAGAGAAGATGGCTGACTTTGCCTGCGGTACCGGAGGCTTTATCACTTCATGGCTCGGACAGCTCCAGAAGCAGGTCAAAGATACAGCTGCACAGAAGCAGTTCGATGACAGTATCTATGGTATCGAGAAAAAGCCTTTCCCGTACCTTCTCTGCGTTACGAATATGCTCCTGCATGATATCGAGGTTCCGAATATCTATCACATGAACTCACTGAAGCATAATCTTCTGGACTATACAGATGATGATAAGTTTGATGTAGTTCTGATGAATCCCCCGTACGGCGGTCATGAGGATAAATCCATTCAGAGCTTCTTCCCGGATGATCTTGCGTCAGCGGAGACAGCGGATCTCTTTATGTCTGTTATCATGTATCGCCTGAAGAAAAACGGAAGGGCTGCGGTTGTCCTGCCTGATGGTTTCCTTTTTAATACAGAGAATACAAAAACGGCAATAAAAACTAAATTGCTTAAAGAGTTTAATCTTCATACTGTAATAAGGCTTCCGGGATCGGTATTTAGTCCGTATACTTCGATCACAACGAACTTGCTGTTCTTTGACAATACGAAGCCTACAAAAGAAGTATGGTTCTACAGGGTGGATATGCCGTCTGACAGGAAGCATTTCTCGAAGACAAAGCCGATGGAACTGAAGCATTTCGACGATTGTATTGCGTGGTGGAATGACAGAAAAGAAATAGAGCTGGAAGATGGCCCGAAGGCAAAGAAATATACAGTAGAGTATCTCTTGAATGAACAGGGGTGCGACCTTGATTTATGTGGGTATCCGCATGAAGAAGAGGAAGTTCTTTCTCCTTTTGAGACAATACAGAACTATCAGGAGAAGCGAGCCACTCTTAATGCAGAGATAGATAAGGTGCTTGCTGAACTCGAAGCATTACTGCCGGGGGGTGTTGAATCATGACACCAGAACAGATAAGAGCAAGTATTCTTCAATATGCTTTTAGTGGGAAATTAGTATCTCAGATTAAAGAAGAAGGCACTGGTGAATCATTATATAGTCAAATACAAGAGGAAAGAAACAGATTAACAAAAGAAGGAATAATAAAGAAGGAAAAAGCTTTACCTAATTGTGAAGATATAGATATACCTTCTTCGTGGAAGCTTTGCAAACTGGGCGATTGTATTGATTTGCTTTCAGGGCAAGATCTTCCATCGAGTAGATACAATGATAAAAAAGAAGGCATTGTGTATTTGACAGGGGCAAGCAATATCGATGATAACGGAAATATTATTATAAACAGATGGACGACATCACCAACATCAGTTGCTCATAAAGGCAATTTACTATTAACATGTAAGGGCACAATAGGAAAAACAAGTATTCTTGATATAGAAGAGGCTCATATTGCACGGCAGATAATGGCGATAACCGAAATACTAATAGATATCGAATATCTAAAGTATTTTATTGAAATAAGTATTTTGGAATTGCAAAGAAGAGCCAAGAGTATGATTCCGGGGATAGATAGGGATACTGTAAGAGGTCTTGATTTCCCGCTTCCACCTCTCGCCGAGCAGCATCGAATAGTTACCAAGATAGAAGAGCTTCTTCCTCTTGTTGACCGCTATGCAGAGGCTTATGAGAAGCTGGAACAGTTCAATGCAAAGTTCCCGGAAGACATGAAGAAGTCTATCCTGCAATATGCTATTCAGGGAAAGCTGGTTGAGCAGCGACCGGAAGAAGGAACGGCAGAAGAACTGTATAAGCAGATACAGGAAGAAAAGGCAAGGCTGATTAAAGAAGGGAAAATAAAGAAAGAAAAGCCGCTCGCGGAGATTACTGAGGATGAGATCCCGTTTGAGATTCCTGAAAGTTGGAAGTGGGTTAAACTTGGTGATTGCACTTCATATGCTCAGACGAAGGAGAAAATATCGCCTTCAGAGATAACTAAGGAAATGTGGTCGTTGGATCTCGAGGATATTCAGAAGGACACGGGCAATATTCTTGTCAAAACTAAAGCTTCGGAGCGGAAGATCTCTGGTGAGAAAATTAGATTTCATAAAGGGCAGGTGCTGTATAGCAAGCTTAGGCCATATTTGAAAAAGATATTGGTGGCTCCAGATGACGGAATATGCACACCAGAGCTTGTTCCTTTTAACACTTACCTGATAGATGAAGAGTATCTGGTGAATGTATTAAAAAGCCCTCATGTTGATTACGCAATAAATGCCGTAACATACGGTGTAAAGATGCCGAGAGTCGGAACAGATACAATGACAAATCTGTTAATACCGCTTCCACCGTTGGAAGAACAGCATCGTATTGCGGCAAAGATAAAGGAACTTCTTCCATTTTGTGACAGGCTGGTGAAGTAAATGCCAAAGCGTAAGAATGGTGAACAGGAAGCAATAACCATTTTGGAAGGTCTGGGCATAGAAATTGATAAAGACTACTATGACGATAATAGTCATAAGAGCATGCCGGATATCAGATGTAAAGACGGACGCTTCATCGAAGTGACACATACATATCATAACAATGAAATACCGAAAAAGATCAGTAAATTTGATCAGCTTCAGCCGGGAGAGAATTGGAATGATAATTCGAGAAGGCGGTTAGCTGCCGAAGAAGAGTGCGGTCGGGCGTTAGATCGTATTCGCAATCTGGATTATGAGAAGGATGATCAGTTCAGCCTAACTCCGGCAGGGCAGGCGCAATTTAAGAAAGATGCGAAGCTCATAAAAGAACACTTGGGATATGATGTGACGAAACGAGATCCTTATGAGCAACACTCGGAGTTCAAGTGCGATCATCCGTCAATTTCTTTTTCAACGGATAATATCTTAAGGGAAATAACCGGAGATAAAGCAAGAAAATATCCTAATGGAGATGTTGACTTGTTTATCTTTGCAGCTGATGAAGAGTTCAGATTGATGAAAGAACTGCTTGCGCAGATAAGGTGGAATGGAGCTGCCAGTGAATTCCGAAATAAGGTTTTGCTGTCGCCGTTCCCGAAAATCTATGTTTGTGAGTGGTGTTTTGAAACGCAGGAGTATAACACGGTGGATCCGCAACTAGCAGTATTTCATAAGATGAACGGCAGCGTGATAATAGACTGCCATAACGTAAATTGATTGTATATGCAAAAAAGACATATCAAAAGAGAATCGTTCAGAAGCTTTAGCACGCCACTAGAGGTAAACGACTGGTTAACCGAGAATTATACGCGGGAGCAATTGGAAGAATTTGATGGTTTAAGAGGCGACGAGAACCCGATAGGCGATTACAAAGGGGCAGTGTATAAGTATATCAACGAGTGCACACGCTTCATTTATAAGGGGGCGATACCGATACCGGAAGCGGCATATATTCAAGATAAATTGCTAAAAATGGAAATTCCGGAGAATATCAGGGTTTCAAGGTTCGTTGATCTAAAAGAGTTTGTGATGCTTATAAGGGAAACAGCATTTAGCAAGAGTATGCTTTATAAAAGCTTTATGAGCACGACATTGCTAAAAGATTACTGTCGCATTGATGATATCAGAAGAGAGCGGCATGTATTTCCAATATCGATTTATGTCCCGAAGGGAACCCCGGGGATGTATATATCAGACAATGAGCCTGAATTTCCCGAATATGAAATCCTGTTTCCACACGGATTGCATATAGAGCGGATAAGTATAAAAGAGTATTTGATCACACCATGAAAAGGAGAAAAGATGACAATACAGGAAACGATAGCATACTACAAAGAAAATATTTCAAAATGCTGGGAAGGCGAGAAGTATAAATGGATAGCGGTAAAGCATTATAAAGAGCATTGGAACATAGATGCAGAAGACTTTGCAGGCATGCTTGAAGAGTCGATCCGACTGTCTTACAACCTTCTTGCCGGAGGTATGTATTATGCCAGCAAGATGGTCTGTGAGTTTGCACGCTTCGATCCTGAAAAAATTCGCAGCTTATTCAAGCTTCTTTACAATGAGAATCTGCCCTTGTCTGAAAGACTGCAGCCGTTCAGAACTGGATGCGAGGAAGTTCGTGAGGCGTTCCAAAAGAGTCTTCCGGAAGGGAATAAAGCCTTTAACCATTATCAGGACCTGAGGGCTATGTGCGTTTATTTGTCCTTCGAGTATCCCGAAAAATATTTCCTGTTCAAGTACAAAATGTATGTCGGATATAAGAAACTCATAGGATTTGAGGAACAGAGCAGTGAGACTGACTCAGATCTCCGCAAATATGATAATTTTGCCCATTTGTGTCAGGCTGTAGTAGACGAGATAAATAAAGATGAAGAACTCAAAAAGTCACAGCAGGCTCTGTTGGGGAATAATCCGACTTGTTATGACGATCCTTCATACCATCTTCTCGCTCAGACAATAGTATATGTTAGCGCTGAGATGGCTAATGAAAAAGCACAGGAAAGTGAAGCGGTTGCTGATTCAGATGTTGAGGTAAAGCGATATTGGATATATTCACCCGGTGAAGGTGCTTATCGCTGGGACGAATGCTACAGCAAGGGAATAATGAGTCTTGGATGGGACGAGATTGGCGATTTCTCTGCGTATGCAAGCAAAGAAGACATGAAACAGGCCATGAAGGAAAAGATTGATCCCACCCGATCGTTTACGAATGCGGTTCACGCGACATGGCAGTTTGCTCATGACATGAAACCCGGTGATGTGATTTTTGCCAAGAAAGGCATGCATATCCTTGTTGGCCGTGGTGTTGTCGAGTCAGAGTATATATATGATACGGACAGAAAAGAATTTCAGAGTATAAGAAAAGTAAATTGGACACATAAGGGAGAATGGAATCATCCCGGCCAGGCTGTTACGAAGACACTTACGGATATTACACCGTATACGGATTATGTTAAGCAGCTCAACGCGTTGTTCGAAGATGAGGAAATGGACGCGGATGATGAACCGGAAGTTACTTATCCTGTTTATGATGCGGAGAATTTCCTTGAAGATGTCTATATGGATGAGGACAGCTACAATACCCTTGTAGGTCTTGTCAGGAATAAGAAAAATGTAATACTTCAGGGCGCGCCCGGCGTCGGGAAGACTTACGCTGCAAAACGTCTGGCATATTCAATGATGGGCGAGAAGAATCCGAACCGTGTTGTGATGGTGCAGTTCCATCAGAGCTACTCGTATGAAGACTTTATTATGGGATTCCGCCCGTCTGAAAAGGGTTTTGAACTAAAGTATGGTGTCTTCTATAATTTCTGCAAAAAAGCCGAGATCGACAGCGAGAACGAGTATTTCTTTATCATAGATGAGATTAACCGAGGAAATATGAGTAAGATATTCGGAGAGCTGTTCATGCTCGTAGAAGGCGACAAGCGAGGCGTTGAACTGCAGTTGCTTTACTCTGATGAGAAGTTCTCAGTTCCTAAAAATGTTTACATCATCGGAATGATGAATACTGCAGACAGAAGCCTTGCTTTGCTTGATTACGCTTTACGCAGAAGATTTGCATTTTATGACATAAAGCCCGGCTTTCAAAGTGATGGTTTCCGCAATTATAGGAAAAATCTTTCCAGCGACAAGTTTGATCACCTGATAAACGGCGTTGAAAGCCTGAATGAAGCTATTTCACAGGATCCTTCTTTGGGAGAGGGGTTCTGCATCGGTCATAGCTATTTCTGCAATCTGAAGGAAGTGTCAGATCAGGCATTATCAGGTATTGTGGAATATGAGCTTATTCCGCTCCTGAAAGAGTATTGGTTTGATGAGCCTGTTAAAGTAAAGGATTGGACAGAAGCGTTAAGGAGCGCAATAAAGTGATACCGATCAGGAATATTTACTATATGCTCGCGTATGCCTTTCAGGTTCTTAATGAACAAGGCTATAAGAACATAACAGCGGAGCACTTTGAGAACGTGGCGGATCTGTGCGCGGCCATACTGATAAAAGGTGTTTCACTGCAGATCAAGCGTGGTCTCAGCCGGGAGTATATTCAGGATACGGAGCCGTTATCAGCGCTTCGTGGACGTATTGAGATATCTGAATCCATAAAGACAAGGAGCATCTTAAAACGTCAATTGGTTTGTTCCTACGATGAGTTCTCCGAGAATTCATATATGAACAGGATTCTTAAAACCACGATGGAACTGCTTCTGCGCGCAGATATTGATAAAAACAGAAAAAAAGAGATCAGAAAACTTCTGGTGTTCCTTGCGAATGTGGATACTTTGGATATACACACTATTAACTGGAAGATTCAGTATAACAGAAATAATCAGACTTATCGGATGCTTATATCGGTCTGCTATCTGGTAATAAAAGGATTATTACAGACTACATCCAACGGTACCTTGCGCTTTATGGATTTCTTCGATGAACAGAGGATGTGTCGCTTGTATGAGAAGTTTATTCTCGAATACTACCGCAAAGAGTTCCCGCAGATTAATGCAAACGCATCACAAATTCCCTGGGCATTAGACGATGATGTGAAGGACATGCTTCCTGTCATGCAGACGGACATTATGCTCAGCTATAAGGACCGGACACATATTATCGATGCAAAGTATTATGCTCACTCGCTTCAACAGCAATATGACCGTTATTCGATTCATTCTGGAAACCTTTATCAAATTTTCACATATGTAAAAAACAAAGAGTGTGAACTTGCCAAGAAGAACGGCGGTATTGTTTCGGGAATGCTTCTGTATGCGAAAACGGATGAGGCGGTTTTTCCGGAGAATGCGTATCATATGAGTGGAAATGCGATAGAAGTCAGGACACTTGACCTAAACAAAGAGTTCGGTGAGATAAGAGAGCAGCTTAATGGTATAGTCTACAAGTATTTTTCCGAAGGTGGGAAGTAGGCTAAATCATTCAAAGTATATGAGGACCTGAAATGAGAGGATAATGATATGCCGCTCCGGATTGTTCGAAATGATATTACAAAGATTCGTGCAGACGCAATTGTCAATACGGCCAATCCCAAGCCACTATATGGCAGTGGAACGGATGGCGCGATATACAAAGCGGCGGGAGCAGATGAACTTTTGGCAGAGCGCTGTAAGATCGGGGTTATAAAACCAGGAGATGTGGCGATAACACCGGCATTTAAACTCAAGGCAAAGTATATCATACATACAGTCGGGCCTTCGTGGCACGGAGGAAATAAAGGGGAGTATGATACCTTACGGAGTTGTTATAAAAAATCTCTGGGAAAGGCACTTGAACTGAAATGCAATAGTATTGCTTTCCCTTTGATAGCGACCGGAGTATATGGCTTCCCTAAGGCTGATGCATTGCAGATAGCAATGCAGGAGATTAGCAGTTTTTTGATGGATCTTGATACTGATCTGAATGTCAAGATAGTCGTATTTGATAAAAAAGCGTTCAGGCTGACCAAGAATCTGTTTGTACAGGTTGAATCCTTTATAGATGATGAAGAGGTAATTAAGGTCCACAGAGAGGAGTATGGAGCGAGGGAACTCGAACGGGCCGAATTGGAGTTTTGTCGTGAATATGATAATAGTGACTGGAACGATGGTGCTAACTCCGCTTGCTATTCTGCAAGTATTCTGAAACTGGAGCAGCCCGAGCTCGATGCAACGACAAAGAAACCTAAGGTCCCGTTCAATGAAAATACTTTTGACAAATCCCTGTATATGAATGATGGAAAGGCGGATTCGGCATTTAGGGATGAATTGTGGAAGCTGCTTCAAGAAAAAGATATTGATAACAGTACAGTGTACACCCGAGCCAATATAACACGGAAGGCGTTTTCAAAGATCATTTGTGGGGATACTAAGGTTCCGCAGAAAAGAACGGTTCTCAGCTTTTGCATTGGTCTGAAGCTGAATCTTGAAGAAGCAGAAGAGCTGCTTGCTAGTGCGGATATGGCGTTTAATCCTTATAATAAAAGGGATAAATTGGTTAAACAGTGCATTCTCTATGAACAGTATGATATCGATGCAATCAACGATATGTTGTTTGCGTGTGACCTTCCACAGCTTTGCACAGGGTGTGATTGAAAAGAGCAGGAGACTGCTCTTTTCCCATATCAGAAAAGTGTCCCCCGCCGGGCGACGTTTTTTGAAATGTTTTGTAGTACTCTTGTATCAGATCAAGACAAACATTAAATTTGAAAGAGAGGTACAAAACTATGTATGGAGCAATTCTCGGAGATATTATCGGAAGCAGGTTCGAGTTTGACAGAGGCGGAAAGACAAAGGATTTCGAACTGCTGACAGAGGAAAATGAGTTTACCGATGACAGTGTTATGACGGTTGCGGTAGCCGAAGCACTTTTGGAGGCCGGAAAGGATGCTTCAGTAGAAGAGATAGGAACTGCCTGCATCCGTTCTATGAAGAAGTGGGGAAGAAAATATCCGAATGCCGGATATGGCGGAAGGTTCCGTATCTGGTTAAAGGAAAAAGAGCCCATGCCGTATGGAAGCTATGGTAATGGATCTGCCATGAGAGTGTCTGCGGCAGGCTGGCTGTATGATTCTTTGGAAAGAACGAGAGAAGTGGCCAGGGCGACCGCAAATATCTCTCATAATCATCCAGAAGGAATTAAGGGAGCAGAGTGTACTGCGGCAGTCATCTTTATGGCAAGAAACGGTGCTGGCAAGGAAGAGATTGCTGATTATGTCATTAAGGAATTTGGATATGATTTCTCTGCATCCCTTAAGGAAATGCGCAAGAGACATGAGCATGTGGAAAGTTGTCAGGATTCCCTTCCCAAAGCTCTCAGAAGTTTTATGGACGGTCATTCTTACGAAGATATAGTCCGTAATGCTGTTTCGCTCGGTGGTGATACAGACACGATTGCTGCTATCGCGGGGGCTATGGCTGAAGGCTTATATGGTATTCCGGTTTCTCTCACGGCAGAATGTCTGTCTCGGATTAGCCCTGATATGCGTGAGGTTGTAGAACGTTTTGACACAGCACTTGGCCGTAATGAGGATGAGAACGAAGATGATGAATACAAGGGAAACCGACCTTTGACTGAGACACTGCAAAGGTTTATATACGAACAAGACGGGGAAAAACGAAAAGAAGCTTTCTTTTCTTTCCTAAACGCATTGGCAGCGAGAATGACCGATGGAGGAAGAGTACCCATGTCTTTTGAGGATGTGAATAATACATTTGCCAGAAGTTTTGATCCTGATCAAATACAAGTGGGTGATACTATACACATGGAAGAGCAGGCAAGGCTTAGGATGGATACCATGCAGGACCAGGAGGGAAATTTCTGGCTGCCGCTGTTCACTGACATGGACGAACTGCATAAAGGCCAGACAGCGAATGTGATCATGCCGGTATATATTTATGATGTACTTGAATTTGGCTTTGGCGGCGAAAACCTGAGTGGTGTTGTAATTAATCCATTTGATAATTCGTTTACATTGAACAAGGATTTACTGAGAAATATCCTTGATGACTATAGAGCATGGGCTGATAAGAAAGGGATCAAGATTCACACAAGTTTTGAAGAATAGGAGAACCCAGTATGGTAGAAGTTCAATCATTGATATTAAACCTGTCATTCCCTAAAACGTTGGATCAGGTTCTGGAAGTTGAGAAGAAGCAGGGAAGATTTGATATAGAAACTTTAGAGACAGCCATTCATGATGGAAATGAATTGGTATATGAATGGACTGTAGCAAAATGGATAAAACCGGATGATATCATATTTTTTATGCATTCCAAGAGTTCCAACCACACTATAGTAAGACTTAGAAACGAATTAAAGACTATGAGCTGGGCTTACAAGCCGGAAGATGTAGCAATAATAGAGCGAGCGCTGGAACGGGGACTAAAGGTATATGAAAAATATGGCGGCAAGATTTTCGCAGCCGGTCGTGTTTTGGAAATGCCTACAGTTACCAACTATGCGGAGATGGGTATATCACCTCATTGGAAATCACGTATTAGTGCGTATGTTGATGACTGTTTCCTTCTGGAGAAACCACTTGACCTGGAGGTCTTTGGCAAGTTCATCAAGCTTTCGTGCGGAGGTTCCATAACACCCGTATATGGAGAATACTTCGAGCGACTAAAGAATATGATAAAAGCTGATAACGCCATTCCTGCATATTTGGAAGAAAGCATAGCCATGCCGATACCGCTTATGAAAATAAATGCAGAGAACTGGATCGAAGTGGCTTCAAGGCACAGACAAAGATTTTTGTACGAGAGTCAGTTCAGAGCGTTTTACGTGGACTTTTTCCTGAAGTCATTGGGTGACAGGAAGAAAATATTTAGCGAGTGTGCCTGCAAGAAGCCAACCATCCGAACATCCTTTATCGACAACGTCATCTTGTTTAACGGATACTATCTTCCCGTTGAGGTGAAACTTGCTGTAAGTGCAGAACATGATATATGCGGTCAGGTAGACAAGTATTGTAATCTAGATGATCTTTATCTTGACAAGAAAGAAAACGAAAAAGCACCGATCGACCGAGTCTATCCTGCTAATGTGTTGGTTATTGATACTATGGATATCTACCTGTATTCAAGTAAAGAACGTGATATCCAAAAGATATTTAGCCTCGATCAGATCAGGGATAGAAGTGATATTTTGCTCTTCCGGGAAAAATTAATGAAAGTTTTGGCGAGGCCGAACAAAAATGATTAAGAACGAGACAAAAGAATATCTGCGGACAATAAGGAGAAAAGAGACATGGGAAAATATTATACAAGATGCCCGTTCTGCGGTAATTCTGATACAGCAAAGATTATATATGGGTATCCCTTGTTCAATGATGAAATGCAACGTAATCTCGCCACAAAGAAATGGGTTTTGGGCGGATGCTGCCTAAGCGTTGCAGAAGTTAACGGCAAAACGGTTTCTCTTAAGCCTGCAAGAAGGTGCAATTCCTGTAAAAAGGATTTTGGAACGAATCCCATTCTGGTCGATAAGAAGACCGGGAGGGCAGAAGACTATAGGGACATTGTGACATCGGTTGAACTGTCAATAGGAGGATTCCATGGTGGCTGGACCGAGGTTTCTCTTACAATGAATAAGGAAGGTGCCTTTGTACATGTCTATCCCTCAATACGCAACATGCGTGAAGAAGATTTATTGTTGGACCATCAGATTTCTGCCTCAGAGTGGGAAACGTTTATGGATACTCTCTATGCAAAAATGCACCTTCATGAGTGGAAAAAGAAATATGTGGATCCTTACGTGCTGGATGGTACTCAATGGAGCTTAAAGATAAAGATGCGGGGCAAAAGAAAACGCACATATGAAGGCAGCAACGATTATCCGCCTTACTGGAGGGCATTACTGAATA
>JAEEGL010412266.1_pt1 | contig 30406 bp, 29 predicted proteins | sample 9134231 | NCBI WGS metagenome assembly JAEEGL01 (sample SAMN16246548, study PRJNA631951) | gut metagenome | biome: gut microbiome; feature: rumen; material: fiber-attached | host: Bos | place: Iran: Karaj | collected 2018-10 | reverse complement strand
GGTGACACTTATACAACATTAGATGGAGTAGAAAGAAAACTAACAAGCAATGACTTAATGATTAAAAATGGAGACCAATACTTTTGTATTGCGGGTGTCATGGGTGGATTAGATAGTGAAATACTACCTGATACAACATCAGTATTCTTAGAAAGTGCAAACTTTGATGCTGGATCAATTAGAAAAACAGCAGTTGCATTAGGTCTAAGAACTGAAGCATCAGCTAGATATGAAAAATCATTAGATCCTAATATGACAATTATTGCTCTAAAGAGATTAGTTTATCTATTAAGATGCGAGAACCCAGATATGAAAATAGTATCTAATTTAACAGATGTATATCCAAATAAATTAGAGGAATGTGAAATAGAATTAACTAAACAAAAGTTAGCTGTATATATGGGTAAAGAACTAGAAGATAAAGAAGTAGAAAAGATACTTGAATCGCTTGGATTTGGTGTTAAAACTACTGCTAAATCATATAAAGTAACTGTACCTACATTTAGACATAGTAAAGATATAAATATACCTGAGGATTTAATCGAAGAAATTGCAAGAATGCATGGATTCGAAAACATTGAGGAAACATCATTAAACTTAAGTTTATATTCTAAAGAAGTAGAAAATATATTCACTCAAGAATACCAAGTTAAGAGTTTACTAGCTACTAAATATAACCTACATGAAGTTCATAGTTATGTTTGGTATGATACTGAAATGTTAAAGGCTGTAGGTATTGAAAAAGATGGTGTTAAATTAATAGGTAAAACAGAGAACAATGTCTTAAGAGATGACTTAAGTTTCTCATTATTAAACATTGTTAATGCTAACTTCAAAAATATGAATAAATTTGGTTTATTTGAAATAGGAACCACTATTGAAAATAAGACTGAAAATCATAGACATTTATCTATCTTGTTATGTGACGAAGATAAAAATGTTGAGGAAAACTATAACTTAGCAAAAAGCATAGTTGCTGTATTATTCAAACAATTAAAGAATTTTGATATTAAATTAGAAACTACTGAAACAGGTAAAGAATATTATGAAAGACTATATTGCAAAAATATAATTGCAAATGATAAAAAATATGGTGAAATTAACATCTTTACTAACAAGATAATTACTAAATTATCAAAGAAGAAAATTGTTATTTCAATTGAAATAGATTTCGACTTATGGGTAGAATTAAATAAAGAAACGATCCTAGAAAAAGAAGTAAGTAAATATCCAACAGTAAACTTAGATTACACAATTATCTTAAATAAAGATCAAAAATATGAAGATTTAGACAAGATAATATCTACATTTAATAGCAAGTTAATTAATAGTTATTCACTAGTATCAATTTATGAAAACAAATATACTATTAGATTCAATGTTGGAAAGCTTGATAGAACACTAGATACAGACGATTTATCTAAGTTTAAAGAAAGATTTATTGTTCACATTAAAGACAATGGATTAAACATTATAGAGTAGATTATAAAAATCTACTTTTTAATTGTATTAATGTTATAAAAATGATACGATAAAATTATAAGATAGGATGAGAAGCATGAATTATAGTGAAGAAAATAAACCAGTAATATTGTTTGAAAAAGAAGTGGGAATAAAGCCAAAGAAAAAAATCCCAGTATCCGTAATTATTATTATGGCAATTGTTTTAATAGCAATACTAATATATATTTATTGCACAAATTTTATTGAAAAAAGTGGTGTGGTAATATATCCCGAAGGTAAAACAAAGGAAACTGTTGAAATTGGCGATATAGTAAAAATAGGAACAGAGGAATTTTATGTTATAAAACATGATGGGAAAAATTTAGTGTTACTTGCACATTATAATTTAAAAGTGGGAGATATTTTTGATATGGCGAATTATACCCGTATTGGAGAATACAAAAGTGATGAAAATGGTTATGGAATACAAAGTGAGGATACTAAAGGATGCGCTTCACAAGAACCAATTTGTAATGGAACGGTGCCATTTGCAACAACACATGTAAAATACTGGCTTGAGAAATGGGATAGTTATTCTCCGAGAGAATGTGAAGTAGCCGGTGAAACTGTACAGTGTGCATATGTATATGATCAAAATAGCAATATATATCAGTATGTAGATAATTACAAAAATTATTTAAAAAAGCAAGGCGCTGTAATAAAAGAAGCACGATTATTAAGTTTGGAAGAGGCATATGAACTCGGTTGTGTAAAAGCAGATTGCGAAAATGCCCCGAAATTTTTAACTGAGACAGAATATTGGCTTGGAACAGCATGGTGGCTTAAGCCAGAAAAAAAGGAAACTTCAGTATGGGCGATTGCCCCTATTAGTATTCTTGTTTTATATCCTCAACCTCCTATAAGTGATACTAATACTGGGGTTCGTCCGGTAATAGTTATTTAATAATTAAGATTTAAGTATTAAACATTATAAAGTAGATTATAAAAATCTACTTTTTAATTGAATAAAACGCCAAAAATTGGTATAATTATATCGTAAATTACAGGAGGAATGTGCTATGCCAACTATTGTAGAAATTTCAAAAGAAACCGTAATAAAAAAAGCGGTTGGAATAGTTTCAACAAAAGGCTGGAATTCCCTAAATGCAAGAGATCTTGCAAAGGAATTGGGAATATCTACAAAACCTTTATATAGAATCTACAAATCCATGGACGAAATCAAAGAAGATGTTCATAAAGAAATAGAAAACGAATACAATAAATTCATAACGGGCAGAATTGATAAAGAAAGAGCACTAATAACATCTTGTGCGGCATATGTTGAATTTGCTCAAAGGTATAAGAATTTATTTGTATGTTTATTCTTATCAAATAACCTAAAATGGAAATCTATTGAAAACGTTCTAGATGAAAAATGGAATCAACCGATTATTATTAATTTAGTAAATAAACAGGGATTGAATTTCAAAGAAGCAAAAGAATTATTTATAAATGTATGGCTATATAGCAATGGCTTAGCAACGCTTTTGGCAACAAATGATATTAATATTTCTGAAGAGGAAATAGTAAGAAGTATCACCTCAATTTATGAGGCAATAACCAAATGAGCGCCATAATTATATTGGTGTCCATAGTCTTATCATTAGGTAGATTTGCAACAACTTATACTGAACCGGTAAAACCAACAGTTGAATCACACGAAGTAACCATTTATATTTTTAGAGGTAATGGATGTCCACATTGTACAAATGCGGTGAAGTATTTTAATTCTCGTCATGAAGAAAATGTAAATGTTGTAACTTATGAAGTATGGTACAACTCAAACAATGAAAAATTGCGTTCCTTAGTTTTAAATGAGTTGGAATTAAGTACAAAAGGAGTACCATTTATTATTGTTGGCGATACCTATTATTTTGTTGGCTTTTCAAATGGCGATGAAATAATGAATATAGCCATAAAAGAAACTCAAAATAAAGACTATGTTGATTTAGTTCAAAAAGTAATTGAGAAAAATAATATAGAAAATATAACAGCAACTTCGATTGAAGAAGCAATTAATGAAGAAATGTAATAGGAGTAAAAAATGAAAATAAATAAAGTAGGAATAGTGAGTATTATATGTGCTCTATTTGTAATATCTGTAGCATTAGGATTAATGCTATCTTCTATGGGCAATAAAATACATTCTAAAGGATTAAAAGTAACAGATCACGAAAAAATAACAATCTATATTTTTAGAGGAGATGGTTGTCCTCATTGTGAAGAAGCTATCAAATATTTCAAAACAGTTGAAGATGAATATAAAGATTTTATTCAATATGTTACTTATGAAACATGGAATAGTGAAGCTAATCACGATTTTTTAGGATTAGTTGCTAAAAGATTTGGAGAAGAAAAATATGGAGTTCCATTTATTGTAATTGGAGACAAGCATTATGTCGGCTATAGAACAGGATCTGGCATAGGAATGATTAATTACGCTCTTGAACAATACAAAAATGATGATTACAAAGATATTGTTAAAGAAATAATTGAAACAAACAATCCAAGTGGAATTGAATCTAAAACATTAAAAGAAATTGAGGGATAGTAATTCATGAAAAAAAACAAGAAAAAGGTAATAATTATTTCGGCAATATGTGCGGTTTTATTTATTGGCTTAGTAGTAGTATTATTAGCGTTAGCTAGCAAAAGCGACAAGAAAGATTTACCTAAGAAAACAGATCATGAAAAAGTATCAATATATATTTTTAGAGGTGACGGCTGCAGCCATTGCCACGATGCAATAAGTTATTTATACAATAATATAAATCCATACAAAGATTACATTGAAGTAAAAACTTATGAAGTATGGAAAGATGTACATAATAAAATGCTATTTGATTCAGTTATTCAAAAATTTGGTAAGGAAAAATCAGGAGTTCCATTTATTGTAATTGGTGATGCATACTATTTTGAAGGATATGCTGACAATGGTAATGATTTTATAAAGACTGCTTTAGAAGAATATCAAAACGATGAATATAAAGATATTGTAAAAGAAACCATTGAAGAAAATAAATATGAAAATTTAAAAATGACTACGTTAAAAGAAGCTGCAATTGAAGAAAAAATAGCTTCTGAAGGAAATGGATTATTTGCAATGTTAGGTGTATTTGCTGCTGTTATAATTGGAGTGGGAATATTCCTTATTGTTACAAAAGAAAATTAATTCTCATTATGTGAGAATTTTTTTAATTCTTATTCAAATAAATCGATTTACATGCTATAATATATAATAGTGATGATATATGAATAAAAAAGGATTTACATTAATTGAAATGCTTGCCGTAGTAGTAATACTGGCAACAACATCAATCTTAGTAGGAATAAATATTAATGCTATGATTGAAAAGAATAGACAAAAGGAGAGAACTGATTATCGTAAGACAGTTTGTGACGCCGCATTATCAATTCTATCGTACGAAAAGTATAAAGAAGGAACAATCAATGTTGATGTTAACGGTGTAGAGTCAACTTATGCTTTTGCGTATAATATCAATGGAGAAAGAACTACGTTAGAAAAATGCGTTAAAGAAAAAATTGATGATAAAATAAGATGTGTCATTCGTATTAAAGGTCTAGTGTATGCTGGAATATTGTCAGAGGCATTAGAAAACAAATATGAGAAAGAACCTTTAAGAGATACGTTAGCTTATATCGATGATGAAAGTGGTACTTCAAATGATAAGGCTAGTATCGTTATTGACATTTCTCCAAGAACAGGAATGAGAAAATGCGACTTCTACGCAAGAGATGGAGCACCGAGATATTTAAATTTTTGTGATTGGAATATCAAAGTAGATAACCCAGAAAGAGATAGACTAATGGACGCATGCAAGCGAACAATGGATGCAGAATAAAAAGGAAAACAAGATGAAGGATAGTATAATTAGTACACTTGAAAATATTGATAGAGCTAAAAATTTAATGGAAATATATGATTTGTTAAATTTGAAGTCAACTGAGGATTATAAAACTCTTGAATTAGAAATAAATAAACTAGTTCAATCAGGAATTATTCACGAGACTAAAAAACATGATTATATTTTAATGAAATTTTGTTCATCATTAAGAAGTGGAAAACTTACTACCAATAAATCAGGAAATGGATTTCTAATCCAACAAAACGCTGACGACATTTATATTGATAGACACAATATGAATGGAGCTATTAATAACGATATCGTTGTTGTAGACGTATTTACCTATCATGGTAAAAAAGAGGGAAAGGTTATAAGAATTCTTGACAGAAATCTTAATAACATAGTTGGAGAAATCACATTTAGAAAAAACCACTTGATTTTTATCCCAGATGACAAAAAAATGGGATTAGAAATCGAATTGACTAGAGAGAGTACTAGCCAATGTGTTGACGGTCATAAGGTATATGTTGAAATTGTTAAAAAAATAAACAATCGAAAATACATTGGACGAGTTATTAAAATAATAGGTCATAAAAATGACCCAGGAACAGATATTTTATCAGTTGCTTATAAACATGGATTTAATCCTAAATTTCCAGATGCAGTTGAGGAACAATTAAAATCTATTCCTTCAGAAGTAGATCCTAGTGAATTTAGTGGAAGACATGATTTAACTGGTGAGATGATTTTCACAATAGATGGTGATGATACAAAAGATATAGATGATGCAATTAGCTTTAAGAAAAATGGAAACATGTATGAACTTGGTGTTCACATCGCCGATGTATCATATTATGTTAAACCAAATACACCAATATATGATGAAGCATTTAAAAGAGGAACATCATCTTATTTAGCGGATACGGTTATTCCAATGCTACCACATCAATTATCAAATGGTATTTGCTCACTTAATCCTAATGTTGAAAGATTAGCAATAAGTTGTGTAATGCAAATTGATGGTGCTGGTAAAGTTAAGGAATACGATATTTTCCCAAGTGTTATCAAAAGTCGAAAACAAATGACATATAAGAATGTCAACAAGATTCTAATGGAAAACATAGTTCCAGAAGGATATGAAGAATTTGCAAATACATTAAAAGAAATGAACGAACTTGCTCATATACTACGTAAAGAGAAAGTGAGCAGGGGATATATAGAATTTGAAGTAGATGAAGCAAAAATCATCCAAGATGAAAAAGGTGTATGTATCGGTGTAATAAAAAGAGAAAGATATGATGCCGAGAAACTAATCGAGGATTTCATGATTGCCGCTAACGAAACGGTAGCATCTCATATTTCAAATATGGATTTACCATCAATATATCGTGTTCATGATAAACCAAGTAGTGATAAGATTGAGGATTTCTTAAATTTATTAAAATGTTTAGGATATACCCTTAAGACTAGAACTATAGACTTAACTCCAAAGAGTATGCAATATATTCTTGAGGAATTAAAAGACAAACCAGAATATCCAATTTTAGCAGATATGCTATTAAGAAGTATGCGTAAAGCAATATATTCTTCTCACAATATTGGACACTTTGGTTTAGGAAGTACAAACTACACACATTTCACATCGCCAATTAGAAGATTCCCAGATTTAACAATTCATAGATTGTTAAGAACCTATCTATTTGAACACAAAATAAATAATGAAACAATCAATTTCTTTGGAAATTACTTAGTAACAGTTGCAGATCAATCAAGTGAAAGAGAGCAAGAGGCTGTTGAAGCTGAACGCGAAGTCGATGATATGAAGATGGCGGAATATATGGAATCTCACATAAACGAGAAATATTGTGGTATAATATCAACTGTAACTAAATTTGGAATGTTTGTTATGTTAGATAATCTAATTGAAGGTTTAGTTCATATTAGTACCTTATCAGGCTATTACAACTATGTACCTGAACAATTATCATTAATATCAAACGATAGAAGAAATAGATATAGAGTTGGCGATAAAGTAAAAGTAATTGTCACTAGAGCGTCTAAAGAAACAGGACAAATAGATTTCGAATTAGTAGATGATGGTGATCAGAATGGAGATAAAAAACAAGAAAGCATACTTTGATTATTTTATTATCGAAGAAATAGAAGCTGGAATAGTATTAACAGGGACTGAGATAAAGTCGGTAAGGGGTAATCATGTACAGCTAAAAGACTCATTTGTAAGAATAAAAGATAACGAAGCTTATGTATTAAATATGAACATAAGTAAATACAAAGAGGCTAATCAATTTAATCATGAAGAAGATAGGACAAGAAAACTACTACTTCATAAAAAAGAAATAAAGAAATTAAAAGATAAAACCCAAGTTGAAGGAATGTCGATTGTTCCTCTTAAGATGTATATAAAGGACGACCATGCTAAACTATTAATAGGACTAGTAAAAGGTAAAAAATTATATGATAAAAGAGAAACAATTAAGAAACGAGATTTAGAAAGGGAAACAAGGTATTAAAATGAGAAAAAAGAAATTAAATATTAAATTCATTATAATAACTGTGGCATTATTTGTAATTGTTGGTGCTTTGTTAGTGGTTTCGCTTACTCAAGGAACCAAAGGATTCTTTAACAAAAATAAGGAAAACTCAAATAACAATGCAAATGAAAAAATCCCTGAAGAAAAAGAACCGGTTGATGAACCAGTTCCAGTTGTAGAAACAAGCAAGTTTAAAATATACGATACCACAACTAAAACTCGTCCATATGCCGTAATGATAAACAATATCGGCGTAGCAAGACCGCTTCAATCGGGGTTACAAGATGCCTACATAATCTATGAAATGATTGTTGAGGGAGGCATCACAAGATATTTAGCATTATTTAGAGATGTGAAAGTTGATAGAATTGGATCAATAAGAAGTTCAAGACATTATTATTTAGATTATGTTTTGGAAAATGATGCAATTTATGTTCACAATGGACAAAGTCCTCAAGCACAAGCAGATTTTTCTGCATTAGGAATCAATCGTATTGAGGCTGAAGCTCCAAATACAGGTATTAGAGACAAAAGCCTAAATGTTGCAAGAGAACATACATTGTTTACTACGACAGATTTATTGAACAAAGCTTATGAAAAAACAAAGTTCCGTAAGGAAACAAACAAAGAAGCTTTATTAAATTATGTTGCTGAAGAAGTTGATCTATCACAAAAAGAAGGAGCAAAAAAAGCTGATAAAGTTGATATAACATTTTCTAATTCAACTAAATCATCATTTAAATATGATAGTGAAAAAGGTTATTATTTAAGAAGTGTAAATGGAAAAGCTCATAACGATTATGTTACAAAAGAGCAATATCATTTTAAAAACATAATAACGTATCAAGTTAAGAATGCAACCATTAAAGGGGACAATAAAGGAAGACAAGAATTTGCCAATATAGGATCAGGTAAAGGATACTATATAACAAATGGCTATGCAGTACCAATTAAATGGAAAAAAGATTCAAGAAGCAGTCAAACAGTCTATACATATGAAGATGGTACGAAAATAGAAGTAAATGATGGAAATACATTCATTGAAATTCAACCAACAAATCAAAAATTGGTAATAGAATAGAAAGAGGGATAAATATGATAGAATTTGCAAAAAATATTGCGGAAAATTATCCGTGGTTAACTTGGGTAATATTTGTATTAGCTATTGTCTTATTATTTGGATACCTAGTTGAGAATTATTGGAAAGATAAAGTTAAGACAATACTTGATTCAAGTAAAAAGGTTAATCCAACAATTAATTTGAATCAAGAACAACCTGCTGAAGAAAAGCAACCTGAAGCACAGAATGCACCAGAGACAGTTGCTCCTCAACAACAAGTTAATTTAGCTCAAATGGTTCAACAAGGTAATGTTGCCGGAACACAAGATGCTCAACAAGGTGCACCTGTTCAACCGGCTGCAGCACAACCATCAGCAGAAATACCAGTAGTTAATCAACCATCAGCAGAACAGTCAGCAGTTGCTCAACCTGAGGAAGCGCCTCAAGCTGTTGATCCAAATGCACAAGGACAAATTCCACCAGAAGTTTATCAAGATGCAGTTCAAAATATTGATCCAAGCATCTTACAGGTTGACTCATCAATTGATGTTAGCAGTTTGCCAGTATATAATCCAACTGATCAAAATTAGTTGGAATTTTATACTTTTTTGATATAATTAACAAGGAAGGTGATTAAATGAGTTTAGCAGTATTATGGAATTCATTTACAAAAATACTAGATATATGCATCATATGGATTGCTATATATTACATTATCAAAAATGTTAAAAATAATATAAAAATGACCCTATTAATAAAGGGAATAATCATTGTATTAATAGTTAAAGTAATAAGTGAAGTATTAAACCTATATACAGTAGGAATGTTACTTGAATACGTATTCGAGTGGGGACCTCTTGCTGTAATAGTAATATTCCAACCAGAAATAAGAAGTGTTCTAGAATCATTAGGTAGAACGCAATTATTAGGAAGAAATAAAGTCTTAACAGTAGATGAAAGAGAAAAAGCAGTATATGAAATAATGAAAGCTGTTGATTTCTTTCATAAAAACAAAATTGGTGCCTTAATGGTAATTGAAAGAGAAGTATCATTACAACAATATATTGAAGGCGCTCAAAAAATTTATGCCGATTTAAATGAAGCATTATTAGAGACAATATTCTTCCCAAATACAGCATTACATGATGGTGGAGTTATTATTCAAGGAAATAGAATTACTTGTGCTGGAGCAGTTTTTAAAACAAGTATGAATCCTGATTTATCTAAGAAATTAGGTACAAGACATAGAGCAGCATTAGGTATTGCTGAGGAATCAGACGCTATTGCTTTAATTGTTTCTGAGGAAACTGGTAAGTTCTCAATTGCTCAAGATGGTAAGTTAGATTATAACTTAACTACTGAAGAATTTAGAATGAGATTAATTGAAGCATTAAGCCCTAAGAAAGAAGTATTCTTCGATGCAAAAGATACTGATGATGACGAAGAAGAAAGCGCAGGTGATAACAATGCGTAAGTTATTCAAAGGAATCTATTCAATAATCGATAGATTATTAATATTACCAATCAGTAGAACAATTTATTATTTACAAAAGAGTTTGAAAAAATCAAACCCTGTATTAGATAAATTATTAAATAGTAAGAGATTTATAATATTCTTATCATTGTTATTTGCTGTAGTATTGTTTATATTAACAGATAATAAAGTTATATCACTAATGGAATCTGAGGCAGAAATCATTTCTGGTGTACCCGTAATTGTTAAATATAATGAAGAAGCATATGTAGTTGAAGGAGTACCTAAAACTGTTGATATCACAATTAAAGGTAGAAAAAGTGATATCTATTTAGCTAAACAACTTGGCGAATATGAAGTTGTATTAGATTTAACAGATTACACAGCTAGTGATTCAACATATAAGATTTATTTTAGTTATTCAAAATCAATTGATTCATTAACATATAAACTTGACCCATCTTACGTATCAGTAATGATTAAAAACAAGGTAAGCCAAGTTACATCATTAAGTTATGATTTATTAAATATTGATAAATTAGATCCAAAACTAAGTGTTAAAAACGTAGTTTTAAATAAGAATGAGGTTGTCGTTAAGGGTAGTGAAACAGAACTAGATAAAATAGCGACTGTAAAAGCTCTTATAGACCTAGAAAAAGAAACATTTACTGAAGCAGGTACATATGATATGTCTGATATAAAACTTGTTGCGTATGATAATACAGGTACTATATTAGACAATATTGAAATAGTACCAAACACAATAAGTGCATCAATAACATTAGAAAGTTATTCAGCAGTAGTGCCACTTAAAATACAAACAAATGGTAACTTAATTGCTGGAAAAGCAATTGCATCAATTGCTATTAACAATTCTCCAGAGTATTCATTATCAATCTATGGAGATAAATCAGAAATAGATGCAATAACAAGTATCCCTGTAACAATAGATATTGACGGATACGGAAAAGAAAGTTCTAAAACTTACAACGTAGTACTATCTAAACCAAATGGTGTAAGACAAATGAGTACTAAATCGGTTACTGTAACAGTAACATTTGGCAATGAAGAACAAAAAACAATTGAAATTCAAGATATTACTCATAGAAACATTAAGAGTGGTCTAACAGCCAACTTAATATCTAACCAAAATATTTCAGTTCAAGTTAAAGGTGTATCAAGTGTAATAAATGATATTACCGCTAAAGATATATCTGCATATGTCGATCTAGAAGGATTAACTGCAGGAGAACATGAGGTAGAAGTTAAGATAGAAAATAATAACCCAATGGTTAATTACGTAGTATCTGGAACTGTTAAAATTAATATTCAATAACAAAAAAACATGTGAATCTCACATGTTTTTTTATCTTCCTCTTCCGTTTCTTTTGCCTCTTCTATTTTTCTCCTCTTGAAGTTTTTGATACTGTATTATTGCAGCTTCAGGTAAAGAACAAGGTTTAATATCAGCCTGTGAAGCTATAGAACTTACAGCCATAGTAGCGGCTACTAAAAGACATAGTTTTTTGTTTTTTGAATCTTTCATAATTCCCCCTGTGAAATATAATACTATTAAATTAATAATTATTCAATAAAAAAGATAATCATATGATTATCTTTGTTGATCACCAGATTCTGGTGTATATGCCTTATCTCCTTGCTTTTTTATATAGCCAGTCCAGAATTCTAGCAATTCTTTACCTCTTGAACTTAAACTACCAGTTAATTTAATTACCTCATGTAAAGTTTCCCAACTTGGATTAAAATTACTTGCTACCACCGTAACAGCCTCTTTGCAACTAAGCCCATGGTACAAAGCGCGAAGTAATTGTATGGTAATAGTAACAACTATAATTCTATCAAAGTTTCCTTTAGCTTTTTTACAATATTTGCTCCAATCCTTCTTGCCTTGTGCATCATCAATATAAAGATCACCTTTTATTATATACTCATTTAAATGGTTACCATAATAGTCTATTATTTCATAACCTCTTTCATAAACTATATATTCTTCTCCAACTTTATAATCTTGTTTTGGATCAGGGAAAAATCTAAGATGGAGATCTCTTTCTGCTTTAACTCTACATTCTCCAAACATTTTATAAGCAATTTTTTCTCTTGAAATGCTATCACCTTTGTAATCAGTAGATATATAAGGATTAAAATATACTACTTCTCCTTCACAAGATATACTTTTTATTGCTTGTCCCCAAACTCCTACAAATGCGATATTTTCATGCCCCATAATGCCATCAACACTAATATGTTCATAATCATCAATCCCAAGCAAAGTTTTATCTGCTTGCATAGCAACGCCATTATATACATATTCTATGTGGATTTTTTTGCCAATACATTTTTTTAATTTTTTATTTACAATTACAGCCATTTCTTCCATAGAATCACATCATTCCTTTCTTCTTATGTTCTTAGAATATTTGATTTAGTTAATAATTCTTATCAGTCTATATTAAAATTATATCATGGATAATTGATATATAATAATTTTTTACCTCTACTTTACATAAAAAAAGATAATATTATTTATTATCTTTTTTAGTTTCATCTTCCTTAAAACTATCTATATTGTATGGGTCAGATAAATAATGTCTATCAGAATTAGATAGTAGGTAGTAATCAACAATTAATGTACTATCTTCAGAATTAGCAGCTGCATCACATTGATTTGCATATTTTTCTGTATCATATTCTCCAGAGTTATTTGAATCTGCGTTAACTGCAACAGTAGTTAATCTAATTGAAAAACCAACCAATCCATTTCCTTCCTCGTTATATACAGCCCCATAACATTTTTTTATTACAAAATTAGCTCCAACATTTGGTATTAAAGATAATTGAGATCTTAATTTTTTTGTTTCTGAAGATATTTTTTTCTCAACTTTAGCAACAACTCTAGCTGAATGAAAATCTCTTGGATTTACTGCACAATCATATTCAGTTAAATCATATCCAACATAAGAACTTGAGGAATCATAGTTTGTAGACCCAAATACACAGAAATCATCTGGAGGAGCTTCTCCATCCTCAGTAAGAATAAATAAATAAGAAGTTTTTTCTTCAGATACATTGCCAGATGAATCGTATGCTTCAATTTTTATAGGGTAGACATTAGGCTTATATAATGATGCAAAATTTTCATCTGTATATTTATATGTGCATGGATTTCCTGAATTATCTTCACAGGAATCTATAAAATCATTAATATCATAACTAATACCGTAATTTTCAACTAGATTAGAATTTATACGCAATATGATCTGCTTTTTAAGTTTTAAAATCGGTGGAGTATGATCACTAACAACAACTTTAACATCTTTCTTAGCGTCTCCAACAGATACCTTAACAGTATATTCACCTAATTGATTAGTCTTTAATTGAGAATCATCAACTTTTATTTTATTTTCAGGATAACAATTTTCATCAATTTGTTCAAAATAAGCAAGTTTACTTGGCGCTTTTGCATCTAGTTCAATTTCAACAGATTGTTTAAGAACAGGATCCTTGCAAGTAATTCCTGTTGTACCGCTTTTTCCAAACAATACTACAAGTAATATTATTGTTATAATACCAACAACAGAGATAATTATTATGGTTAAAAGACCTCCACCATCTCTTGAAGTATTTTGATTATTTCCGAAACCTGAATTAATAAAATTTCCCATAGAAATTAACCTACTTTCATATAATATATGATACCATATTTTGAATGCTTTGAATAGTAAAATAAAAAAGCAAATTGACTAATTTGCTTTTCTTTACACTGAATCTCCATCATCTGGAGGGGTAGTTTGTGAACCTTGACTATACTTTTCAAGTTCTTGTTTTACATCATCAGGAATTTCATAAGGGTTCATACTATATGTTCTTGTATGATCAGTATTTAAATAGTAATCAACAATTATTTCTCTGCCACTTGCTATTTCAGCATCACATACATTTGTAATAGTGTTAGCAGGTTTAGGTTCATCATTAATTGTTTCTCCAGTAGGTTCTTCTTCACCATTTTCGGCAGGAGTATTGGCATTAGCATCAGGCGTTGGTAGATTTTTATCAGCGCCACTATCGTTAATACCATCAACTTTATCTCTAGAAACTACTAATCTAATTGAATATCCAACTAGACCATCATCAGTCTCATTTATTACTGGATTTTTACAAATATTTAGATACAATGTTTTACCGTTATTTTGAATTTTGTTCTGTACTTGTACTTTGATTCTTTGTGCCTCTAAATTTGCAACTTCATCAACTTTACTTCTTATTGAATAACTTGTATATGATTGTGGATCGATTGCACATCCGCTTTCTGATACATCATATGCTAAATGATATTTTGTTCTATCATATTTTCTTGTACCGAATTCGCAATTTAATGCTACATCTCCATCAATAATAGTTAATTTAGCGGATACTTCAGTTTTATAAGTCTCTCCTTCATCAAAAACAGAAGCTAATAACTTAACAGTATATTCACCAGGATTGATGTAATGACCATAATCAATTGGTTTTTCATCAGCATCAATATCTGTTGTAACAAATTGTACAACACATTTTAATCCTTCTTTAACTTCACATTTTTCAACAAAATCTTCAGCAGTATATGATATACCATTATTCTCTTTTTCACTATTAGTTGTTAATTTTAATGCCTTCGTTGTTAGCTTTGGAGAATGATTATCAATTACGTTAACCTTGACTTTTATTTCTTCTGGATCTAAATTTTTAACATTTAACACAACCTCATATTCGCCAGCAACTTCATTATTTACATTTTTAGTATCTAATGTAATCTTTTCATCAGGCCAACAAACGTCATTTTTCTCAGTGATATACTCTTTTATATCAGTAGGAACTTCTTGTCCAATTTCAATTGAAATATTATCTTTAGCCACAAAGTTCTTTGGATCACATGTTGTTTTATCTGGCATTATAACCAACTTTGTTGTTTGTGGAATTGTTTGACGACCTTGAGGTAATTCTTGAGTAGGTTTATCATGTGCTATTATTTTTATAGGATATGATCCTGGTTCAAAATAACTAGAAACTTTTTCAAGATCTTCAGGACTATCAACATCATAACTTACTTCACATACACCAGAAGCATCTTCACATTTTTCAACAAAGTCTTCAGGTTTGTAAGATATACCATTATTCTCTTTAGTAACATCGGCATATAAAACAACTTCAGATTTTACTACCAAAAGTGGAACCTTAGTATCTACAAGGTCTACTGTTACAATTTTTGGAGCTGAACTTCCGATTGTAATATCTACGTCATATTTTCCAACAGTAGTAGGGTCAATCTTTGAATAATCAACTTTAACATTTTCCTCGGTATAACATTTTTCGTCTATTTGTGAGAAATAGAAATTCCAATTCTTATAGTCTTCATCGCCTAATTCGACAGTGATGTCTTTCTTTATTTCAGGAGCATTACATTTAGGCTTACTTCCATTTATAACAAGAACACAAATAAATATACCCACAACGGCAATTATTGCGATTATTACAAATAACAATGATCCATTTTTCTTTTTTCCATATCCAGGATTAATAAAATTACTAGCCATATAGATATCAACCTACCTTATCATATATAATCTTATCATATATTAACCGAGAATTAAAGAATGAATTTTGACTTTTTCAACAAATTATGTTAGTATAACCACTCGAAATGAGGGGTTTATATGTTAAAATTTGATGAATTACCAAAAGAATATGAAATGGATGAACTTAGATTAGGAGCTCCAGACGATACTAAAGTTTACAGAATTAAGGGTACAAACTTAGTTTATAAGGAAATTGCAAAGCCCGAGGATGAGGATTTCTATAAAGAATTAGCAACAGTAAAAAACGACGTTTTTGTATTCCCTAAAGAATTAGTATATGTAAAAGAAAAACTAGTAGGATATGTCATGGACTTTATTCAAGGCGTAATGATAAAAAATATAGATCCAAACATATTAGTTCCTGAACTATATGCAATATTAAGAGAAATAGAAAAAGGTATCGCGGGAATAACAAAAAGAGGAATAAGTATTCTTGACATAAATGACAAAAACATCATAATAACTCCAGAGAAACACGCTAGAGTAGTAGATGGAGATTCATATAGTTTTGTCAGTGAAGAACCAGAATATCTTATTTATCAAAACTGGAATGATTATAATGACACAATCATGCGTGTTATAGCCAAAGACATAATTGATAAATTTGGAAGATTTATTGACGGGCAATTACAAGCTTTATATGACGCATCAGTATATTGCGAAATACCAGCAAGTGTATGTTTTAATATGATGCTTAACTATTTACAAAATAAACTTGGTGAAGAAATACATACTTTAGATGAATTTAAAAAAGCTCTATCTTTAGTTCAAAAAAGATAGTAAAATAAAAACTGGTGAGATGAAATGAAAGAAAACGAACTAATTACAAGAATTAATGAAATTGGGAGGTTACTTTGACATTGATAATAAGAATGCCAAACTAAATAATCTCATCGAAGAATCAAATAAAGAGGACTTTTGGCAAGATATAACTAATGCTAATGAAATAAATAAACAAATATCAAGAATTAAAAACGAGATTAATTCTTTTGAATCCCTAAAAAACGACATTAATGACTTAAATGATTTAAAAGATCTATCAAGTGAAGAAGAATATAACTCTATACTTGAAGAACTAGAAACAAAATTAGCTGAATTAGAAACAAAAACTTATTTAAATGGCGAATATGATGATTTGAATGTCTATTTAGAAATACATCCTGGTGCCGGTGGAACAGAATCTTGTGACTGGGCTAGTATGCTTCTAAGAATGTATCAAAGATATTGCGAAAGATGTGATTATCAAATGGAAGTTATCAGTTTAAATAAGGGCGATGAAGCCGGAATAAAAAGTGTTTTAGTTAAAATATCGGGTAACTATGCATATGGTTATTTAAAAAGAGAAACTGGTGTACATAGATTAATTAGAATCTCACCATTTGATTCAAACAAAAGAAGACATACTTCCTTTGCATCAGTAACAGTTACACCAGAGTTTAATAAAGATATAAATATTGAAATAAAAGAAACTGATTTAAAAATAGATGTATATCATTCAAGTGGTGCAGGTGGGCAATCTGTTAATACTTCAAACTCTGCAGTAAGAATTACACACTTGCCATCAAAGATTGTGGTAACGTGCCAAAATGAGAGAAGCCAGTTAAAAAACAAAGACCAAGCTTTAAAAATATTAAAAAACAAATTATACCAACTTGAATTAGCTAAACAAGAAAACTTAAATAGTGAATTTAAACAAGAAGATACAATAAACTTTGGAAGCCAGATAAGAAGTTATTTCTTAGAACCATATAAATTAGTAAAGGATAATAGAAGTAATTTTGAATCTGGAGAACCAGAGAAAATATTAGATGGAGACTTAGAAAAACTCTTAAATTATAACCTAAAAAATATTGGAGATTAATTATGAAAGAACCAAAAGATTTTTTACAAAACTTAATTAAAAAAGATGATGTAATTGTCTTATCCTGCAGTGGAGGGCCAGATTCAATGTGTCTTCTATCTTTATTCGTGGAATTAAAAAAAATCATTGATTTTAAATTAATTGTAGCCCATGTAAATCACAAAGTTCGTAAAGAGTCTGAGGAAGAAGAAGTATTTGTAAGAAAATATGCCAAAGATCATAATCTAATCTTTGAATTATTAACTATTGATAATTATTCTAAGAATAACTTTCATGATGAAGCAAGAGTAAGAAGATATAACTTCTTAAAAGAATTGATGGATAAATATCATGCAAACTATTTAGCAACAGCACACCATGGAGATGACTTAATTGAAACTGTACTAATGCGTATTGAAAGACATAGTGTATTATCAGGATATGCTGGATTTAAAAGAATTCAAAATGTTAATAACTATCAAATTATTAGACCATTAATTACAGTCTCTAAACAAGAAATTAAAGAATATAATGATGCCAATAATATTGAATACAGAATTGATAAAACCAACTTTTCAGATGAATATACAAGAAATAGATTTCGTAACCATGTACTACCGGTACTAAAGGAAGAAAAGAAAGATATTCATAAGGACTTTTATGCATTTAGTAAAGAATTATATGAATATGATTCATTTTTAAGAAACTTAATAAAGGAAATGAACATCATTTCTAATAATGAAATTGATGTTGATATATATAAAGGCATAAAGGATGAATTCTTAAAAAGAAAAGTGATTGAATATTATATTACTCTAATTCAAGAAAATAATGAGTTCTATGTAAATCAAAATATTATTAAAGAATTAGACAAATTACTTTACTCTAAAGAAAGCCATGCAACAATTGATTTGCCAAATAATTTCAAAGGAATTAAGAACAATGGTAAAGTGTCAATCGAAAAGATTAGCGATGTCAACTATGACTATGTATATAATAAAATATATGAAACTGACAAGTGGATAATTAATAATGAAGAATCAGTTTTAGATGATAACAATATATTTAGATTATTAAGTACCGAAATAGAATTGCCAATTCATATTAGAAATATAAAAGATAATGATGAAATGGAAATTAAAAATCTAAATGGTCATAAGAAAATCATGAAGATTTTTAGGGAAAATAAAATTAAAGATACTGACATTCAAACATGGCCAATTATTTGTGATAATAAAAATACCATTTTGGGAATTCCAAGTTTAAAAAAATCTAAATTTTGTAAAGACAAATCAGAAAAATATGATATAATAATTAATTGCAAGGAGAAAAAATAATATGAACAAAAAAGAACAAGTAAAAACAGCAACTCCTTATGGGATTTTGGCTGTAGTATTATTAATCATAATGCTAGTACTTAGTTTACAAAGTGGTACAGTAAATAAATTAACTACAGGGGAATTACTAAAAGCTATTTCTGATAACAAAATAACAGAAATAACAATTACTCCAAAAAGTGCTGAAAGCGTATATTACATCACTGGTAAATTAAGCAACTACAAAGAAGGGGAAACATTTACTGCTAAAGTGGTTGAAGGTGAACTTGAACAGGTACAAAAATATGCAAGTGAACATGAACTTAAAGTTTTTGAAACAAAGCCTGATCCAGGAACAAGCGCCTGGGTATATATTATTGTAGATGTACTTCCAATAGTTTTATTAGTAGTAGCAATGTATTTCTTATTTACTAGATTAGCTAGTTCAAATAAGTCTGGCGTAGACTTTGGTAAGAGTAGAGCAAAACTAAGTAGTGATAATGATAAAAAAACATTTAAAGACGTTGCAGGATTAAAAGAAGAAAAAGAAGAAGTTTCAGAACTTATTGATTTCTTAAAAAATCCTAAAAAATTCCAAAAGATGGGAGCAAGAATACCAAAAGGTGTTTTACTAATGGGCCCTCCAGGAACAGGTAAGACATTACTTGCTAAAGCTATTGCTGGAGAAGCAAACGTACCATTCTATTACATAAGTGGATCTGATTTCGTAGAATTATTCGTAGGTGTTGGAGCATCACGTGTAAGAGATATGTTTAAGGAAGCAAAAAGAAATGCTCCATGTTTAATATTTATTGATGAAATTGATGCTGTAGGACGTCAAAGAGGTACAGGTATTGGTGGAGGACACGATGAACGTGAACAAACACTTAATCAATTACTTACTGAAATGGATGGATTTGGTGCAAATGAAGGAATTATCATTATTGCAGCAACAAATAGACCTGACGTACTAGACCCAGCATTATTAAGACCAGGAAGATTCGATAGACAAGTTACTGTTAATCTACCTGATTCAAAAGAAAGAGAAGCAATATTAAATGTACACGCTAAAGGAAAAGTATTAGATAAGAACATCAATTTAGGATATTTAAGTTTAAGAACTCCAGGATTCAGTGGAGCTGATCTAGAAAACTTACTTAATGAAGCAGCATTACTTGCTGTAAGACGTAATAAGGAAGCTATCACAATGGATGAAATTGATGAGGCAACTGATAGAGTTCTATTAGGACCTGCAAAGACTACTAGAAAGATTACTGAAAAAGAAAAGAGATTAGTAAGTATTCATGAATCAGGACATGCCGTAATTGGATTAAAGTTAGATGATGCAGAAGATGTTCACAAGATAACAATTATTCCAAGAGGACACGCTGGTGGATACACAATGATGCTTCCTAAGGAAGAAAAAATTGCTGTATTAACAAAAGATGAATTATTAAGTCAAATTACTGGTTTACTTGGAGGACGTGTTTCAGAAGAAATGTTCTTAAAAGAAATATCAACTGGAGCATCAGATGACTTCAAGAAAGCAACAAATATAGCACGTAGTATGGTTACTGAATACGGAATGAGTGACTTAGGACCTGTTCAATATGAGCAAAGAAGCGAGGGAACATTCCTAGGAAGAGATTATACTAAGACAAAGAATTTCTCAGATCAAATTGCTCTAGAAATTGATAAAGAAACAAGAAAAATTATTGAAAATTGCTATGAAATGGCTAAAAAGATAATTAGAGAAAATAAAGACTTAGTATTCTTACTAAGCGATGCTTTAATGAAGTATGAAACATTAACAAAAGAACAAATTGAAGAAATAGTTCTTACTGGAAAGATTCCAGATGATATGGAAGAAACTGTTGAACTTTCTACAGATGAGTTAAAAACAATCGCAAAAGAAAAGGGAATCAAAGGTTATTCAAAAATGACTAAAGATGAACTTGAAGATGAAATAAAAAAAATAGATGATGAGAAGTAGGTGAGAAGATGAATACTGTTTTAGAAACAATTTTATTAGTAGTAGCTATTTTATTAATAGTTCTTGTATTACTACAAGGAAACAAAGCAACAGACGCTGGTAGTGTAATTACTGGTGGACAAGATGCTTTATTCCAAAACATGAAAGAAAGAGGAGTAGAATTATTTATTACAAGATTTACATTTGCTCTTGGAGTTATCTTCTTCATTATTTCATTGATACTATTCTTAGAACCATAATATGGTTCTTTTTTATTGCAAATTTTTATGAATATGGTATTCTTATAATAGAGGAGAAATGTAAAGTGAAACGCAAGATAATAATAGCTTTATTAGGATTAATTCTTTTGCTTCCATTTACAGCAAAAGCAATTGAAGATCATCCATTAAAAACTTTAAAAATTGAAGGATTCGGAGTAGATTTAGATACTACTGCTGAAGTTCAGAAAGGATATTGGTGTGGTAAGAAAACAATTAATATTATCGCAGAGCCAACAAATGAAAACTACACAGTAACTGGTGCAGGGAAAGTAACAGTTGAAGACGGAAATAATGAACTAAAAGTAGTAGTTACAGATCCAGAAGATGAAAGCTCTTACACATATACAATTAACTTAAATGTAAATGGAGAATCATGTGGTAAAGCAGCAACTACAACAACAGGATTAACAAATCCTGAGACAGGTGTATTCATAACAACAGGAAAATTAATTCTTATCTTAGCAATAGCTATGATAGGTTATGATTTTGCAACGAGAAACAGAAAATTTAAATAACGAAAAAAGAAAGGCATAAACCTTTCTTTTTTAATTCTTAATTGGTGATCTGCATGGGATTCGGACCCATGAATGTAACCTTGAGAGGGTTATGTGTTAAACCACTTCACCAGCAGACCAAGTAACAAAAATAATATAACATTTATAACCTTAATTTGCAATATAAAAGAAAAGAATTGAATTACTTATAAAATAATTCAATTCTCTTTTTTAATGTTTCAACACCCAATATCTTAATTATTTCATAAAGATTTGGACTCATATTCTTTTTAGTAATAATAATTCTTATTACTTTACAGAAATCAGCAGTAGTTCCTTTGAAATTATCTGGATTAGCTTTATATTCTTTTCTATTTGAAGTATATCCATATTTCTCAGCAAACTCTTTAACTTTATTAAACCATTCTTCTTCAGAATCATTTATATCATAAACATTATTAACATATTCTAACAATATTTCTTTACCTATAGGATTAAATTCTTCATAAGAATCAGTATTCTTATCAAATAATTCATCAAACATGTACCAGAAATATTTCTTAACATCTGAATAACTTGCAATATCTTTACGAGGTTTTTCACCACCACGTTCAATATTTAAAATATTAATCATCTTTTCTTTATTATTAACAACTAATTTATTAAATTCATCATCATACTTAGAAGTATATTCTACTAAGTGATTATAAATAGTTTCAGCTGATAATCTACTAAAATATGTTTTAGAAATATTATCTAACTTTTCAACATCAAATATTGGTCCTGTAACAGACATTTTATCAAAACTAAATGTAAAATCATAAATAGATTTATCGCTATTTTGATTGTACCATTCCTCAAAGTTAGAATTAATTAATGTTGCTAAATATAATTTAATAGCATCTTTAGGAATACCAGCTTCATCATAATAACTCATTGCGGCCCATGGGTCTTTTCTCTTAGATAATTTTCTAATTGAATCACCGTCTTTAACATTCATTGGTGATATATGAGCATAATTTGGAAGAGGGAATTCTAATACTTTAAATAATTGATCATGAATAGGATAACTTGCTACCCATTCATCTCCTCTTATAATATGAGTTGTAAACATTAACGAATCATCAACTGCATGCGCGAAGTGATATGTTGGTAATCCATCAGCTTTAATAACAACAATATCCATATCATTCTCAGGCATTTCTATATCTCCACGAATTAAATCATGTAAGCAGCATTTATTATAAAATGAACCAGGTGATTTTAATCTAATAATATATTTCTCACCAGCATTTACTCTTTTAACGACTTCCTCTCTAGGAATGTAACGGCATTTAGCATATTTACCATAATATCCAATTCTTGCTTTCTTAGCTTCTTGTAATTTTCTAATTTCATCTAGCTCTTCAGCAGAACAAAAACATGGATAAGCTAAATCATTTTCAATCAACTTTTTAGCAAATGCTTGATAAATATCTTTTCTCTCACTTTGTAAGTAAGGACCATATTCACCACCAAAAGAATATCCTTCATCAAAATCAATCTCTAAGTTTTTAAAGTCTTCAACAATTGATTCAGGACCATTTTCAATTTCTCTTTTATGATCAGTATCCTCAATTCTTAAAAACATAACACCTTTAGTTTGTTTTGCATATAAAGAACTTATTAATGATTGCATTAAACTTCCCATATGTAATTTACCAGTTGGACTAGGTGCAGCTCTTGTAACTATTGCATCTTTATCAAGATCTCTAGGTTTATATTTATCTAGATAATATTGATAATCATGTTCAACTCCAGGTAATAAAAAATCAGCATATTCTTTATTTGTCATGTTTACCTCCATATAAATTGGTTGCCCAGGTAGGATTCGAACCTACGGAATGTCAGGGTCAGAGCCTGATGCCTTACCACTTGGCGACTGGGCAATAGCCATATATATAGTACAACATCTTCTATAAATTAGCAAATGTAAAGTACTATTAAACGCAACAAAATAAATAGATTAAAGCATCTTTTACATTTGCATTAATTATTTATATTATGTATAATACTTTTTGGAGGGTGTAGTATGGCAAAAAGTAAAAAACAAAACTATCAAACAGAAGATGAAAATGAAGTAATAAGATTCTTTATTATATTAGCCGTAGTTGTAACAATAACTTTAGGTTTTTATCTATTTACTAAGAACGTTGTAAAAAAGGTTAATGTAAATAGACCTGATGCAGTTCAACAAGGAGAAATAGATTATACAAAAGTAACTGTTGGAACAATGTTAGGAAAACCTGATTCAGAGTACTATGTAATAGCATATGATACTGAAGACACATTAGCACCAACATACAAATATGTAGTTAATGTTTATGAAGAAGATGATAATAAATTACCTGTTTATTATATTGATTTAAATAACACTTTAAATGAAAAGTATATTGCCAAAGATGGTAATGTTAACAAATCAGCAAAAACAATTAATGAACTATCACTTGGAAAAGTTACATTAATTAAGGTTGAAAACGGAAAGATTGCTAATTATTTTGATGGTATTGAAGAAATAAAAACTGAACTAAAATATGAAGAAAATAGTCAATAGACTATTTTTTTTAATTAATGTGTTAATTAACTGTGTAAACAGCCATTTATCATTTTGACATCAAAATATACCTATGCTAAACTGAAAATAGGTGATAAATATGGCATCAGGAAAGGATAAAAAGGGAGTTAGTAAGAAGACTAACAAAAAACGCGATAACGAAATTATAAAAGAAGAAAAAAAAGTTGTTGCGAAAGAAAATGCTGGCAATGAAAAATGCCTTACTTTTAAACATTTTAAGATATACCCAGGAATTGCAAAATTTACTGAAGTGGTATCAATTGCTATCCTAGTAGTAATTGCATCATTCTTGGCTACTAAAATGTATTGCAATAAACAATATAAAAAAGAAGAAAGTGAAAACAAATATGTTCAAATATCAAAAGATGAGAATTTAAAACAGTTTGTTGATGTATACGATGATGTTACAAAAAACAAAGTTGGAGAAGTTGACAAAGGCGAATTAATCGGAGGAGCTATCGAAGGAATGCTTGGTACTTTAGATGACGATTATGCAGAATACTTAAATAAGGATGAAGCAGAAGAATTCGATTATGAATTAAGTCGTAAATTCCGTGGAATAGGGGTAAGAATTCTAAATGCTGATAATTCAATCATTGAAGTATTTGAAGGATCTCCTGCAGAAGCAGCTGGTATTCAAGTTGGAGATATCATTGTTAAAGTAAATGATAGAGATGTTGAAAGCTATGGTGCTCAAGAAATATCTGAAGTAATTAGAGATAATGAAGGAATTAACAGTTTAGAAATAACTGTTAGAAGAGATGGAGAAGATGTATTATTAAATGTTGGTTTAGGTGAAATCACAGAACCAGCAAGTTCATCTGAAGTTCTAGACGGAAATATTGGTTATATTTCAATATCTGTATTCTCTGAAGATTTAAAAAATGAAATTGCAAAGAAAATTGCTAAATATAATGAAGATGGTGTTACAAATTTAGTAATCGATGTAAGAGGCAATTCTGGAGGATTATTAACATCAGCAGAAGCTGTAGCAGCATTATTCCTTGAAAAAGGAGAAACAATTTATTCTTTTGAAGATAAAGAAGGCGTTAAGGTAATTAAGGATGAAACAGCTGAATCTACTAACTTTAATATTGCAATATTAATTGATGGTGGATCTGCATCAGCAGCTGAATTATTTACTGCAGCATTAAAAGATAGTTATGCTCATAATGTAGCAGTATATGGTACTCAATCATTTGGAAAAGGTACTGTTCAACAAGTAATCACATTAAGTGACGGATCTAAAGCTAAATATACTATTGGTAAATGGTATAGACCAGATGGAACTTGCGTAGATGAAGAAGGAATTATTCCTGATGTTGAAGTTGAATTTGAATGCACTGAAGTAACTGAAGATGGTGTTTGCATGTATGATGAAGATAATCAATTAAAAGCCGCTTTAAGTGCATTTGGACAATAATAGAAAATTGTTATTTTAATAAAAATAGTATATAATATAAAACGAAAGCCGAGGAATTAACATGAAACAGGGTGATAAATACACGATTCATTGTTATAAACATAATGGAACTATTCATAGAACTTGGGATGAAGCCATTATTCTTGAGGAAACTGAAGATTATATTGTATGTGCTAATAATCATGTTAAAGTAACTGAAAGTAATGGAAGAAGCCATAAAACTAAAGAACCTGCTATAATGTTTTTCTATAAAAAAAGATGGTTTAACATCATAGCACAACTTAAGTCTTTTGGCTTATTTTATTATTGTAATATAGCATCACCATACACAGTTGATGGAAATATTATTAAATATATAGATTATGATCTAGATTTAAGAGTGTTCCCAGATGGTGGATATAAGGTTCTAGATAGAAATGAATATAAATATCATAAGAAAATTATGAGATATAGTGATGAAATTGATTTAATTGTAAAAAAAGAATTAGCAGCTCTTATTGATATAAAGAAAAATCAAGAATTTCCTTTCAACGAGGAAAAGATAAATGAATATTACAAATTATATCAAGATTTAATTATTGCTGAATAATAGTGTATAATTAAAAAAGAGGTGAAAACTTTGGAAAAAAACATAGATAATATAAAAATTCACTATGAACAAACTGGAAAAGGCAAGGATGTTGTACTTTTACATGGTTGGGGACAAAACATCGAAATGATGAAACCTCTAGCGGATGGCTTAGAGGATTTTTGTCGTTGTACAATTATAGATCTTCCAGGATTTGGCGAGTCAAGTGAGCCATTAGAATCATTAAATATCTATGAATATACTGAAGTAATAGAAAAATTACTAAAAGAATTAAATATAGTTAATCCTATTATAATAGGACATTCTTTTGGAGGTAGAATAGCAATCATATATGCAAGTAGAAATAAAACTGAAAAAATAGTTTTATTTGGGGCTCCATGTATAAGAGAATATAAACCTACTGCAAAAGACAAATTGTTAAAAACACTAAAGAAGATTAAAATAGCAACACCAATAGTAAATATAATGAAAAAGAAAATGGGATCTGCTGATTATAATAATGCTACTCCTGTAATGAGAGGAATATTAGTTAAAACAGTCAACCAAGACTTAAGCGAAGAGGCAAAGAAAATTGAATGTCCATCTCTACTTATCTGGGGAACCAACGATACCGCAGCACCTATAGAACTTGCTAGAAGATTAGAAAAATTAATAAAAGATGCTGGACTAATTGAAATACCGGGAGGTTCACATTATGCATATTTAGAATCATTAGGCTATTGCTTAAATATTCTAAGAAACTTCTTGGAGGATAAGAATTAGTATGGAAAAAGAAATGTTTGTTAATATAATACTAATTACAGTATTATTTTTCACAGTAATAAAAAAATCAAAAAGATCATTACATATGTTTCAACAGAATCTATATAATGAAAATAATCGTTACATTAAATGGTTAAAAAATAATATAAAGGAAGGATTTTATTATTTAGATTTAATAACATTACCTTTAATATTATTATCTATGTTTTTTGATAATACTTTTGGTTTAGCATTAAAAATTGCAGTATTATTTTTATTAATCCTAGAATGTTCAAATATTGATGAAGCTATTCTAGGAGAAAAACAAAAGAAACCTCTTGTTATAACTTCAAGAGTTAAAAGACAAATGTTTACATTATATTTAATAAATTTAATACCATATATAATATTATTGTTAAATATAAGAAAAGAAAATATTGATAATATTGCATTGTTAACAAGTAATATTTTATTAATATTAAATTATTTACTTGTAGCGGTTGTAAATATTATCAATACACCAATAGAAAGAGGAGTATATTACTATTATTGGTATAAGGCTAGAAGAAAATTAAAAACACTAACTAACTTAGAATCAATAGGTATTACTGGATCATATGGAAAAACCAGCAGTAAAAATATTCTTAATTCAATATTAAGTATTGCATATATAACGCACCCTACACCAAAGAATTTTAATACCGATGTAGGATTAATGAGAACAATTAATAATGATTTAGATAAATTTGATGAAATATTTATTGCAGAGATGGGAGCCTATAGAGTAGGACGCATTAAAAACTCATGCAAACTAGTTAAACCTAAATATGGTTTGTTAACCACAATTGGTAAAGCTCATTTAGAAACATTTAAAACTGAAGAGAATATTATTAGAACAAAATTTGAACTTATTGAATCACTGCCAAGCGATGGAATTGCATTCTTAAACATGGATGATAAAAAACAAGTAAATTATAAATTGAAAAATAAAGTAAAAGTTATTTGGTATGCAGTTGACAATGAAAAAGCATCAGTTTATGCCAAGAACATAAAGTGTACATCAAAAGGATCTGAATTTGACGTCAAATTTAAAGATGAAGATAAACTATATCATTTTGAAACCAAACTATTAGGAAGACACAATATTTCTAATATTATTTCTTCTTTAGCAGTTGGTCACGAATTTAGAATCCCTGTTGAAAAATTACAAATTGCCGTTAAAGAAATACAACCAATTGAACATAGATTGGAATTAAAAAAACTAGGTAAGATGTATCAAATAGATGATGCATACAATTCAAATCCAGTTGGTGCGAAGATTGCTTTAGAGGTTTTAAACATGATGGATGGAACTAAGGTAGTAGTAACTCCTGGAATGATAGAACTGGGTTGTGAACAAGAAAAAGCTAATTACGAATTTGGTAATCAAATTGCAAATGTTGCTGACCATGTAATATTAGTTGGTGAAAAACAAACAAAGCCAATTTATGATGGGCTAATTGATAATAAATATGATAAAAAGAAAATAATAATTACAAACGATGTTAGAGAAACATATAAAATGGTAAATAATCTAAAAAGTGTAAACAAAGATATATATGCATTATATGAAAACGATTTACCAGACAATTATAATGAACTTAACAAGTAAAGGAGATCAAAAATGAAAATTAAACTAGGAGTAATTTTTGGCGGTAATAGCGTTGAACATGAAGTTAGTATTATTTCTGCAGTTCAAGCTATGAAATCAATGAATGAAGAAAAGTATGAAATTGTACCTATATATATAACGAAAGAAAAAGAATGGTATACAGGCACATCATTAAGGAAAATTGAAACATATAAAGATATTGATGCTTTAAAAAAGAGTAATACAAAAGTTGTTTTAATAAATGATAATAATAAATATTATTTACAATCATTTGGAATGTTTAAAAAATATAAAAAAGAACTTGATGTGGCATTTCCGATTGTCCATGGGACAAATGTTGAAGACGGAATACTACAAGGATATTTAGAAACAATTGGCATTCCTTATGTTGGAAGTGATGTATATGCATCAGTTGTCGGCCAAGATAAAGTATTGCAAAAATTAGTATATAAATCATTTGACCTTCCTATAACGGACTTTTATTGGTTCTATGATATTGAATACTTAGAAAATAAAGACAAGGTATTAAACAATTGCAAAAAAATTAAATTCCCAGTTGTAGTAAAACCTGCAACACTAGGCAGTTCGGTTGGAATAAGTTTTGCTAAAACAGAAGAAGACCTTGTTAATGCAATCGATGAAGCTATAAAATATGATAAAAAAATATTAATAGAAAAAGCTGTTGATAACTTGGTTGAAGTAAACATCTCAGTATTGGGTAATTATAAGATGCAAGAATTATCCTTAATTGAAGAAGTAACAACAAAGAATGATGTATTAACATTTGAAGATAAATATATTTCTGGTGGAAAGAAAACTGGTCCAAGTAAAGGAATGCTTAGTTTAGGAAGAAGAATTCCAGCCAAGATAAGTGAAAAAATGCAAAATGCTGTTGAAGGTATTGCAAAAAAAGCCTTTAAGGCATTGGGATCATCTGGCGTTGCTCGAATCGACTTCATGATAGATGAAAAAGCACAAACAGTATATATTAATGAAATAAATTCATGTCCAGGATCATTAGCATTCTACCTATGGGAACCAAAGGGTGTAAAATATACTGAATTACTTGATGATATGGTTAAAATAGCAATAAGAGATTATAAAGAAAAGCAAACCAAAGTACACACCTTCAAAAGTAACATATTAGAAGGCTATAAACCAGGTTCAAAAACAGGTAAAAAATTATAAAAAAGAAGAGAAAAAAATCTCTTCTTTTATTTTATGTGACAAATTTTGAAAAAAAGTGAATTTACCCCTTGAAAAAGGGATAAAAGTTGGTATAATTGAAGAGCAAACCCCAAAAAGAAGGGGAATGCGAATAAAGTTTTGAAGAAAGCGACAAAAAGTGTTGACAAAGGTCTTCAAAATGGTATAATATCGATTGTGCCTTGGGAAAG
>JAEEGL014688808.1_pt1 | contig 30407 bp, 30 predicted proteins | sample 9134231 | NCBI WGS metagenome assembly JAEEGL01 (sample SAMN16246548, study PRJNA631951) | gut metagenome | biome: gut microbiome; feature: rumen; material: fiber-attached | host: Bos | place: Iran: Karaj | collected 2018-10 | reverse complement strand
CCTGGCCCTGGGGCTTCAGCACGTTACCCCAGCCTTTCGTGCTATTATCAACCTTTGTCATAATATATATACTTTTAATTAATACTTATCTCTTCAATCCCTGGCCCTGATCACGGGTGATACCCTCTGCGAGACCGTCCAGCTCCTTGGCAGTGTCAGTAATCCACTTCTCTGGCTTTCGGGCTACATCAGGTTCCTGTGACACCTCGTCGAGTAGTTCTCTGAATACCTCGCCTGCGGGTTTATCAGGAGCCGCTACCTGATGATAACGGTTCAGGATCTCCACCTGATCAGAGGTGAAGGAACGCTGCCAGGAGTTCGTAATGCGGTCATGGATGGCCTGCTTCGCACCCTCCTTAGCATCGGAAATTTCCTGTAACCGATCCTGCTCCTCTGCAAATTTGTGAGAGTCCACAATCTCGAAGCGGGCGTACTTGTCGTAGGCGTAGTCGGGTTCGAGGTAGTAGTTATCCGTACAGATAACCCACTTCCAGTTATCCTTGATGACCTTGCCGTCATCATCATAACTGAGCGCACCCTCCGGCTGCCTCGTGAAATAACGTCCGTTGTCACCAAGGTATAAGTCGCGGCCACGGCTGTTGGAAAGACCCTCGTCGTACACGACCTTGATAAGAGGTCGTTTATCCTCTGACTCTCCAGCCTTATGGGCCTGTTCATAGGCGGAATGTAACTCCTTCAACATCTCAGAGATTCGCTCAAGTTCCTCGCCGGTAAGATTCTCCTGGGCGATCTCACCTCCAAGGTCATCAGACATCAGCTTCAGATTACCATCCTTGATCTCTATGCCGTCGATGGTGATTGTGTCAGGCATCTCGCCAAGACAGACACGATCCACTTCAGGGTAAGACCATAAACTGAGAGCTACATTATCACCAAAGAGCTTCGTTGCCAAGGTCTTTATCTCAACCTTTGGCTGATTAACCAGAGGCTTCAGGTTCGCATCAAGCTTACCGAACTCCTTGTTAATCTCTTCGAACTTCTTCAGGGTGTACTTCTCATCCACAAAGTTCGTCCAGCCACACCTGTTGAACTCACGGGCAGCATCGTTGATGCTGATGAGACCGGCGGCATAATCCCAATACAGGGACTTATCCACCGTAGGAATGTCAAAGCTGCCGTCGGTTCCAATGCCATGCTTATAAGGATAGCCGATAGTCTTCAGGGCTTCCTCGCGTCTTATCTCATAGTTCTCTTCATCACTATAGATAGCCCGCATCATACCCTTGGCAAGGTTCTTGGCCTTGTCAGAGACATAATCGGCGGTGGTGCTGTTCATCAGCTTCTCATCGCCGTTGCCTGAAGCACGTAAGATGCTTTCGATGGCGCGGGAGGCAGTCTGGTGCAGATCGCTCCATCGGCCTGACTTGCTGTTCGTACCATAAAGGATATTACTGAGCGGTATATCAACCTTAAAGGCCTTCATAAAGGCGTTCAGGCGGGCTTCCAGATTCTGATAAATAGGATAGCGACGGTCACCATGGATGACATAGTCCAAGAACTTATCCTGGTCAACATCCTGCCTCTGTGTCGCCACGGACAGCTCGGAGGCTCCAACCTCCACCTCACTGTGTTCGTCGCTGATGCTGATGACCTCACCGTTGATCTTATCTATGGTGTATATGCGGTCAGGGTCGCGGTACTGGGATTCGGGGTCGTTCCAGATGACCTTCATTCCCACCTCCAGCCTATCACCTTCAAGGGTTACAGGTGATTCTTCAAGGTTAACAGGCTCCTGTTCGCCAACCTTCTTCTGTTCCAGCAGCTCCTTCGGTGTGACCGCCTTCACCATGAAGACGGTCTGGCACTCCGTAGCAAGGCCGAAGGCAGGATAGTGTCTGAAGCTCTCAGAATCTGGCTCTACCTCATAGATATATCCAGCTTTCTTATCCATGAAGTCGCGGATATTTTTCTCATCCTCTGGATCCTCGATGCCGCTGAGATCACCATTGATGATGGCCCCTAAAGCATAGGATGGAACCTCCTGCTTGTCATAGACAACCACCATCTGGTCATTCTCAGCAAAGAAGCTATCAAACAGCTTGTCAAGAATTTCATTCTTCGACTCTTCAGGAATACCGCTGAGATAGTAGCCCTCGTTTTGATCAAACACATCGTACAGCTTCTCAAAGAGAACTATCTCGTCACCTTTGACGGTAGCGTAGCTGAATGTTTTATCAACATACTCTGCGCCGTCATCGATGTTCTTGACAAACACGTCGCCCTTCAGTCCGACAGGATGAAAATCGAGGCCAAGCTCATTGGCTCTAAGTATTACATCGTCCATCTTAGCGTGCTGCTCATCACCTCCCGCAACCTTGTCAAAGTAAACACTTGACAATAGCATAGGATCCTTACGGTACTCTTCCATGCAGGCGAGGAATGTCGGGTATTGTGCTTCGTTCAGTCTCATCAGACTGGTGCCAGCCTGTCTCAAAGGATCGTCGATATCCTTACCAACCATCTTGTCTACTTGTTTCAGCCAGGCAGCAATATCCTCCTTGGTCGCAATCTTATCGAAGGACTCCAAGGCGGGGGCATATTTCTCGTATCGGTCTATGACCTCACTGATAAACTGCATGTTATCAATGGTACTGGTGATAAGCCCCTTTATGGCTTCTTTGTCGCCTAATGCAGCCTTAATGTGATCTGGGTGGCAGTGTAGGCTTTTAGCCAATTCCTCTACACCATTTTTGTAGTGCTTGATCTCTTCCTGAAGGATCTCACGCTGACGGCCAGAAAGTGGTTGTCGCTTCATTGCCTGCATCTCTGCACCAAGGACCTCGCCATAAAACTCCTCATACTCCTCTCCCTCCATCTTGTCAGGGAGGTTCCCGTTGCCTCTGACGATGGAGCCTATGACAGCTCTTTCATCAGGAGTAAGGATCTCGTTGTTTTTTATATCTGCCATATCTAAAATAATTAAAGTTACACATAAAAACCGTCGGGCAATTCCGCATCGACTTCACAAAGTTCGCCAATTCCTTGGCGAAAACAGAATTATACAAAAACTATTTCTTGATTTAACAAATTCAAGACCCTAAAGGCATAAAAACAAGTCGGGGCCTTATTAGATAAGGCTTGGCTTTGTTTTTCTGCTACAAAAATAAGGCTTGGCTTTGTTTTAATCAAACTTAACCCTTATCCTCTCCGGCATCGGCGAGGATGGCATCAGTAAAGTTCGATTAAATCAGAAATTCTGGAATATCAAAAATCGAACCCTTTGCCGGCGGCGACAATATCATCTTTTGGCGGTTCGATTAATTTGTGAGTTTTTCGTACCCCTGTCCTAAAAGCCGGACGGCACCAGCAAGATCCTCGCCGATGCCGCCTATCGCCAACGTTTTGCCCAGAGGCACTATATATTACTTTATTTTGCCATTTTTTGGCAAATAAGAATTTTATCTTTTGCCGTATCTCAGTTCCCGTGCCTCCCAATTAATGGTTAGGCGATTCAGGGAATAGCCTTTACCGATGCAGGACAGGACTCCAGCCAATGCCCAGGGCTGATCCGCCTCCGGCCATGACATCACATAATCAAGGGCGGTCGTGCCATCCTGAAGTCTGGTGGCCATCAATTGCTGCTTTTGTTCGTCCGTCATTTTTTCTTTCCCCTGTTTGGTTCTATACCATCCATCCGCAAGAACCTGTATACGGTTGACTTGCTCCTGATGGAAAGCTGCTGCATAATTTGTTGTACAGTCATGCCGGAACGGTAAAGGCTGGCGCAGGCGACCGCTTTGTCACTCTTTGCCTGCTTCGGCCTGCCAAACTTGACACCGCGCTTTCTGGCCTCTACCCTACCCTCTGATGTGCGTTCTTTGATTAGGTTTCGTTCAAACTCAGCCAGGGCCGAAAAAATCTGTAATATCAATACGCCACTGGCACTGCTTGTATCGATGTTGTCGTGAAGGGATATAAGGCTAATCCGGCGTTCCTTCAGCTGCTCAATGATTTGCAGCAGGTCGCGCATGGATCTGCCAAGCCTGTCGAGTTTGTAAACAACCAGACAGTCACCTTCGCGGAGATACTGCAGGGCTGCTTTAAGCTTTACCCTCTCTCCTACTCCACTCACCTTTTCCTCATAAATCTTTTCACAACCGGCTACGTTGAGCGCAGTCCGCTGCATATCCAGATTTTGGGAGGAACTACTTACGCGGGCGTATCCGATCCTCATACTCTGAATGGGTTTCAATAGTAAAGCGTCTCTTTCCCTTCGGAGCCTTCAACTCCATACGAAGGTAACTGTATATGTTGTTTAGTTCTTTTATATGACAAGATTGCATTAATCCACAATTAGTAAAATCGGGATTAAATTCAAGCGGCTCTTCCCAATAATCCCAAAGGCGATAACATTTGCCATCAACAACAAAGTTGAAACCCTCAAAATTGTCATCGTAATTTTCATCTTCCTCAAACGAAACGCCATAATACAGAAGATCTTCGCGTTCCAGTTTAAGACCTCTTGAACGTGCCAATCTTTTGTCATACACAAAAACATCACCTGGCTTCACGTCCAGCTTCTTTAACATGCCTACAATACTCTCCATGAGAGCGATTCCAATCGTATCCATCACTTCTGTAAATGAAAAAGGACGGAAATTTTGAATATCAATCAACCAGTCGTTTGGTGTCATAATCGTTCCGTTTTTTACATTCCGTAATCATAACCACAACTTTCATACTCCAGTCGGATTTCCACACAGTCAGCCTCCTTCTCTTTCTTCACTCCAGGGCAAGGCAACTGATATCTGCCGTTCTGGATCCGGAAGCCTCCAAGTCTCTCGTGGTCTGGATAAGCCTTGTTAATGGCCTCAATAATTCTGTTGATCCACCACGAGTCTACCATATCGATAGCAATAAGGGAAATACCTTCTGCTCTCTCTCCGTTGAAACGGAAAAGATTCCTACGCTTGTACTTAGTACAAACAGAATCAATAATGCTCCTGATCTTCTTTTCGTCGTACATACTAATAATATATAAAGTTCTACTTCCGTGAATCATTCTCGTCGTAGGGGTAGATATCCCACTCCTGTAGGGCTTCGTCCGGGTTGCATCCGTGATCCATCGCTTTGATGACCTCGTACTCCAGATTATACTTCCTGGCGATGGCCAGTGCCTCCGGTCTGGTGTATCTTGATGGGACTGGCCGAAGCAGATACCACCAACTCCAGAATATCGTTCGCAGTCTTCTCATAATCATCCATTCTTTTGAATATCCTGATAGAGCTTGAATAATTCGGCGACGCACATACTTTCGGTAAACTCCCGGCTTACCTTGAAACCATATGCCTCCATGACGGCCCGGTCGTTCATCTGGTGAGCTTTTCGTAACTCAACAGGCATAGATACTTCCTTGTACAGGTCAGCTAAACAACTGTCAGGGAAAAGCGCACGTGCATCAAGAATAGCCTGTGCCGCCAACTCAATCTTTTCTTTTTGCTCATCAGTCGGAGATGGCCATATAAAGTTGTTATAAACTATATTGGCAGAATACCTGTAGCGCATCTCCAGACGCCCGCAAACGGCTCTCATCCACGCCATATGGACATTCGATGTGAGAACACCAAAGTCGTAAAGAGTCGCATCTGGAACAAACTGAACGGCATTATTTGGAATTACCTCCTTACTTACATACCCTATCGGGATATATCGACGTTGCTCAGAAGATGTTGCTGGGATCAAGAGATAATCGCTCTTAGGTTCCTTCACCTCCATAAATAATGTTGGTGTGTCGGCACATCGTCTGGTCGCTTCCTTAACGCTGGCAAGCCGGAACTCCTTAACCTGCGAAGCACGTCTCACTATTTCAGTAGAGTGGCTTACATCTGATGGGCTGGCGTTCACAAGCCAAAAACAATATCGCCTTTTGTTGTTGATGAAGTCATCACCACTGGTAAAAGGTCTTATATACTTACTTATATTCGGCTCTTTCACCTCCAGATTTTTCTTCTCTTCGGGGGAAAGAATCAGGAATCCTCCTTCTACCGGCTTACCGCCGCTGCTCATTTGTGGAACATCACAAATCGGTTTGTTACGGCTTTCTATAAATACACTTGGAGCGTCTATTAGGTAGCCGTTGATGTTACTCGCATCAATCTCCTTGTTACCGTCGTAGATTGTCTTCTGACTGAATTCTGCTGTGGAAAATCCGATAATAACACAGTGTACGGCAGCTTTGTCACTGGCCTCACTGTCCCACCTAAAAGTCCTGTAGGCAAAATTGATGTTTATTCCAAACATTTCTTTCAGCGGCCTCCAGATGGCTGCCACCTGTTCTCCCTGACAAATTGAGTTTGTCGATACAAGGGCAGCCTTTATGTTGGTGTGCTGTATCAGTTCTGCAGCCTTGTAATACCATCCTGCTACATAATCAATTTTACCAGCTGTCTTAAACGGTTTTCCGTTGATATCGACAAATACAGAAAGGATGTCATCTTTCTGCTCCTTTGATTGTAGTGAGTATCCTACAAACGGAGGATTGCCGATGATATAAGAGAGCCGTTCTACCGGCACAACCTCATGCCAGTCGATGCGGAGGGCGTTGCCTTCAACAATGTTGGCATAATGCTTCAGGGGCAGGAAATCGATGTCATGCTTGATGATCGTCTCTGTCTCACGGAGCATCTGAGCCTCACTGATCCAGAGTGCTGTGGTGGCCACCGTCACGGCGAAATCGTTGATCTCTATGCCGTAGAACTGTGAGATGCTGACCTTGATGGGTGAATAACCTTCAAGCCCAAGGAAGGTCTGGCCGTGATACCTGGCACGGATGACCTCGTTTTCCAACCGGCGCAGGCTCAGGTAGGTCTCTGTAAGGAAATTACCGGAGCCGCAGGCGGGATCGAAGAACACCAGACTGGCCAGCTTGTCCTGAAAGGCATCAAGCAGCCTGTTCCTGGTCTTCTCTACCTTCTCTTCGAGAATGGTCTCGAACTCCTTGCGGAGCGTGTTCAGGAACAGCGCATCAATGACCTTATGGATATTCTCGATGCTGGTATAGTGCATACCGCCAGCTCTTCTGGTCTCAGGATTCAGCGTCGATTCAAACACTGCGCCGAAGATGGTAGGTGATATCGCGCTCCAGTCGAAATCCAGACTTGCATTGTGCAGCAACACCAGGCGCAGCTCATCGGTGAACTGCGGTATTTCTATCTCTGTGGCGAACAGCCCGCCGTTGGTATAGGGAAAGGCCTTCAGGTCATCCATCAGATAGCGGCTACGCTTCTCCGTCGGTGTGTTCAGCACCTCAAAGAGCCGTATAAGCGCATTGCGCATATCCTTGGCCTCGTAGCCAGCCAGATAGTCGTGGAACTGGTCTCTGGTGAAGATACCTGCATCTTCGGCATATAGGCAGAACACAATACGGACACAGAGTATATTCAGCCATCGCAGGGCTTCCGGCGAGTTGTCGTCGTATTGCTTCAACAGGGCATCATAGATACGGCCTACTATCTCGCCTGCCTGCATTGAGACCTGCATCTCCTTGCTGATATGCTCTGACTTGTCATCCACGAGGAACTTCAGGCGGTAATACTCCTTTCCCAGATCTTTTAATAATACACTATCAGGTTCGCCGTTCGGCTGCTCCATGTCGTATATCAAAAACTCCTTGAAATTACAAGTAACTATCCATCGCGGACGCTCAGAATAGCCAACGCCACCCGCGTATTTCTTAACTTGCTGGAATGGTGTTAACAGATCGCCATTACTCTGCCGGATAGGTTCTCGAAGGTCTTTGTTTGAAGACTTCTGCTCAACAAAAACTTTCGTAGACGGTATTTGAACGTCGATAAAGTTCGTGGTATTGTCAATCTTAACTGGCACCTCATAACGAATAAAGGATGTTAGGTCTTCCACACCGAACACCTTTGTCAGGAGGTCGCCCCAAAAGAGCTGACTTTGACCTTTTTCGTATCCTTCGCCCTGCCAGCGTTTGATAAACTCGGCAGCGGCTTTTGACATCTCCTTATCAGTCATTTGAATTTGTTACACTTTCAATTTCTATAAATCACTATATAGATATGTTGATATATTTACAAAGTGATTTATCAAATTATCATCTTCGGTTTGTTTTCCAACAAAGCCTTAATCTCTTCGGCATGTTGTTCTAAGAACATGCGGACGGCGGCACTCAAAAGGTGCTTCACGGGGATCTTTACACCTGACTGGCGTATCGCGTCAAGGGTGTAATTGATATCTGCATCAAGCCAGACTTGCACAGAGTCTTTCTTGGCATCCTTATACTCCTGGGCGAGCTGGAAGAATTTCTCCAGATCTCCCTTAACGGAAGGTTTCGTCACTTTCGGCGTGGTTTTCTTAACCTCAACCTCGGCCTCCTGCTCGGCGGCGGGAGTCTCCTGTGTTTGATTCTTGAAGCTGTCCTTGAAATCGTAATCTGAATCAACAGCAGGATTATTAAACTTTTTCTTTGTCATACCCATATATTATTTTAATGATTCCAAAATCTTATCAAAAGCATCACGAACGGCCAGGCGTTTCTCGTATGTCAGAGGATCCACGGTCGAATAACCGTTAAGATGTGTCGTCAGCTTAATATCCTTGGTAAGATATCCAATCTTGCGCTGCTGAACCAATGTTTCAAAGGTGTACTCACGTGCGCGTCGCACTTCGCCACGCTGTTCATATACTGCAGAAACCTTATTCGGAACGAGGAAGATGCGCTTTTTCTTCTTCGTGATCGCTGATAACTCATCATAACGCTTCTTCAGGGTTGCTCCGAACAGTTCGGTTGCATCAACCACATCCGAATTGTATTCGAGTGGTAAAATGGCAACATCGGCAGCATCGAAGATGATCTTCAGGGCGGGATCGCTTACATTACCCGGACAATCAATCATGACGATGCAGGGAAGCTGTTTGGCTCGATCGATGACGTTCTTTACTTCGTCAACATTATCAATATCCACATACTGCACCTTCCAGGGCAGTTCGGCGCTTGGTCGGGCTTTCAAATCACGATCCCTGTGTCGTGATAGCGACTGCTGCATATCTGCATCTATCACTATAACTGGCAAGCCTTGCTCTACTGCGTAGGTGGCCATCGTCGCACACATCTGGGTTTTACCTACCCCACCCTTGATGTTTGAAAATACTACTATTTTATTCATATCTGTTATTTTTATGTGATAAAGTTTTAGCATATTCAATTGCTTTAGCAAAATTCTTTTTGACATTATTTGAAAACCAAAGTTTTGTTTCAAAATGTTCCACCCAATTGTTGCTATTTAACTCGTCATTACAAATACAATAAATTACGGGTTCGTATACCAGATGGCCTTTTTCTGTTACCGTCCATCCGGCAAATTTTTTAAAATATCTATCCTTTATATTACATTCTTTCAATATTCGAAGAGTATTATCGTATGGAGTCAGATACTTGTTTTCCATACAAATACCAAAATTTTCCTCATTATCGATATTAAATAAATCGTCTTCCAAGAAGCCCCAAAAGTAAGCTCTCAACATAAATGGTATAGCTCCTTTTTCTAATTCGGAGCTGATATCATTTTTTCGACAGAAAAGTTTCCCTTTTAAAGTTCCAGACGTACACTGCCTGAAAGAAATTTTTCCACCTTCAGATGTGTAAAGGATATTGTTTGCACCTTCACGTACCCAGTATTCAGTGATTTTGTCTGGGTAAGTGTTTATCCAATAATCCGAAATTCGATGTCTATCTTCTGTTTTATACGTCATACCGATTACTATTTATCCATACATGATATATTGATTTGGTGATTTATTGATTTGTCGTTTTATCGATTTTCTTCTGTAACTCTTCTCTGTAGGTTTTATCATACTCCTCTTTGAGGGTAAATGATGGAAGCTTAGAATACAGCTCTTTCAAGAGCGCTGCCTCTGCTCTGGTATTGTCGGCTCTATCCTTATCATAGGTGTCCTGGTCTTCTGCCAGTCTTTCAAGGCTGTAGGCCCCTGAGTATATTGCATCGTGCAAGAAGACTCCTTCTTCTCGCTTTGCAATAAGCCAGTCAATGAGATCTTTGATTTTGTCTTTTTCAAATTGTGGTACTCGGATTACAGCCGTGTGCCTTCCGAGGGCCTTGCTACACTGGCTCTTGCGTCCAGAACCTTCGCGCTTGCCTCCCCTACCCTTCTTTATCTCTATTTCTTTCATTTCGCAGTTGAATGGGTAGCGACGCAGAAAAACCCACTTGCCGCAACGGCAGACTTCTTCAAAATCAACCAATTCTTCATAAGATGAATAACCGTTTTTTGTGGCATAGCGCTTTGAAGCCTCGTTAATAATATATAGAGCCTCCTTATAACGAAAATCGTCGCCAGGCTTGAGGATGTCATAGCCATGCTCTTCAAGCTCTTTGTAAAAACGATCAATCTCATTGAAATGCTTACGATCATAAACATTCACACGACGGTTGACCTCTGTTGCGCCTTCCCTGCAGACAAAACAGAACTCCGTCGGATAGCCGTTAAATTCCTGATGCTTCATATTTGATATTGTTACGTTTTCATTTGCAAATATACATAAATAAATTGATAAATCACTAAATCACTTTATTTATTTATAGATTATTTACTAAATATATGGTGATTTTTACCTATTTTCACAATAAATCTATATATTTATTTATTGATTTGTCGTTTTAGTGATTTATTGATTTATAACAAAATCACTATATCAATAAAACAATTTTTGAAAGCGTTACACTTTCATTTGGTTCACTCGTGAGCCTTACTAACTGGTTGCGCATAGCTAACATTCACGCTCCATGATGGAAAATTCACCTTTTCAAGGGTTCTTTCCAAATGGAGTAGGGGAGGGCCTGTACTTCGCCATGTTCACAAGGACTGCTTTCACCTTGTTTCGCTGCCTTTTCAAACGGAAATAGCTATCGCTACCGCTTTGTTCTCTGTCGAAGGCCAGGAGAAGACTTTCCGTGACCTGTAGGCGTTTATCAATGTCGCGGGCGTTTAATGTATCGAAGACATTATAAACTGCCTTCCTGAGCCTTTTCTTGGCTCCACCGGTGCTGTCGTTCGCAAAAGCTAAAGCCTCGGAGAGGGCAAAATCAAAAACACGCTTATAAATCTCACGCTTTTCAATATGCTCGTACTTAATAATGCGGTAGGGTAGGGGCTTTGCCTTCGCCAATTCAATCATATTCCTGGTGCCGGTACTATTGCCGTCCCAGAAAACAATCACGGCATCGGCGATGGCGGCCATCTGTTTATTCCTAATTGGCCCGGCGGCATTTCCGTATTTATCCCACTCTGCGGGATAAACCTCGACTTGTAATCCCCGATCCTGAGCATAACGCTCGCCGCACTTGTCGGCTCCCTTGGCACCTCCACTGATAACAACGATATTATGCGTATAGAATTTGTTATATAGAATCGCGTCGCACTTCTCAACCATCAGCCGATAGTTGTTGAAGGAACGCGATCCTGCAATGATAACGCGGTAGGGTGGGCGAGGTTCTGATACAAATTCCATACTATACTATTCGTGGCGGTTCTTGATCCGCTGGAGCTGTCATTTACAATTTCTGCTGTATGACACTTTCAAGTATCTTAATGAGTGATCTGGCCCTCACCATAAGGCGGTACAGCCCGCCCGATGATGTTATAAGTCATCAGACAATTCTTTGTCTTTTGGATATTCTATATTAAACACAAAAACGACCTCCTTTTTACTTCCTTTGCCGATGATATCATATTCGGTGATAAGATGGATTTTGTCTTTAAACCATTCCATGTTCTTACGAACCTGTTTATCCATCCTGTCCCAACGTCCTTTGGTGGCATAGTCGTAGACACTGTTATCGTCTATCGACTTAAACAGGATCTTACAGGTTAAGGCCTCCTTCATCTTCTCCTCGATTATCTGACTGCTTTCTTCTTCAGAAACATTGTCATCCTTATGCTGGGACTTTAATTTCTTTTTTATCTTCAATGCTGCATCCTTGTAATTTCCCAGCAAGGAAAGGAGTTCACTGAGAAGAAGAGGGAAAATCTCGTTTTGTGTTCCGTCTTTTCCCCATTCAGTAATAAGAGTCCTGGGTATATATGCAAAACGTTTCTCCAAATTATGAAGGAGAAGTCGAGGAATTGTAATAGACATAGTTCCATGATTGTAAATATCTTCCAAAACACTATTTACATCTCTGTTATTGGCATCGGGCAAGTCTATTTCATAGATAATGAACGGAGCAATCTTTCTTCTTTTCTGCGTTTTCCCGTCGGCATCGGTAATCTCATATTCCCATGCAACAGGGTGTGATGAAAGTGTAATAATGTCTTTAATGACATTGATTGCACGATCATGAATACCTCTTGTACCAAACATAAACTTAGTAAATTCCTTAATCGGAATATTACGAGTAACATAATGTGACAGAGGTATATCAAGTTCAGTAGAAGTTTTCTTACTGAAATTCATCACATCCTCATCATTTTCGTTGGTAAGGCAGAAACAAAGGGAAAACAGCGTACGCACTGTGCTGTTATCGAAAGCAGAACTGTTTTTGAGAAAACTGAATATCTCGGCTTTCTCAGCAATCTTTCTGTCCCGATCCACTAATTCCTGGTCGGTCCATAAATCAACCTCTGTCTGCTTATACAAGCGAGTGGTCAGCATAGTCGGTATGCGGCCATTAGAGTTTGAATTCTTATGGTCGGTTACCTTCAGCTTAACAAAGCCGGTGGCTACGCTTTTTTCAGGCGTTTTTTGATCGCCTTTATTTTTTCCTTGCTTAATTGCCATTGTTCCAATGTTATGTTGAGTATTGATCTTGCTGCATTATCTCCATCCGGATCTACTGGAGTAAACTTATAGTTTGGAAACACTTCGAACTTCTGTTCCTCTTTCGTAGAATCACGCCCGTCTTTGTCCGATATATAGTACTTGTCAGGGTATTCGTGGTAATCATGGGGTGAAAGATAATCTATAAAATTAAATGGTACAAGTTCCATAATCGGACTTTTATAGTCTTTCCCTACCATTTCCTTACCTACCTCTATCCAAGCCTTTAGAACGGCCATAGAATGGGCGGTTTTGGCTGACTGTTTATACATGACATCCAAGAAATTACCATCCTTGTCTATATCGACTACAGAGGACCCATCAGTATCGAAGAGAATAAATCCTCCGGCACCGTGTCTCTCCAGACAATACGGCAAAGGAATCTGCTTGTTTATCGTGAGTGCCCCAGCCTTCGTTGCATAACCTTTAATATCGGCACTCATGCGCTGAAGCATTTCAAACACATCAATGTACATGGAAAGTTTCTCCTTTTCCTTCTCATAATTGGCAGCACTGTTTGAAATGAAGTTCGAATACTGCATCAGGGCATTATAGTAATTTATATAGTCCTGGGCTTCATCCCTGTCCTTTGCAGACTCCTTCATCAGTGCCTCCTTGATAATTTCAACCTCTTTGGGTGTGAAATTATAATATCCACCGTCATGTGTGTAAGTATAGTCATTCTCCTTCAGGATGGCACATACTTTCATAAATGCCGATCCTTCGACTACTTCTTTAAGGGACAGCTTTTTCCTATTGTTCATATCATCTATATTTTAGAATGGTACAGCGTCTTTTTCGTCAGCCGACTCAGAACATGCTTCCTCCGGAATGATAACAGAACCAAGCGGCTCATTACCCTCAATAAGGCCAGTATTCTGGTCAAAGTTGAGAAGGGCTTCGGTTCCCCTGGGGCCTCCGCGCCATTTTGTGACGAGGATATACATCTTTCCGGCCTTACCAAGTTCCAGTCCGAGCTTTTCCAGTCTTTCCTTTTCGGACTTTCCTTCGGGCTTGTCCCAAGTTGAACCGTTAACCGCACGGAAAGATGAGTTCCATTCCATGATCACCAATCCGGCATTATGCTCGATGTCAGAGGCATCGGCCATATTCTGGTTGTGCAGATCCAAGGGACTGCAGGCGGCACGATTCAACTGCGCAGCAAGGATTATCGGCAGCTTTGCCTTAAGAACAGCAAAGTCCTGCAGGGTTCTCATGACGTAGCTGATATCGGCCTTGGTACTGCCCGTTTCCTCCAAACGGCGTATCAGCTGCACATAATCAATGAATACAGCCTTAATAACCTTTCCTTCCTCAGTAAATCTTTTGCTGAGGAATTTGATATTGTCGATAATCTCTTCAACACAGTAGGGCTTATTGATAATTCTAAGATGCTGCTGCTGCTTGCCGTCGAAATCCTTGGCCATATTGTCAAACATTGCCACGTCGGCCTTGGAGTTGATATAGTTCCTATTCCCCTTGAAATATTTCCTGATAGTATCTATGTTTCTTCCAAGGCTCAGAGGCACACCGCTGGTGTAAATGCTGAGAAGTTCTTCAAACACCATGTTACGACTTTCTTCGAAAGTGTAATACAGAACAATCTCGTTACTTCTCGCATGTTCGACGAAATGGACAGTCAAATTCTCCAGCATCCTACTCTTACCGTGGGATGTCTGGGCACCAATGAGGGTGAGCTGCTTAGCCGGAATTTCCAAATTGAAGGTATTAGCGTCCTTGTCTTTCACATAATACTGTGTTTCAAGACCGTCCGGTTCTGCCTTCTCTTCCTCTATCACCTGTGACATCGTAAGAGCAGAGTAGTCGTCTTCAAATTTCCCGTTGGCTGCAGCCACCAGTTGCTCCATAGATGTCTGGAACTTTACAAGTTCGTCCTGAATATCAAGGGTATCATCGAACGCCTTGGACTGGGTTTCGCGGGCGATCTTGATAGCAAATCGTTGCAGTTGCTTCTCTACTATTATCTGAGCATGGTACTCTATATTTGAAGAAGAGGCAACTTTGCTACTCAACTCGGCAATATATCCAGGACCTCCGATCTCTTCAAGATTCTTTTCCTTGTTTACCTGTTCGGTAACAGTCAAGACATCTATAGGCCATCCCTTTTCGGCCAGATGCTGGATGGCCTCGAAAACCATCCGGTTACGAGGCTCGTAGAAACTGTCGGCAGAAACATAGTTCTTTACGGCATCATAGGCAGTATTGTCTATCATGAGCGCACCAAGGACAACACCTTCAACGTCCAATGCCTGCGGCTGAACCTTGTCATAGGTGTCATCAACTGGCTGCTGCCTGCGTTTTCTGCCTCTATAGTTCTGGTTGTTTGCCATAATCATTTCTTTACAATCCATGAAGATGCTGGGGGACACGCCTCACTAAGAATCTTCTCAGTGAGTTCTTTTATAGTCGTACCTTCTATAACGGCACGAATTTTGATTCTGTTAAGCAATTCTTTACTGATAATTAAAGAACCGACCTTCTCTTTTTCGTCCTTTTTTGCCATAAAATGTAGTATTTGATGAGAATTTTGATGCAAAGATAATAAAAATCATAAAATTATAATTTTATAATAACATAAAATCATAACTTTTAACTAAAAAGCCACTTTTTTAACTTTCCCCCCATTTTGCGTAAATTGTGTTAATTACGCAAAATCAGGGGAAAAACACGCAAAATCAGGGGAAAAACACGCAAAATCAGGGGAAAAACACGCAAAATCAGGGGAAAACACGCAAAATCAGGGGAAAAACAAATTTTAACAGCCTTTGTAATTTGCTGATTTTTAGGTATATACAAGCATTTTTGGAGACTCTTCAAAATCCTTTAGATTTATTTTAGAGAACTCTCAGAGTTCTCTTAAAAGGGAAACACACTTTTCCGCCCTGGAGGGCGAGGCGTGTTTCCCCTGATTTTTCAGATTAAAATGCATTGGCGCGATCCGTTCTCTCGGATCTAAGATTTCTACTTTAACTACATCTATACACCTGAAGATCGACAACCGTCGATTAAAGTATTAGAATCCTGTCCGAATCACTCTGTGGCGCTCTGAAATGAGGCTATTGCGACTCACTCCTGGCAGCCGTGCATACCAATGTCGAACTCGTTCAGAGGCGCACATTGTGCTGCTTCACCAGTATCGACGTTGATGTGCCTCTGCTTTTGGTCGCCAGCCTCCATGGCCACGTTTCAGATCTGTTTCGCCATTCAGACACGTGCCTTCCAGGGCGATAGCCGTCCCACTGCGTGAGAGCGTCAGGAAAGGCGTTTTACCGCATGACGGCAGGACTGCTGACGAGAAACCAGGTAATGTCCCGCCCTACGCCGATGACGGTCATAAATACCCGCTATCGTCGTTTTCCCACGATGGCGATGCCATGGTGAGGGAACCGGGTGTTACAATGCCCGATTTCTCCGCACTCCCACACCGTGCGACGCTTTCCCTTGTGCTGTCCCGTAATGTGCCGTATTGCCACCACTCCTGCAGACACTCACGCATCTACCGATGCTGGATTCCCATGGGTTACGCTTTGCTAATGGTACAGACCAGCCTTTGATGCCGTCCAGATAATAAGTTCTTACCGTCTCGCAAACGGATGATGCTTATTCGTCTGCAAGCCGGACGGACACATCACCTGGCGGGCGGGTGATGACAGAACCTCCATCGAAGTTGGATGCACAGTCATCGTGGATTTGACCACAAACCCGCCTGGCGACATCCTTTACTGGTCTGTAACAATGACTACGAAAACGCCGAAAAATGCCAAATAAACCGTATTTGGAACTTTCGCGCTATCCCGGAATGGTCGTTTCCTATGCCGCATCCTCCCTCTGAGCGCAGTCCGCTGTACCCAGCTCCTTTGTCCAGTTCCTTTTCCTTCACCTGTTCTCGGTACCTGGGCGGCATCGGCCGCTGGCAACTTTGCCGTCCTGTACCCTTGCTGGCCTGACCCCTGATGGTGGCTCTGCCCTTTCGTGAGCTTTTGAACACGGGTCTGCTTTACTGCTCTCGATCTCTGTGTGACATAGGTAGTCACCTTTTCTGGGGGTCATCCTCGCCGTCGGTGACGGCTGAGACCTGCGGTTGGTGGTGCTGGGGCGTTCACGTCTGCCTGGTCCGGCACCGGCGCAGTGACCTGTCACACATTATTTGGACTGACTGTCACGTACTTTTTCGGGTGATGTCACCCTTATTTTTCCTGTGCAAATTTAGCGCAAGCGATATTTGGCAAGTACCTCTCTGCTGCATGGAATTTCGCGTCATTATTTCTTCAGATAATTTGCGGCAGCCTTCCGCATTTTCTTCTTAACGCCAGGGCTAAACAAAATGTGGTATTCCATAAATTTTCCTTAAAATTCCTTGGCCGTTACATATCTTCTCCTTGCCAGCTTCTGAAGCACCGTAAAAATTAAGTTTAACATCTAAAAAAGTACAATTATGAAGTCAGTCAATTCTTTTGAAGTAACAGGTTTTGTTTGCAACGATGCTAAGGCAAACGAGTTTTCAAACGCAACAGTAGCCCGCTTCGGCCTCTCAATCGCCCGAACCGAGGGTAAGGATGACAAAAAGAAGCGCACCAGCGCTATCCTCAACATCGAGATCTGGCGCAGCAATAAGAACACCGCAGACCTCGCCCTGCTGAAGAAGGGTAACCGCATCACCGTCAAGGGTTTCTTCAAGCCCGAGGAGTACGAGAAGGACGGTCAGAAAGTTCAGCACATCGTCTTCGCTGGTACGGAGATCACCACAGGTGAGACTGAAGAAACCGAAGAAACAACGGAGGAGTAACCCTCCGTTTCACCTCAGAGCATAATGCAATTGCTATAAGATTCCATTCCACGGGAGCCAGCTGGGAAAGCTCGCTCCCTTTTTTAATGCACTTTCCGGCGTGAAGGACTGGCGGCACGATCCTCCTGGGCCGGTGCCGCCGACGGTAAAGAACAGTATCTGTATGCAGAGATCGCATTACAGTCATCAATAACCAAGTTACTGTCACTAATAACAGGGTTTCTGTATGCAATAACCTGGTTAATGTGAACAGAAACCATCCATGGCGGCACGCCTAACGGACAAACGCCTGACGGCGAAGAGGAGAGAGTGGGGGATCTTCCCTTCGTCTGCCAGTGTGTCATTTCTGCCGTTACAGGTTCATTTCGGTTCTGGTGGAGTCTTTTCCTTTGCAAAGTTAGATAGGCTTGCAGCCATGCCAAGTACCGCTAAAGCATATTTCCGGCGAAATTCGGCAGCAGCCTTCCACAGATAGCCGAACCTATCTGGGTATTCCGCAGAATTTCTTGTAAATTCCTTGGCTTTGGGGCCGCTTTCCCATCTTTGAACAGCAAAAGAAAAGAACTCAACCGAAATGAAGTCGATGACGACCAGAAATTGAAGACACACCGGCAACTTTGGGAAGAAAGATTAAAAAGAGAAAGAATCTTACCTCATTCAGCCGATAACTCACATAAAGACTTTACTTCCTGACAAGCCATCACAGACGTTGGGATAACGGACAAGGCTTAAAGGATTGAAATCATAAAATTCTATTTCATAATGAATCGAGCCGAGGTGTTTGGCGATACCTGCAGAAAAACGTTGGGAAACGAATAAGGCTCAAAGACTATGTTCTACGGATGGGAGATCCCCAAGGCAGCGGCCTTAAACTCCCTTTTTACAGACAATTCAAAATATAACATAAAACCGCAGCCGACGGAATATAAAAAGGCAGCAAGGATATGGGTAAGCAGTATAAGGATCTCACTATCAACGGGAAAATCAATGCAAAGTCTTGGGGTTTCTGGCGACTCCCCAACACTAAAGGGTTTGTTATGACGATAATAGACAATACAAGGTCATTCAAGGACGCAGACGGGAAACCACGAAAGGACTATGCGGACTTCATGCGCCATACCATCATTGAAGACTATACCACCGAGGCACCGAAGGGTAACGTGATTCAGAAAGGCCATATCCATTACATCTACGGCATCACCCGCCCGTTTAAGAAATTCGTGGCGCTCTGCCAGGAGATCGCCCGGGAACAGAATACAATGATGGAAGTCAAGGACTATCCTCAGTACGGATGGGCATCCGTAGCGTTCATGACCGACAAGTTCGGCGGTGTGTACGTCAGTCTTCACTATGACCACAAGACCCGTGACGTGGTGAATTGGTTCGGCCATGACGGCGCAGTCCAGCTGGAGAGCGTGGAGCAGCTGAAGAACCTCGTTAAGACGGAGAAAGAAAAACTGTTGCAGGTACGCGACCTCAACAAGGTCTATGCAATGGTAAATGCAGAATACTAACAGAAGGTAACGGGGAGGGTAACCACCTCCCCATAAAAAGACAAGTGTATGAAATCGGCATCACAGATCAAGGCGCAGGCTTTTCGCCTGCTGAAGCTCGACAACGAGAACAGAATCAATCGGCATGTAAATTCATACCATGCGCAGCGAATCTATAACGCAATAAGTAGTCTGTTAAGTAAACTCTGATAACGTAACATAATCAAAATATGAAGAAGATAGAAACAACGAGCCTATGGCTCATGATAAATGAAATCATCATCGCCATTCAAAGGGGATGGGACTTGAATTTCGATGATGTTGAAATGGTTCAATATACCGAAGTAGGGGAGGACGGTACGACCGCCACCCGTGACGGACGTTTCGATCACATTGAGATCGATAACGAGGTGGCCAAGATATGGTGCATAGCCGGAACGGGTCACGAAAACTTCAGCTTCCCTATCGGTCAGCTGAGTGAGGATTCCGTCAAGGATCTCCACGACTGCCTGCCTGCGGCTACGGAAGAGTGGGAGAGAATGGAGATACAAGCCAACGAGGATCTGTTAAAGGCAGGCATAATGCTTGTGACATCATGCGAAGAGGACGGATTTTTTAACCTCGATATCATCTTCGGCATGGATAAAGAGAATCCTTCGGTACTCTGCTACAAGGAGCGCGAGCAGTATGCGGAGAACTACTTCGAGAACGAGATGGAGAACCTGATTGCTGACGCAAGAAACTACGCTTGGCGCAAGGTTTCCAATCCGAAGCCTGTAAACCTGCATGAAGAAGCGAACATCATCCACTGGGTACGGCTTGCAGCCGAAGCACTGGGAAACGGCAAGACTCACTTTATCTGCAATGATAAGAATCTGCCGAAACCGATGCCGGTAGAGAAACAAACCTACCTCATGCTTCAGCTGATAGCACAGAACCCGCGCCCCTTCGTGGAATACCTGGAGAGCGGCTGCACCAGGCTGCGCCGTGCCGAGATCGTTGGCAACGGGCCAAAGACCTCCCCCTATAAGGCACAATGGAGAGACGACTACTACAAGGATTAAACATTTTCAGACTATGATCAGAATAGACAAGGAATTTTCAAAATACCTTGATGCAGCGGATGCCGTTTGCGGTGAGTGCATCAAGTGCAGTGACGAGAACTGCGAGAGCTGCCCAGTGCGGCAGACCATCGACTACTACCGAAGCCGGACGTTGGAAACACCAAAGCCTGCCCGTTTGATAACGTTACAAAATCAAGAGATATGCAGGGAAACAACCTTGGTTTCGGAAAAGGATGGCTCTATTGTGATTGTCATCACTGATAACAATAAATATGCCAAAGTGCCGAAAGGCTATAGCAGGTTCGGTAAGTCGTATCTGACATACCGCAACGTCCAAAAGGCCGGTACTGACTATCCTCATGGCAAGGAAATGCAAAACGGCTGCTATGCTTGGATCTCCGACCATCATAAGCGGTGGGACAAGATCACCCTGACGTGACGTGTCATGCCCCGTCCCGTCACCCGTGGGCGGCTGCTTCCCTCCGGTCGCAGCGGGCGGGCGGCATCGGCGAGGGTTCAGAACCTCGCCGATGCGGGATCTTTACCGTCGGCGATAAATCACTATATCGATATATCTATATAGTTATTGTATGAGTTGCCGATCTGCTTTTGGCGTGACTGGATATTTAAACACTCCTTCTGGTGAAAGTATGAATCGTGTGTCACATTCCATGCAGTTTCGGTTTGCGTCATATAGAATAGTACCGTCAGGTTTGTATTTGGCCCTGTTATCCCACAATCCTTTCCTGCTTCCACAAGCAGGGCAGATTTTGTGGGCGATAAGAACCGCAATATCTGCGGGACTCAGCTTCTCTCCAGCATTGAACTTCCGCTTGGCCACCTCGAAAGGATCGGCCGGTGCCGCCGTGTTCTCGGCTTGATTTTCTGAGTTGGAAAAATCTTTACTTTCCTCGGAAACGGATTCGGTCTCTTCCAAACTCGAAACAAGTTCCGGCTCTTCTGGTTCTTCTGGAGCTGGATCTGGTACTGTCGCCGTCGGCTGGGTGGGAGAGGACTGCTGTGCAGCAACCTCTTCTGGGTCGTCTGTCGGCGCAGTCTGCAGACGTGCCTTGAATGACTCGTAGGTAGGCAGATAGTTGTAATCCTTCGGATCCTGGTTGCACCACGTTTCAAATTCCATCAGAACCTTTAAGTCATTCTCTGTCCTGTCGATGACATCCTTACTGACAACATCGGCCTGAATCTTATATATCCATAGAATGGATCTGAGAACTGCCTTCCGAATCTTGTCGGTGTCGTCATCAAGACTGACAGTGATGCTGCCGTCCTTGATGAGCGGACGAACCTTCCTCCAGTCACCGCCGTTGTACTTCAGGATAGCCCTGGCAATCTTTTCAGGTTGCATCTGGTCTGCACCAAAGCGCGACAGATACCACTCCAGATGAATGTCAGAACATTTTATCTTAGAGCCGAGCTTGGTCAGTTCTTCATCTACCATCGAATGGAAGTAGACAGGCTGGCTTTTCTTCAAAAGCTGCTTGCGTAACTTCCGCACGTTATCCTTCCAGGCAGCGATGAAATCCTTCATCTTCCGGCCTTCTTCAGCCGTGAAAGGAACGGTAACGATGAAGGAGGAGATCTTCGCCAGAAGGGTGTCGATAACATCAATGGCCTTACGGTCATTTTTCGACACCAAACCCCGACCCGATCTGACAGATTTGTAGACCTCGACCGGTACAAAACCGCCGAGTTCCTTCAACCTTTCAAGCGCGAATTTCTTCACAGTACGGTTGATCGGAATCGTAACACGGTCTCTCTTTGAAACCGCGACTTGTTTCTTATCATTTTCTGTACTTACTTCCATAGTGTTATCCTAATTTTCAATTACGATTTTATGGCTGCAAAGTTACATAAAATTTCTGAATCTGCCAACATATTCAGACTATTTAACATCGACACCGCAGGTGGCCGATTTCTCTACATGGCTACGGCGCAATTCTTCTACATCCTCGCGCCCGCGTTAATAATATATAAATATCTTGGTTTTTCTACACTACTTTAAAAAGAAATCCGTACATTTGTACCCGGAAAGCCTTGACAGCCTCCCCGTGTACTGTTGCCAGTTGGACGTTTGTTATACATTTCCGCTACGCAAAAATGCACAAAAACGAAACTGGCTAATAGTTCGCAAGCTCATATTAGGCTGAGGAATGTTCGCAGGCTCACATGCAAAATTTTAAAATTGTTTTTCAAGGATGACAAAGAAAGATACCATATACAGATTCAATGTCGAATCGTTCATCGAGGATAACAATCTCGACAAAACTTTCTATGCAAAGAAAATAGAATCTGAAAACAAAAAGGAGGTATGGGTGCCTGTGACCGTTGGGGTCGTCTGGATAACCGACGGTCCGAAAGATTTTCAGATTCACATTCCCGTTTCCGGTGATAAGGATGAAACTCTTGTTTTCCCGATCACCAAGAAGCAATATGAGATGTTCAAATCAACTGTCGGCGACAAACACCGATTGAACATCATAAGAAAGGCTGCAAAAGAAAAATTGCGTTTCAGGAAAATAAAAAAATCCGAGATGCTTGTGGTCAGGATGAGCCGGAAGAGGATGCAGAAAATAACAGAGGATGCAGAGCTTTGCAATCTCTCATTATCAGCCTATGCCCGGAATGTCCTGGAGGGCTATAAGCCAAGGAAGGCACTCTCCGAACAGGAAGCTGCTGACATCCGCGAGCTGGTGATGATGCGCAAGGATATGTTAAATTTTTATTCTGCAACGAAGGGTGTCCTGGGAACAATCCCGCGCGAGAAAAGAGCGGAGTTTATCGTTCTGGGAACACCATACTTGCAGTTCCGGAAATACATTCAGGAAGTCCTGATGAAGTTCGATTCAATCATTAACAGAGAAAAGGAGGTATAAGATGATTTTTAAAGTAGAACCGATATCAGCGAGCCATGGCCACAATGCCATCAACTACGCAATGGATAAGGACGGCAAGGATAAGCCTGAGCTGCTTCGCCTGAATCATCTGGATCTGGATGACGGCATTACCTTCGGCGAGCCGTCACCAAAAGATGTGTGGGACTTGATGAAACTCCATCAGGGGAAATACAGATTCCACCGTGACGATATGTTCGTTCGGGTGGAACTCTGCCCGCCGATGGATAAGTGCAAGAACTGGAATCAGGAGAACTGGGAAGACTTCCTCGACAGAAGCCTGCGCCTCCTTGATGATGAAGACAACTACTATAAGAAAGTGCCGATGAAAAACAAGGACGGCTCACCGAAATTAGACAAGGACGGTAATCAAAAATATCGGACAATCGGAGAGCCTTTTATGTTTCGAAAGGCACAGTACGTAGCAGCCATTCACCGTGATACTGGCAACTGGCACGTCCACCTTATCGCCAACCGCGTCACTATGGATGGCAAGTGCATGGACATGGAGAAGTGTCATAAGCGGGCCATTAAGGCCGCAGACAACTATGTCAATGAAATGCGCCAGGTTGACATCAGTTGGAAGACTGCATCCGAATATGACAATAAGCGCAAGGAGCGCATCTATAGGGATGCTATAGAGGTCTTAAAGGGGATGGAGAAGTTCAACCTTCAGAATTACTTCTCCGGCATGAGAGCCAGGGGATGGGTGGTGTCACCTAACACTCCTGACTCCAATGGTGTTGTACACGGCTACTCCATCGGCGAATACGTCCATGAAAAGGATAATACCCCTCTGATGTACAAAGCATCAAAGCTTGGCTTCGGCTATGCCCTGACCGTGAAGAACCTTCAAAGGACCTGGCAGCGTGTTCAGGATGAGGAACGCCGTGCTTCAGGTGCTTTCATTCAGCCGACCGAGCAGCGTCCTGTCCAGATTCCCATTAAGGAGAAGGAACATGATCAGCAGCCGTTCATTAAACCGGTTGATAAGCCACAGGAGCCGACAGTCTCTTATGAGCATGAAGGCAAGTCCTTCAGTATCCTCAAGTCCATCGATGACCTTATCCGCAGTCTCATCGTTCTACCGACGGCGGCAGACTATACCGACGAGGAAATGGATGGCCATGATTACAGTCCCGAGATGCCGGAACTCGATGAAGTGGCCGAGACGGCAGCAGCCTTCTATGCCGGCATACTCACCATGCCTCTCGATCTGGCGGGCGGCAGCACCTACGTCTCTTCAGGTGGCGGCGGTGGCAGTTCCTCCGGCATCGGTAAAAAGGATGATGATGAAGAGCGTGAGAAAGCCAGACGTGCGGCAATGGCCGCAGGCCTGATGCACGCGCCTCGCCATGGCCAGAAGAAGATTCAAAGACCAAGATGGCACAGATAGAAGTTTAACTATAATTCGTATATAACATGGGAAGAAACAAATATGATGATGATGGCCTGCTCGATCAGTCAGCAGTAGCCAAACCTTCTGCATCAGAACAGCAGAAGAGTCCTTTACCGATGCCGCCAGCTCAGGAAAAATCCGCAGAGGAACTTTCCTTAGAGCGGTCATTGGCTATCCTGAAGGAAATCGACCGTGTGACCGAAGAATTACAGCAGAAACAAACAGTTCTGGCTGAAAACCTGAGAGATGTAAAGGATAAACAATCTGCCCAAAATCAGGTCATGGATGCCCTGGAAAGGATGATTAAGAGACAGCATGATGTTGTGGCAGATATGGAACGGTACAATAAGGAGGCAATGAAAAAGTTCCAAACTGCCTATACATTATCAAAAGAAGGAGAAGATTCCATCTTTAACATCCTGAATGAAATTGTTCAGAAGATGATAAATGACACAAAGCGTGGTCTAAGCGAAGACCTGAAGGTTTTTGCAAAGGAGATTGTCAATAATACAGAAGGATCCCTAAATGCCCTTAAAAAGGCATACAGGGCATCTGTTGATGAAATAGATGCAGACAGCAGTAAGGTTGCAGAAAAGATCCTGAGCTGGGTTGACTTTATCCTGATTCCGAAACCATACTTCGGGATCCTAATGACAATGGTGACCGTCCTCTTCATCGCTGGAGGTGTCGGGTTCGTCGGCTATACCACCGACACAGAAAGCAACAGCTATATAGCCGTAGCCGTGGCAGCTGTGTTCTGCGTGGCCACAGTGATATATAGCTGGTACTTCGGAAGGTCACCTGAAAAAGAAAAAAGTACAGTTCCTAAACCGGTAAGGATGGCGTTCTCACAAGTCCTGTACGGCCTTGGAATCATCGTCATGTCAACTGTCTGGCTCTTTATCTACCTGACAAAGTTCTACACCCAGCCATACGCCGAGATACTGGGGTATCTATACGCCGCAGTCATAGGTTCGAACTTAATCAGTAAGCTGCTGCAGATACTCTTCAAGAGAGCATGAAAAAGGCTGGTCTGTATAGATCAGCCTAATATCTCATGGTTTCACGGAGTATCTTCCGATTCACATCTGGCGGTTGATTCATGACAACCGCGAACTCACTGGCATCATACTGCTCGTCAAATTCGGGACAGAATGAAGGATTATCCTCCTGCACCTGCCTGATCTTTTCGTAAGTTTCAAAATAATCTTCGTCAATCTCCGAATCATCTGCCACCAAAGGAGGTTCCTCTTCGGGGGCTTCTCCAGTAGGGTCATCCTCCGGCGCGTCAAAGATCTCTTCATTAGGAGGGTCTTCATAGTCATCTTCACTTAAACTGTCCGCGTCGGTTTCCGTACCTTTTAGGCCATAAGTGCCGTCATCATACTCCTGAACATACCTGGTACTGAAGCCGAAAGCGTTCTCAGGAGAATACATTAGATGGGGATGCTGCAATTCCCATCCGATAGCAATCACATAATATACAATATAGATGATTACCAATGTCAGAGCATAGATTTGAAATGCTGTCATAGTTTCCGTGCTTTAATTAATACTGTCCGCTGGCGTATCAGTCTTAATATAGACTGGTACTGCTTCATGATCAATTACATCGGCACAGAAAGATAAAGCTTTTCTTATGCCGGTCTTCACATTAGAGGCTGCTCCTTCAAGAGTGTTCCACTCCTTCCATTCGCTTTCCTTAGCTGGCGCGGCCTTGCCCTCAGATTCTTTTAGAGAATCGGCGAGGTGCCGCTGCTCCAACATCATCATCTCCTGCTCCAGGGTGAAAATTCCGGTCGAGTCCAGAACTTCCAGATCAAGAGAATCAATCGAAAATCCTTGCAGTTCCGTAATTCTCGATTCTTTCACTTCTGGATGCCGTTCACTGTGCTGCATCTCAGAATGGAAAATATCAGTTACAAGCCATCCCAGCCCCAACAGGGGAAGGAATAAAATCGCCGGAAGAACAAACTTCGGCTGTATAAAATTAATCTTTTTCATTATATCTGACGTTATCTTTTATACAGTTTTGGCCCTATCTCAGGAAGATAAACTTCCTTTATCAAGTCCTCTACATCCTGATAAACTTGATTATAATGAGCAAATAAAATTCTTTCTTTGCTATCAACTGAAGAGAATATATAAGGAGTGATTTTTAGACCTTCATTGACAGTCTTAAAACTCTCAATTTCCTTATCCCTACAAGTCCATTCCTTTTCGTCGGGTAAGGCCTTACAGAGGAACAAGTTCAAAACTTTAAAGAATAACTGATGATGTTTTTTGCAAACCAACATAAGATAATCCCGGTTCCACCGCCCGGACAGATCAAAGTCATCACCGTCTTTACTAAGAATCCAATATGTTTCTTTGTTTTGGAACTTGTTAAGAAAGGTTCGCAACGGTAGAAGCGTAAGATCCATCAATTCTACATCACGGTCATTAAAGATTCTGTCCTGTGCTTCTATCAGATTAAATGCCTCTGCATCCGTTTTCAGAATATCCAGGACTTCATTATAATAATGGCGCAGAAAAGCAAGTATATGCGGCAAATCCGAATACTTACCAAGCCAACAATAAGAATCGGGATCCATCAATCCGATGTTATAGGAACCTCCTGCGGCTCTGGCCTGCTCTGACAGGTCGCGGTTCACCTCCGTATCGAACACGCGGCCAGTAAGCTGCCGGTGGCCTGTTTGGGGATTTTCGCAATACTCTGGCCATAACATCGTGTTTTTATCCTTATATGGCATCTTTTTATAGTTCAGGAAGAACCAGATACAGGCTGCAAAGAAATCCTTCGATGTTTCCTTATACAGCTGAAATGCCCTTGGCGCGGCATCGGCATTTTTCCAGAAGGTTTCCAGAAGAATGTCTGCGAACGTTATAGCATCCTGAAGTGTCGAAATATACTTCAATTGGATGGGGTTGAATCGCATCGAGTGACTGACATCAGCGAAGTTCAGCACCCGCATATACTCCCAGGATCTGGCCAGCTGGTGGCGTGTGGGAATTTCAGAAGGGTGCGACAGTCCTTTCAGTCTGCCGCCGCCCTCAGACTGGAATAAACCAATCAGGTAATCATTATCTGTTACTATCATCGCTTGCAGGAATAAAAGTTTTACGCAACTCAACCTTGTGATTTCTGAGAATCCGGTAAAGAACCTTTTCTGATATATCCCATTTACTCTGGATATAAGTACTCTTGTAGCCATTCTTATAGTCGGCTACAACCTTCTTCTCATTCTCCTTCGGGAAAGGAACTCTCTTGGTTCTTGTTCCTGATGCACCACGAATCTTAACACCGTTATCCTTCAGGACACAGTGAACAGTAGATCTGGATCTGGAAAGGATTCTGGAAATCTGATGAATGGAGTGACCTTCATTATAGAGATTGACAATGCTCTGAATCTCTTTCCGTCCAACAGGAAGGATAACTTTGCCGACAGCCTTAGATACCTCGTCAAAATCCTTAACATCGGAGTGCTTGGTAGCACTGCCGGTACCTTTCTTCATTAAATCGTCAAGGACCTGATTAACATTCAGATGGATTATCTCACGTATCTCCTGGCAACTTATGCCGTAAAGTTCGGATAACTGCGGAATACTGTAACCTTCCTTATACAGACAAATGATCTCATCAATCTTGTCTGCTTCGGCATTGATGTATTCCATCTCTTCAGGAGTCGGATCGGAAGGTTCAGACTCCATAATCTCAAGTTCACTGATAACATCGCCACCAGGAGGATCCTCTTCGGGGAACTCAGGGTCAACATCTTCGATGTCACCTCCTTCGTCCTTAAAGGACTTATGAACATTCTCCCACTCCCTGAGAGCAGAGGCGTATGCCCTTGTGGCAGTGATGTTCCAGCTCAGATGAACATGATTGTCAGATATGACAGTCGTTATAGGAGAACAGTCGCCTGCTTCCAGCTTATGAAGAAGGGCGGTCAATGCACCGAAATTAAACTCAGGGAAGCTAAACTCCAGATGCAGCAGTATCTTACCGTCCTTGATCTCTTCCGTAAAGTGATAAGGAAAGCTGGAGTCGGAAAGATGATTCTCTTCAACATACTGCCTTATCAGTCCCTCTAAGGCGCATAGATCGGCCTCCCATGTCTCATAATTCCGTTCCAGCCGGTAATATAAGGCACTAATGTCATTGAAAGTTACGGGCTTCTGATATTCATCAAGAAGTCCTAACTCCAGCTGACACTTCATGTATCTGGCCATCCAGAGCAGCATCTTACCGGCCTTGCCTCTGATGCTCTCCGGCATGATGGCCTGCATACGACTGTCATTCAGGATGCGCAACAGCTCATCCTTATGTTCATCCTTGGTGAACATGACAGTGGAATAATTCTTCTTATCTGTTTCCATGTTACTCTATTTTATAGGATAAATACAACTCATTCTTCTTGGTTCCTGATCTGACGGTCACAAAAGGACTACCGTTCTTGCAGACAGAGATACGGCCTTCAATGGTGTGATCAAAGGCTCTGACATTCAAATAAACCGTCTCGCCTTTCTTAAACGGGCCTTTGGTGGCCGACCACCTAAAGGAGGTTACTTTCCCGTTAGAGTTCTCTCCTCCTCCTTTACATCCAATGGACACGTTACTGGCGTGACGAAAACCATTGTGACTGTATACTTCGTACTGAGCATAGTACTCAGTGTTGTCAACATCATCGTCCTTACTACATGATGCCAGACCGATGATTATCGCACATAATATAAAAAACTTCCTCATGTTTTTTCAGATTAAAAATCATCATATAGATTCTTCTTTTTAGGAGGATTATCCAATCTCTCCTGAATGTTCTTACGACATCTCACAATGAATTTCCCAAGGGGATTTCCACGGAAAACTTCGTCCCGGTACTTTACGCCAGTAGATATACGGATTTTTTTAATGCCAAACTCCGCTATCTTATCCATCATTTCAGGCGTAAAATCATATATGGAAGAATAATATGTTTTTTCCTTTGACGGATATACTTCCGTAAAACCAAAAACACTATGAAAAAATGTTGTTGCATGCCCTGGCTTGGTAACACTTCCGGTGACCACATTGCTACACGGAAGTTGCATCAACTCTCCATTACCAAGTTTCAGAAGAACTTCTACGGATGATGGTATATAACTGAATGAAGAAATAAGCAGGTGCCAGTCAATACCTTTGGCACTTTCGTAAATCTTCATGGTAAACCTATACTCCACATCATCAACATAGAAATCCCTCGATGTGGTCATTATCTGATGCCTACCGTCATTCTCAATCCGGTCAATATCCACCTTCTGGGCATGTGCCGATAAAGCCAACACACAAATGAATAAAACAAATATATTCTTCATAAATGCAAACGTTTAAATTCTGATTCTCATCTTCATTTCCTCGCCGTCTCTGCCGTTGATGATATCGTAGAACTCTCTGGCGGCATCAGTAAACCACTTCTCAGGTTTGCACCGGACTTCTGAATCATTCCGAACAGCATCCTTGATGCTATCGTACTTACTCCATCCCTCACTTTCTGTGCCGCACAGATTGACATACTCGCGGATCTTCTGCCTGGCTTCATCAGAGAAAGTTCGCGCCGTGGGAGAAACGACACGCTCTTTAAGCGCATCGATCAGTTCCTTCCGCAGTCCGCACTCCCTGACATTCTTGGCCAGTGTCCGGATATGGATATCCTTCTCATATTACAAATTACGACTCAATTTCCTAAAATTCCCCGCCCGCTCGGCTCTGCCGCTTTCATCAAGCAAAGCGACTGAAAGAACCCGTGACGGGGACTGAAAAATTAATATAACATGGCAAACATCGTAAACTATCGTTTCAATCCCTGATCCTGCTCACGGGTGATACCCTCTGCGAGGTCATCCAGCTCTTTAAAAGCATCCTTGCTCCATT
>JAEEGL014406500.1_pt1 | contig 30410 bp, 25 predicted proteins | sample 9134231 | NCBI WGS metagenome assembly JAEEGL01 (sample SAMN16246548, study PRJNA631951) | gut metagenome | biome: gut microbiome; feature: rumen; material: fiber-attached | host: Bos | place: Iran: Karaj | collected 2018-10 | reverse complement strand
CGGCGGCTGCCATAATATGACAGCTCTACAGTCATTCGGCACAATTTTTGTGGTAAAGATATGTTATGTAACAAAGACAACAACCCAAAAATCATTTTATCATGAAAAAAGTATTTTTAAGTTTGATGCTCTTCTGCGGCTTGGCCCTGATCGGCACCAGTTGCAAAGACAACAACAATGGAAACAACGGCAATGTCACCCCTGAGGTGGCTTCAGGCGAGATGACAGTGAATACCACCACTTCCGATATCGTCACTGCAAAAGCCGTCACCTACGGACAGAAAAACGCCCTCGTCTTCGCCGACAAAGAGATGACCGCCGCCGACAACGACGGCATCGCCATCATCTTCAACGGCGCCATCACACCCGGCACCTACACATTGGGCGACAACACGAAAGACCCCGTCCCTACCGTGGTCGGCTTCCACGAGTTCAACCTCGGCGAGCTGCCCTTCGTCATGGGCGCCGACACCTTGTTCTACGGCGACACCTACTATTGGATGAACGGCGAGCTGGCCGTCGTCCAAAACAATGACGGCACCTACCATGTCGTTTTGTCACAATGCATGGGTGCCAACAACAACGGCCAGACCATCCAACTGGCCCTTAACTTCACCGGCCCCATGGGACCTTACACCTTCGATGCCGACAACAAGTTCAAGATCAAGAACATCGAAAGCCCTATCGGGCTGGCGGGCGTCACCTCACTCGACGGTCTCAGCTCGCTGGGCCTTGACGTGAAGTCGATGCTCTTCATGTCGGCCAACCGCAAGCGTTTCTTCATCGTCAGCTACTTGGGCGGTCAACTCGTCGATGGCGAGTACAACCTCGGCTACATCGGCACGCCTTACCTGCCCAACTTCCCCTGCGTGCACGTGGCCCTCGACGGTGACTTCTGGACCTTCCAGCCCCAGACGGGCTACATCGCCAAAGAAGGCAAGCTGATCGTCACCACCAACGACGATGGCACCAAGACCGTCATCATGGAGAACCTCAAGCTGAAAAACGTGGAACACGACAACGAGTTCTTCTGGCCCATCATCGACGGCTCGCTGCAATATCACGGCTACATGTATGAGCTGAGCCTGTAAAGGCTGTTACAACAAAAAAAGTCCGAATGCATGCATTCGGACTTTTTTTGTGTAATTTTGCCGCCCGATGATCTACCCAACCAACTTCGAACAAAAGATCGGCTTCGCCGGTATCCGACAGATGCTCTCCGACCACTGCATCAGCCCCATGGGACTGGAGCAAGTGGAGGCCATGGCTTTTTCTGCCGACAAAGCCGCCATCCTTGAGAGCCTGGAACAGACCGAGGAGTTCATCGGCCTGCTGCAGACCGGCGTGCCCTTCCCCATGCGCGACTTCCACGACCTACGTGAGGCCTTCCATAACATCCAAATCGACGGCACCTGCCTCAGTGTGGACGACCTCTTCGCCTTAAGGCCCTCACTCAACGTGGTGGAGGCCATCCTGCGTTACGGCCACTCTGAGAGCGCCGACGCCACGCCACGCATCAAGGCACTGATTGAGGACATCTTCATCGAACGCAGCATCTTCACCGAGGTCAACCGTCTCGTCGACGACAAGGGCGAGATTCCCGACAACGCTTCCACCGAGCTGCTTGAGATACGCCAGAGCATCCGTCGCAAACAAGGCGGCATCGAGAAGCGCATCCGACAGATCATGGGCGACGCCAAGACCGCAGGGTGGGTCGACGCGAAGGCGGAACTCACCGTGCGCGACGGCCGCCTCGTCATCCCCGTCAAGGCGGGCGACAAACGCGCCATCCGCGGCTTCATCCACGACGAGTCGGCCACAGGCCAGACCGTTTACATCGAGCCGGCTGAAATCTTCGACACCTCCAATGAAATCAAGGAGCTGGAATACGCCGAACGCCGCGAGATCCATCGTATCCTGATGGCTTTCACAAGACTTTTGAGACCCTATCTCTCGGAACTCCGCAAGGCATGGCATCTGCTCGGCCAACTTGATTTCATTCGCGCCAAGGCGCTGTTGGCCAACGACCTCGGCGGTGTGAAACCCGAAATCATAGACACACCTTATATCAACTGGCAGCAGGCACGCCATCCTCTGCTTGAACGCAAACTGAAAGCCCAAGGCAAACAAGTCGTTCCGCTGGATTTGAAGCTTGATGAGCACGAGCGCATCCTTGTCATCAGCGGCCCAAACGCAGGCGGCAAGTCGGTGTGCCTCAAGACCACGGGACTGCTGCAGTATATGCTGCAATGCGGTCTGATGCCCCCCATGCGCGTCGACTCACAATGTGGCTTGTTTGAGAACCTCTTCATCGACATCGGCGACGAGCAGTCCATCCTCGACGACCTCTCCACCTACAGTTCTCATCTTATCAATATGAAGGCGCTCTTGGAGAACGCCGACAGCCACACCCTCTTCCTCATCGATGAGTTCGGTACGGGTACTGAGCCACAGTTGGGCGGCGCCATCGCCGAAGCCATCCTCCTCGAACTCAACAAGAAACAAGCCTTTGGCATGGTCACCACGCACTATGCCAACCTCAAGCTCTTGGCCGACAACCACGAGGGCATCGTTAACGGTGCCATGCTGTTCGACACCCGTTTCATGCAGCCCATGTACATCATGATGACGGGCAAGCCAGGTTCGTCGTTTGCCTTCGAGATCGCCAAGAAGATAGGTTTCCCACGTCAGATTCTCGACGACGCCGCCAACATCACCGGCGACCAGCATCTCAAGTTCGAGAAGCAGCTGCAGCAGCTAGAAGTCGACAAAAAAGCCATCCGCAAAAAAGAACAGGAGCTACGTATTGCCGACCAGCTGCTCACCGAGGTGGTGGACAAATACAAAGGCCTGCTCGCCGAACTGGAGGGCAAGAAAAAGCAATACCTCCGCGACGCAGCTGCCGAGGCGCAGGAACTGATACAGAAAGCCAACAGCCAGATAGAACGTACCATCAAGGAAATCAAAGAGGCGCAAGCCGAGAAGACCAAGACCAAAGAGATTCGTCAAAACCTCGAAAAGACCAAAGAGGAAATTGCCCAGAAAGCCAAAGAGGTGGCCGAAGAGAAGAAAAAAGAAGAAGCCGGGGAGACACTTAAGGTGGGCGACACGGTCTGCATCGATGACATGCAGGTGGTGGGTGAAATCATGGCCATCACCGACACCGACGCCACTATCCTCTTTGACAGCATACGCCTGCGTACCAGCCCCGACAAGCTCCGCAAAGTGAGTCGCGCCGAGGCCCGGAAGACACAACGCCGCTGGCAGACCGGCATCGCCGACGACCTCAGCGAGAAAGCCGAGCATTTCGAATTGACCTTAGACGTACGCGGCCATCGTGCTGAAGAAGCTTTGGATATCGTGGACAAATACCTTGACGAAGCCAAGCTCCTCAGCATCAAGGAGGTAAGCATCCTCCACGGCAAAGGCAACGGCATCCTTCGCAAGCTCATCCGCGAGAAACTCAGCCACATGCGCGAAGTGGAGCGCTTCTGCGACGCCTCTCTAGAGACAGGCGGAACGGGAATCACACGGGTGTATTTCAGATGACACCAAACAAAAAAGAGGGCTTCCGCCCTCTTTCTGTTTCATAAACGCTCGTTCATTTTTTCTTTCTAAACAAGGAAAGGATGAACTGTTTTTATGCCCTTATTGTCTGTTCATCAGATTGGCCATCTCAGCGTTCTGCTGCTCGATGTAGTCCAAAATCTCGTCACGGCCTGTCTTCTTCTCTGCCGAGGTGATGAATACAGGCGGCAGCTCCTCCCAGTCTTCCATCAGCTTCGCTTTGAAGGCTGCCACGTTACGGTCCAATTCAGCCTTCGACACCTTATCGGATTTGGTGAACACGATACAGAACGGCACCCGATTCTCGCCCAACCAATCGACGAAGCCCAAGTCGTTGTTTTGTGGCTCAAGACGTGAGTCGACAAGGACGAAGGTGGTCACAAGGTTACGGCGACGGGTGATGTAGTTGTTGATCATAACACGCCACTGCTCACGGGTCTTCTTCGAATGCTGCGCGTAGCCGTAACCCGGCAAGTCGACAAGATACCACGCGTCGTTGACGATGAAGTGGTTGATGGCCACCGTCTTGCCCGGCACCGATGAGGTCTTGGCCAGGCCTTTGCGTTGCACCAGCATGTTGATGAGCGACGACTTGCCCACGTTGGAACGACCGATGAAGGCATACTCGGGGATGTTGTCGTTCGGCAAAAAGTCGAAACGCGTGTTGCTCATCAAGAATTCGGCTTTCGTGATGTTCATGACGGTTTACTTGGAAGTGAGATGATACGGCGTCTCGTTCTTGTCGTAGACCAGATGGCGTTGCGCCTTTTCCTCAAACATGTCGCCGATAGTCATCAGCAAGCCTGTCTCCTCCACGCTTCCGAAGCCAGGGTTGAGCGCAGTGCCGAACGAACGCAGTGTAGGCGACAAGTTCATGTAAGCGTTAACCAGAGGCGGGACTGCCGCGCCGCGCTCGCGCACCTGTTTCACCAAAATCTTGTAGTTGTCGCGATAGTTGTCGGCGCTAAAGATGCTCTCCAGCCAGTCACGGTCGCTGAGGATAGGCAGGTCCAATTCGGGGCGCGGAGCCACCAGATGCTCCGTGTCGGGGAAGTGTTTCTGCATGAAGTAGAGAATCATATCACGCGAGGTGCGCTCGAGTTGGGGATACATGGTCACCTTGCCGAAATAGTACTTCGCCTCAGGGTAGATGTCGATGAGCGAGCCCAAGCCATCCCACAAATTATCAAGAGAATAAAGGCCCTTGGAAAGGCTTTTTGTAGGCTGGTAGGCCGGTTGCACAAACGAGCGGCCCAACTCAAGGGTATAGGGGAGGTAGTCCTTCACGAAATGCTCCGAGTAGAAGAACAACTCACTAGTGGGCGTGTCAACTTGCCCATTGGCATCAATGGGGAGCTTATCGCAGAGCAGAAAACGGTAGCCTCCTACAATGGCTCGATCTATGGGATTCCATACAATCAGCTGAAGGAAGTAATTATCCTCACGGGTGTCGAAATCGTCGATGTCGCAGTCGAGGCCCGTGCCGCCGCCGGCGTCGCGGAAGCTGATCTCACGCAGGCGCCCGATTTCGCGCATGATATTCGGCGAATCGTGAGCAGAGAGGATATAGATTTCATTGCCGCCATTATTGGTCTTACGGAAAAATTTCTCGCGGGTCAACTCGTCCATGATGGCCTCGACGGGAATGGGGTCGATGATATTCTGAATGTTCATATCTTGTAGTCGGTTGAAGGGTCAAACTCTAAATTGCAGTCATTGCCTAATTGATAGGAGAACGTACGCAGCTTTTCGGCCCATTGCGCGTCGTTGAAACGACGGTCAAAGGTCTGGTAAGGAATGGGTTTGCCGAAGCTGATGGTCAGTGTCTTGTTACGTTGTTTAAAGAATTCGTCGACGAGGAAAGCCATCTCGATGTTCACCTTGATACCCAGACGTTTGCGCCAGCGTGCCAAGTTATAGAAGAAATTCGAGTTGCGGCCTTCGATGTGAACGGGAACAATATCGCGTTGGTATGAACGCGACTTGGTGATGAAGGTCTTTTTCCAGTCAAGGTCCATGATCTTTCCGCCTTTCGTTTTGCGCGAGCAAAGGCCGAAGGGGAAATAGCACAGGGTGGCATCGCCGGCGAAAGTCTCGTTGAAGAGCCTGAGGCTCTCCTCGCGGTTGGCCGTGGCGCTACCCACCTTGCTGACGGGGATGAAGATCGGGCGGAGGTTTTTCACAAACATCAGGAAATCGTTGACAGGCGTCAGTGTCTCACCCCTACGGTTGCCCACCTCTCCGATGAGCGCGATGCCATCGAGGCCGCCCAAAGGATGGTTGGAAGCCACCAGGATACGGTCGCTCGCCATCAGATTCTCCTCGCCTTTGACGACCACTTCCAGGTTGAAATCGGCCACCACCGCGTTGATGAAGTCGAGGCCTTCCTTGTCAGCATACTTCGTCAGGATCTCGTTGATGTCGTCCTCGTGCAGCAACCGTTGAATCTTGCGAAACAACCAGTTGGGCATGTGCTTCATCAGCTTGGGGACCTTGGCAGTAAAAATCTTACGAAGGTCTATCAAATTGTCTTGCTCATTCTCCATGACAAAGGCATAATACACAATAATTTGCAAAAATAATAAAAAGACCAAAAAGTCAACGCTTTTTTTTGCAGAAAAACACAAAAAACAGCATTGAAAATCAGAAAAATCGAGTTGTATTCGACTGGTTTTTAAATTATTAACAGATAATCAACAAAGATATGAACAATTCGTGTTGAAAACTTTATGTGGGATAAAGTGTATAAAAATGGGAGAAAATGCATAATTTTGCACCAGAAATCAAACAAGAGAGAGAAATGAGCTATCCGGTAGGACATTTTAACTGCAAGTTGGACGCCAAGGGCCGCCTAATGATTCCCAGCGAATTCAAGGAACAGCTGGGAGCTCAGGTCGAAGACGGCTTCGTGCTTCGTCCAGGTTTGCATGTCACCTGCTTGGAACTCTACACGAGAAAGGATTGGGACGAGGTGCAAGACCAGCTGCGAGCCGCTTTCAGCCAGTTCAAGGCCAAGCAGGAAGCCGTGTTGCGTAAATACAACGCCGGCGCCCGCTTCGTGAAGCTCGACGCCAGCGGTCGTCTGCAGATCCCAAAGGACCTCATCGAAAAAGGCGCTCTCGTAAAAGAAATCATCATCACTTCGGTCACGACGAAGATGGAGATCTGGGACAAAGACCTGTACGAACAGTCCATCGACGAACTCGACGACGAAGAATTCTTCAACCTGCTCAGCGAAAACATCAAATAAGGAGGCTCGGCCATGTACCACAACCCGGTTATGTTGGAGAAATGCATCGAAGGCCTCAACATCAAGCCCGATGGCGTATATGTCGACGTCACTTTTGGTGGCGGAGGGCACTCGCGCGCCATCCTTGAGCGCCTCACGACGGGACATCTCTATGCCTTCGACCAAGACGAAGACGCAGCAGAAAATGCCTTCGACGACGAACGTTTCACCTTCATACCGCAGAATTTCAAGTACTGCAAGAACTTCGTCCAGCTCTACCACGGCGGCAAGGTGGATGGCATCCTCGCCGACTTGGGTGTTTCGTCACACCAGTTCGACACACCCGAAAAGGGATTCTCGACACGTTTCGACGGTCCCCTTGACATGCGCATGAGCCAGCTGACACCCAACGATGCGGCCACGGTGGTCAACACCTACGACCATGCCGACCTCACCCGCATCCTACGCCTCTTTGGAGAGGTGCAGCAACCCCAGCTCATCGCCTCCGACATCATCATGGCCCGCGACGCCGAACCCATCGAGACTACCGCTCAACTGAAAGCAGCCGTACAAAGCCGGCTGCCGCGTGGCAAGGAAAACAAGGTGCTGGCACAGATCTTCCAAGCCCTCCGCATCGAAGTGAATCAAGAGCTGGAGGCTCTGACGGCCTTCCTGGGCCAGTGCCCAGATTTGCTGAGCCCGGGCGGCCGGCTCGTGGTGATGTCGTATCACTCCCTCGAAGACCGTATCGTGAAGAACTTCATGAAGACCGGCAACGCTGAAGGCGAGGAAGAGAAAGACTTCTTCGGCAACCTGCTCACCCCCTACAAGGTCATCACCCGCAAACCCGTCGTCGCCACCGACGAAGAGATGGAATGCAACAGCCGCGCCCGCAGCGCCAAACTCAGAATAGCAGAAAGGATATAAGCCATGAAAGAACAAAAAGAGAAGAAAAAGAAAAAGAAGCGTGTGATGTCGTTCTTGGGCGGCAAATTCCTTGTAAGAGAAGAAATCTCCAAGCAATTCCCGTTTTTGATCTACGTGACGGTCTTGCTCATGGCCATCATTACCAACACCTACATCGCCGAGGAGCGCACCCGCGAGCTCGCCAGAACCTCGAAAAAGCTCAACGACTTGCAGGTGGAATACGTGCAGCTGAAATCGGAGATCATGGAGGCCTCCAAACAATCGGTACTGGTCAAGCGACTGGCTGGCACAGGACTTAAGGAAGCCGTTGCGCCTTTAAAACGCATAGAAGTCGAACAGCCCGAAAAGGAGGAGGAGCAGCCATGACACTCGACCCGAAAACCGACACCCTTTGGAAGACCTATCTGGTGTATTTTCTTGTGCTCCTTTTTGGTATCGCCATCATCGTGAAGATTATCCTGGTGCAGACAAAGGACAGCAAGGAGTTGCAACAATTGGCTGAGAAGCAGGAATACCGCATGCAGACCCTCGAGGCCTCTCGCGGCAACATCTATTCATCCGACGGCCAGCTGATGGCCACCTCCATCCCACTCTACGACGTCTATTTCGACTATAAAGCCGTTGATTCGACATTATTGGCCAACAACATCGACTCACTCTGCCGCCAAATGGCCCAACTGCTGCCCAAACGCAACGCGGCGGAATGGAAAGAGTTCTTCGCCCAAGGCATGGCCAAACACAACCGTCACTACAAAATAGCGCTCAACATCACCCAAGGCGAGCTCCGACAGATGGAAGACTTCGTCATCTTCAACGAGGAGAAAAAGGCAAAATACCACGGCGGCATCATCTCCGAAAAGAAAATCCGCCGCGAACGTCCCTACAAGGAACTCGCCAGCCTCATGCTCGGTATGGCCAATGAAGAAAAAGGCTACTACTTCGGCATCGAAGGCGCCTACAACGACTACCTCAAAGGCCAAAACGGTAAGCAATTGGTGAGAAGAATACACAGCGGTTACGTGCCCATCGACTCGGAAGAGAACAGGGAGGCTCAAAACGGCGACGACGTCATCACTACTTTCGACATCAAACTACAAGACATCGTTGAGAGCGCCCTCAACCATACCCTCACAGAGAACAAGGCCGAACAAGGCTGCGCCATTTTGATGGATGTGGAGACCGGCTACGTGAAGGCTTTGGCCAACCTGAGGCTCAACCACGAAACAGGACAGTACGAAGAGTCATACAACGTCGCCCTAGGCGAGCGTTACGAGCCCGGATCGGTGTTTAAGATTGCCTCGATGGTCGTCCTGCTCAATCAGAAAGAAGACCTCAAACTCACCGACTTGGTCAACATCGGCACGGGGCCCATCAAATTCTCGAACCGCGTGATGAAAGACGACCACACCTTCACCAAAAACGGCATCTGCACCGTCCAGGAAGTCATCGAGCAGTCGTCGAATAAAGGCACCGCCGTTTTGGTCACCAGAACCTTTGCGGCACATCCGGAACGCTATGTCAACGGACTATACGAACTGGGGCTGAACAAGCCGATTGGCACTGGCATCACCGGCGAGGCCCAGCCCGTCATCAAGGACCCCAAAGACAAGGACAAACCCGGCGGATGGTCGAAAGTGACCCTGCCCTGGATGTCCATCGGCTATGAAGTCAACGTGACACCCATGCACCTCATCACCCTCTACAACGCCATCGCCAATGGTGGCCGCATGATGAAACCGCAGTTTGTAAGCGAGGTCCGTCGCGGCACACAAACCATTGAAAAGTTTGAGCCTATCGTCCTCAACGAGCACATCGCTTCACCCGAAGCCATCGACAAGTTGCAGACCATGCTGGAAGGCGTGGCCATCAGAGGCACCGCCAAACGGCAGTTTGAAGGTTGCGTCGTCAACGTGGCTGGAAAGACCGGCACAGCGCAATACTACGACCGCGTTCAAGGCTATGCCTACCACGAGCCAGGCATCGGCCGCAAACTCTACAACACCACCTTCGTTGGCTACTTCCCCGCCGAGAAACCTCGCTATAGCTGCATCGTCATGGTGAGCCGCGCCCGTGGCCGCTACTGGGCGGCAGGAGGTGTGTCCGCCCCTGGATTCAGGGAGATCGCCGAAAAGGTGTACGCCATGCGCATCGGGACACAGGACGACGACACGACCAAGATAAGCACGAAACAGTCGCAAGGACCCATCATCGTGCGTCACGACAAGGAGACCAATTACCTCAAGAGCATCAACAGGTCGTTCACCGACTTGGCCATCAACGGTGATTGGGTCACAGTGGAACGCACCGAAGACGGTGAGACCCGCATCCGCGAGGCAAGACTGAGCGACAACATCGTGCCCGACGTAGTCGGCATGGACATCACCGACGCCGTCTACCTGCTTGAGAACATGGGACTCAAAGCCGAATTCTCTGGACAAGGCACCATCAAAGAGCAATCGTTACGAGCTGGCGACACTATCAAAGGCAACAGTGTAATTCACTTAAAACTAGAAAAGAAATGAAGCTCAAAGAGATATTAGTCAACTGCAACCTATTGGAGATTGTCGGTGAAAAAGACCTCGACATCCTCAATATCTCATTCGACTCACGCAAAGCGACGTCCGGCACGCTGTTTTTCGCCGTGAAAGGCACCCAAGCCGACGGACACGACTACATCGACAAAGCCATCGAACAAGGCACCACAGCCATCGTATGTGAGAAGATGCCGAGAAAGAAAGTCAACAACGTCAGCTACATCAAGGTGGACAACTCGGCCTACGTCTTGGGCATGGCGGCTTCCAATTTCTTCGGCAACCCTTCGGAAAAGCTACGTTTAGTGGGTGTGACGGGCACCAATGGAAAGACCACCATCGCCACTTTGTTATACAGGCTCTTCACCGAGGCCGGATATAGTTGCGGTCTGCTTTCCACCATCGAGAACATCGTGGGCCGCGATGTCGTCGCAGCCACCCATACCACCCCTGACCCCATCGAACTGAACGGCTTGCTGCAAAAGATGGTAGAGAAAGGCTGCGAATATGCCTTCATGGAGGTGAGCTCGCACAGCGTGGCACAAGACCGTATAGCAGGGCTACACTTCGCGGGTGGCATCTTCACCAACCTCACCCACGACCACCTCGACTACCACAAGACCATGGCCAACTATCGCAACGCCAAGAAGAAATTCTTCGACAGCCTGCCCCAGTCGGCCTTCGCCCTCACCAACCTCGATGACAAGAATGGCACTTTCATGCTGCAAAACACCAAGGCCAAGAAGCTGAGCTACGCTTTGAAACACGATGCCGACTTCAAGGGTGTCGTCATGGAGAGCCACTTCGACGGCATGCTGCTCAAGGTGAACGGCACCGAGGTGTTCACTCAGCTGGTGGGCGGATTCAACGCCAGCAACCTGTTGGCCATCTACGGCGCGGCGCTCTCGCTGGGTTTCCGTAAAGACGAGCTGCTGGTGGAAATCAGCAAACTGCGTGGCGCCAACGGCCGCTTCGACATGGTGCACTCATCCAAGGGCATCGTCGGCATCGTCGACTACGCCCATACCCCCGACGCCTTGGAGAATGTGCTCGTCACCATCAACGAGGTACGACACCACAAGGAGACACTCATCACCATCGTGGGCTGCGGTGGCAACCGCGACACCACCAAACGTCCCGAGATGGCTGCCGTCGCCGTCAAGCTGAGCGACCGTGTCATCCTCACCAGTGACAACCCACGCTACGAAGACCCTGACGAGATCATCCGTCAGATGAGAGCCGGCATCGCTGAGGAAGACAAGCACAAAGTGCTGAGCATCACCAACCGTGGCGAGGCCATCCGCACCGCCGTGGCGTTGGCTAAGCCAGGCGACATCATCCTCTTGGCAGGTAAAGGACACGAGAACTACCAGGAAATCAACGGAGTAAAGAACCATTTCGACGACAAGGAAGCCTTGTCGCAAGCTTTCAAGGAGGCTGAATAATGCTGTACTACCTCTTCAACTACCTCGACCAACACGACTTCCCCGGCGCGGGCATGTTCAACTACGTCACCTTCCGCGCCGCCGTGGCCATCATCATCGCCCTCATCGTTGCGGTGTGGTTCGGCAACTGGTTCATCAAGATGCTGAAACGCAGGAACATCAGTGAGACCCAACGCGACGCGGCCATCGACCCGTACAACACAAACAAGGTCGGCGTGCCCACCATGGGTGGCGTTATCATCATCATGGCCATCTTGGTTCCTGTGCTGCTCGTGTGCAAGCTCCACAGTGTCTATACCATCCTGATGCTCGTCACCACGCTCATCCTTGGTATCCTGGGCTTCGCTGACGACTACACCAAGACCTTCAAGCACAAGAAAGACGGCCTGAAGCCCGCCGTCAAGTTAGGCGGCCAGATCCTATTAGGACTCATCGTCGGCCTCACACTGCGTTTCAGCCCTGCCGTGCAGATCAACGAGAAGGTAGAGGTAAAGATAGAAGACAACAAAGAGATCGTGGTGAAAAGCTCCGACGTGAAGTCGACACGTACCACCATCCCCTTCGTGAAGAGCCACGACCTCAACTACGCCGACTTGTTCCGCTGGGCAGGCGAGACGTGGATGTACAACCTGGCATGGGTGTTCCTCGTGCTCCTCACCATTTTCGTGGTAGCCGCCGTCAGCAACGGATCCAACCTCAACGACGGCATGGACGGCATGGCATCGGGCAACTCGGCCATCATAGGATTGACACTGCTACTACTGTCCTATATCTCAAGTAACGCAAAAACCGCGAGCTACCTCAACTTGATGTATATCCCGGGTAGCGAAGAACTCGTGGTGTTCATGGCCGCCTTCGTCGGCGCCCTCATCGGTTTCCTGTGGTTCAACTCATTCCCTGCCCAGATCTTCATGGGCGACACGGGTAGCCTGACCATAGGCGGTATCATCGCGGTGTCGGCCATCATCATGCACAAAGAGCTGTTGCTGCCCCTGCTTTGCGGCGTGTTCCTCTTCGAGATTCTCTCCGACCTCGACGTGAAACGCTTCGTCAAGACCGGAAAGAAACATAGAATATGGAAGAAAGGCCCCTTACATGACCACTTCCGCACCAGCTACAGCGACTTCCAAAAGGCTTGGCCCAACTCCACCGTCACCTTCAAAGGACACGGTGAAAACCACAACACCGTCCACCATGAGGTGAAGATCACCCTCCGTTTCTGGATCGTGACCATCCTTCTGGCCGCATTCACATTGATAACATTCAAAATCAGATAATTACCATGCTTTACATTGAAGAACTGACCAACACGAGACAACGACAACCCAACTCCATGGTAGCCAGCATATCGTCACAGATATTGCAGATAAGAAAAGAAAACATCAAACAGAGCCTAAGCGACATCGGCACCATCGGCCATCGTCAGGATTACATCGCCACCGTCGACGGTGTGATGTATTATGACGATTCACGCGCCGAGAACGTCAACGCCACATGGTTCACCTTCGAGAATATCGTGCGGCCTGTCATCTGGATCGCCGGCGGCGACGACAGTAAAGCCGAGATCAAGGAGCTGCGCCGTATGGCACGCAACAAAGTGAAGGCGATGGTATGCATCGGCACCAACAAGGCCAAGATGAAGAAGACCTTCCAACGCGAAGTGAAGGACATCTTCGAAGCTGAAAGCCTGGAAGAAGCCGTCAGGATGGCCTCGCTCTTGGCCAAGGACGACGACATCGTGCTGTTCTCTCCCGCCGCCAAATCGAGCGGAGAGACCTTTACAGAGCGTGGCGAGTTATTCACCCAAACCGTAAAACAACTCGAGAATGAACTTCATCAATAAGATACTGAAAGGCGACAAGGTCATCTGGATCATCGCACTACTGCTGGCCGTCATCTCACTGATCGTGGTCTACAGTGCGACGAGTGCCCTGGCCCTCAACAAATACGAAGGCGACACGGGGAAGGCGCTCATCAAGCACCTCACCATGATGCTATTCGGTTTCCTGATGATGTTTGTGACCTCCAAAATCAACTACAAGCACTACGCGAAAATCGCCTGGTTGCTGATGATACCCTGCCTGGCGCTCCTGCTCTACACCCTCTTATTCGGACGCAATATCAACGACGCAAGCCGTTCCATCAACCTGGGTGGATTCTCGTTCCAGCCCAGCGAGATGGCTAAAATCATCCTCATCACCTATCTGGCCCGTCAGCTCATCATGATGGAAGGCAAAGTCTACCGTTACAAAGACTTCTTGTTAAGGATAGCAGCGCCCATCCTGGTCACCGTGGCCTTGATCTTCTCGGAGAACCTCTCCACCGCCCTCATCCTCGTTGCTGTATGCCTCGTGCTGCTCTTCATCGGACGTGTCAAGATGCTACACATCCTCTCTCTCGTGGGTCTTTGTGTGGTAGGAATGGGGCTCTATCTCGCCTTCGACGCTGCCAAGACCAGCATCGACAACAAGCATGGCAGGAAAGCACATCAAGAGGCCGTGGCACAGGGCACGAAATCAGACGAAGAGTATAAGGTAAAGCAAAACCGTATCCAGACCTGGTCGAACCGACTGAAGTCGATGGGCGAGGACAAAGGCGAGATCAACCGCTTCGACGACAGCCACATGCAACGCACCTACGCTGACATCGCCGTATCGTCAGGCTCGGTGTTCGGCAAAGGTCCCGGCAAGAGCGAACAGCGCAATTTCCTTCCCCACCCCTATTCTGACTTCATCTATGCCATCATCATCGAAGAATACGGAATCGTAGGCGGCATCATCGTGCTGCTACTCTATGTCATCTTTTTCACCCGCGTGATTCGCATCGTGGGCAAGCGCACCCTCACCTTTGGTGCACTGATGGCCTTCGGCTTGGGATTCCTCATCATCCTGCAAGCCATGATCAACATGGGCGTGAGCATCGGGCTACTGCCCGTTACCGGACAACCGCTACCCTTTGTCAGCATGGGCGGCACCTCGCTGATGGCCACTGGCATCATCCTCGGCATGATTCTCAGCGTGACGCGCAGCATGGAAGAAGAGACGTTGAGCAAAGAACAAGAAATAGAAGCAATCGTTGAACCAATCGACACAAGCCATGAAACAGAACCTGAAAGTCGTGATTAGTGGAGGCGGCACAGGCGGCCACATCTTCCCTGCCATCGCCATTGCCGATGCCTTGAAACGGCATTTCGCAGAGGCCAACATCCTGTTTATCGGTGCCAAGGGCCGTATGGAGATGGAGCGTGTGCCCAAAGCTGGCTATCCCATCGAAGGGCTGTGGATCAGCGGCATGACCAAAGACCTCAAGTCGCTCCTGCTGCCCTTGAAGCTCGTCAGCAGCCTCACCAAGGCACGCCGCATCCTGAAGCGCTTCAAGCCCGACGTGGTGATCGGCGTAGGCGGTTTCGCAAGCGGCCCCACCCTGAAAGCGGCCAACTGGCTCGGCATCCCCACCGTCATCCAAGAGCAGAATTCCTACCCAGGCAAGACCAATCGCAACGTGGGCAAGAAAGCCAAGGCCATCTGCGTGGCTTACGACCACCTCGACCAATGGTTCCCCGCCGAAAAGATACATTACACCGGCAACCCCTTGAGAGCCAACATCACCCTCAACGCCACCCGTGAAGAAGCCGCTTCGTTCTTCCACCTCGACGCCACGAAGCCCGTCGCCCTCCTCGTGGGTGGCAGCCAAGGCGCCTTGGGCATCAACAAAGGCATCAGCGCGCAACTCGCCACCTTCAAAGATAGCGACCTGCAACTCATCTGGCAGACAGGCAAGACCTATATCAACCAAGCCAACGAAGAGGTGAAGGCCTTAGGGTTGGAAGAGCGCGTGAAACCCACCGTCTTCATCGAGCGCATGGACTTGGCCTACGGCCTGGCCGACGTGGTCATCTCGCGCGCCGGCGCAATGTCGATCTCGGAGCTGGCCTTGGTGAAGAAACCCGTGATCTTCGTGCCACTACCCACCGCCGCCGAAGACCACCAGACCAAAAACGCCCAGCAGCTTGTCGACGCCGAAGCCGCCCTCATGGTGCGCAACGCCGAAGCAGAGAAGGATCTCGTTCCCGCCCTGATGAAGTTGGCTTCCGACAAGGAATTGCAAGACAAACTGAGCGCCAACATCGGCAAGTTCGCCCGCCCGAACGCCGCCGACGATATTGTAAATGTAATCATCCAAGCCATAGAAAAATAATGAACAACGGAGAAGGACATACGATTTACATGTTAGGCATCGGAGGCATCGGCATGAGCGCCCTCGCCCGATACTACCACAGCCAAGGGGACACCGTGGCCGGTTACGACCGTACTCCTTCACCTTTGACCCGACAGTTGGAGAACGAGGGCATGGCCATCCATTATGACGACAAGCCTGAGTTATTGCCCGCCCTCATCGACATGGTCGTCTATACTCCCGCCGTACCTTATGACCTCAAGGAGTTTGAAACCCTGAGGCAACGCGACCTGCCTATCCTGAAACGCTCAGAGGCTTTGGGGAAAGTCACGGAAGGGCATTTCACCATAGCCGTGGCAGGCACCCATGGCAAGACCACTACCACCGCCATGGTCGCCCATATCCTCAACCACTGCGGCATAAGCACCACGGCCTTCATAGGCGGCATCGCCAACAACTTTGAAAGCAACCTGTTGCTTAGCAACGACAAAGACTTTGTCATCGTTGTGGAAGCCGACGAGTTCGACCGCTCGTTCCTGCGGCTCCACCCCAATATCAGCATCATCAACTCCATCGACTCCGACCACCTCGATATTTATGGCGACCGCCAGCACCTGGTACAGAGCTTCAACGACTTTGCGCACCTCACCGAAAGCCACGTCATCGTCAAGGAAGGCTTGGCCGTCCAAACCGATCGTGGCATCCGTTTTGGCTTCGGCGAAGACTGCGACTACCGTTCCGAAATTATCAAGTCGGCCAAGGGCATAACCGATTTCGTCATCCATGACGAAACGAGAGCGACCGAAGTCAAGCTCCCCATGGCAGGCCTTCACAACGTGTTGAACGCCACAGCCGCTTTCATCGCCGCCCGACAGATTGGACTCGCGCCCGAGGCCATCGCCAAAGCCTTGGCATCATTCAAAGGCGTGAAGCGTCGCTTCGACATCCGCGTCAACAACGAAAGGCACTGCTACATCGACGATTACGCGCATCATCCAGAAGAAATACGCTCGTGCCTCAGCGCCGTCAGAAGTTCCTTCCCCGACAAGCGCCTCACCCTGGTCTTCCAACCCCACCTCTTCAGCCGCACGCGCGATTTCATGGATGGCTTTGCCGAGGTGTTGGCCTTGGCCGACGAGCTCATCCTCTTGGACATCTACCCTGCCCGTGAGTTGCCCATCGAAGGCATCACCTCGAAGACGCTTCTGGACAAGGTACAGCTAGACGACAAACGCATTTGCTCAAAACCGGAGCTCGTCGACTTGATAGACAAGGAAAAGCCAGAATTGCTGATCACCATGGGTGCCGGCGACATCGACCGTTTTGTAGAACCTATCGAAAACATGATCAAGACATGGTAAAGAAGATATTAAGCATAGTATTATGGGTTGTCACAGCTGCCGCATTGATAATCCTGTTCGTCTTTGCCAGAGAAGACTACCTGAACCGCCCGCTAAAGTCAGTCCAATTGATTACCGAGACCGACACCGGCTTTGTCAGGAAAGGGGAAGTACGCGAAGAGCTTTGGCAGATGTGTAGCAACAAGAAGATAGGTACCGTTAACATGACGGCCCTGAAAAAAAGCCTTGACCATAACCCGTGGATTGAAAGCAACGCTTCCTATATTGACTTGGACGGCACGCTTAAGGTCAGCTACGAAGAACACCAGCCCAAGTTCAGGGTGTTTGGCAAAAACGGCCGCTCTGTCTATGTCACCGACAATGCCGTGGTCATCCCGACGAGTCGCCTTTACACGCCCTACGTCATGGTGGTTAGCGGAAACTTCGACATCGATAACGACACATCTGCCTATGCCCTCAACGATTCTCTTGACACCCACCGCAACCTTATTGATGCGCTGACTTGGTTCAAGGCCATCGAGGCCAACGACTTCATCAGCAACTGTGTCGGACAAGTGTACTGCTCGCCTAAAAACGAGTTTGAACTCACAGTGAGAGGCATCGACGCAAGGATTATCGTTGGCGACACCTGTCTCGCCGCCGACAAATTGAAGCGTTTGGAGCTCTTCATGAAGCAAAGGCTAGACAGCCCTGAGGTCAAATCCATGAAAATCATTAACTTGAATTATAAAAATCAAATAGTCTGTACTAAACGATAAAGCTATGAGCGAAGGAAAAATCATCGTCGGATTAGACATCGGCACTACCAAGGTGGCCTGCATCGTGGGCCAGAAAGCCGAAAACGGGAAAATTGCGATCTTGGGATATGGCAAGACCATATCAACGGGCGTCAGGCGCGGCGTCGTCACCAACATCTTCGATACCGTCGAAGCCATCAAGACCGCAGTCAAGCAAGCCTCCGAACAATCGGGAGTTGAAATCAATCGTGTCAGCGTCGGCATCGCCGGACAGCACATCAAGAGCCTGCAACATCGCGGTGTGCTGATGCGCGACAACCACGAGACCGAAATCACCGAAGCCGAACTCGAGCGTTTGCGCAACGACACGTTCAAGATCAACATGACCCCGGGCGAAGAAATCATCGACGTCATCCGCCAAGACACCTATGTCGACGGTGAGCTGGCCACCAACCCTGTGGGCATGTTGGGCAACAAGATCGAGGCCAACTTCCACGTCATCATCGGCCAGACCTCGGCGGCCAAAAACATCGTCAAATGCATCGAGAGCGCTGGCTTGGAGATGGATTACATGATCCTCGAGCCCATCGCCTCGGCACAGGCTGTACTCGACGAGGAGGAGAAAGACGCCGGCGTGGTGCTGGTCGACATTGGCGGCGGCACCACCGATATCGCTATCTTCAAAGACAAGAAGATCCAACATACCGCGGTCATCCCATTCGGCGGCAACATCATCACCGACGACATTTGCACCGGCTGCTCCATCATCAAGCATTACGCCGAAGAGGTGAAGGTGAAGTTCGGATCGGCCTTGGCCAGCGAAAACCGCGACGATGAAGTGGTGTCGATCCCGGGCATCCGCGGCAGGGAAGCCAAAGAGATTTCGTTCAAGAACTTGGCTCATATCATCCAAGCCCGCCTGGAGGAGATCTTCGAGCTGGTCAACTACGAAATTCAGAAGGCCAAATCGGAGAACAACCTCATCGCAGGCATCGTGTTGACAGGTGGTGGTGCTTTGATGCGCCACATCCAACAACTGGCCGAGTTCAAGACGGGCCTTGAAGTGCGTATCGGATATCCAAACGAGCATCTGAACCAAAACACGGAGAAGGAGATGTCGAGCCCGATGTACTCCACTGGCATCGGCATCGTCATCGAAACCATCGCCAGAATGGAGCACGACGAGCACCTGCGCGCCATAGCGGAGGCCGAGAGAGCGAGTATCACCGGACAGAAACAAGCCGCAGAAAACATCGACACCGATGAAGCGGAGGAAAACGAGTCTGAAAAGGCTGAAAACGACACCAAAAAGAAAAAGAAAAAAGGAATCGATTTGAAAAAAATCGTAACTTCGTTCACTGAAATCTTTACACCCGACGACATTGATTAAACTAGTAAAAACCGAGACATCATGGCAGAAGATTTTATGAGAAACCAGCAACAAGACGAGCTATTCAAGCCCGTTGACGTTGAGAAACCCAACTATATCAAAGTCGTCGGCGTGGGCGGCGGCGGAGGCAACGCCGTCAACCACATGATGGAAGAAGGCATCCAAGGTGTCGATTTCGTCTTGTGCAACACCGACCACCAAGCCTTACTCAAGAGCAAGGTCAAGACCACGGTCCATTTAGGCAAGCGCGAACTCGGTGCAGGCAACGACCCCAACATCGGCCGTGAAGCCGCCGAGATGAGCCGCGACGAAATCGAGGCCCTTATGGACGACAACACCAAGATGCTTTTCGTCACCGCCGGCATGGGCGGCGGCACCGGAACAGGCGCTGCCCCCGTGGTAGCCAAGATGGCGAAAGACAAGGGTATCCTCACCGTGGGTATCGTCACCATGCCCATGGAACGTGAGGGTCGTCGCCGCAAGCTGCAAGCCTTGGCTGGCATCGACGAGCTGAAGAAATGTGTCGACACGCTCATCCTCATCAGCACCGATAAGCTCCGCGACCAGTATGGCAACATGAAGCTCTCAGAAGCCTTCAAGAAAGCCGACGACGTGTTGGCCACTGCCGCACGTGGTATCGCCGAGATCATCACCGTGCCCGGATATGTCAACGTCGACTTCGAAGACGTGAAGACCGTCATGAAAGACAGCGGCAAAGCCATCATGGGCTCAGGCACCGCCGAAGGCGAAGGCCGCGCCGAGAAGGCCATCAAGGATGCCATCCACTCGCCCCTGCTCAACGACTCGAACATCGAAGGCGCCAAGAACATTCTGCTCTATATCACTTCGGGCAGCAACGAGGTGTCGTTAGACGAAGTCGACGAGATCCTCGAAATCGCCCAGAACGCCTGCGGCAACAACAGCGACGTCATCTGGGGCAACGGAACCGACGAAAGCCTCGGTGAAGCCCTTAGCGTCACCCTTATCGCCACCGGCTTCAACCACGACGCGAGACCTTATAGCGAGGTATTGGCCAAGAAACAAGATCCCGTCAGCTCAACCCAGCCCAAGAAGGTGTATGACCTGAGCGGCCAGGTGAAAGCAGATGAGCCCGTGATTCCTGCCCAACCCGCCAACTTAGCGGTAGGGTCTGTAGCCGCCAACGAGGTGGAGACCACTCCCCAGAGCCCAGAACCATCTGAGCCGAGACAGGAGGAAAAGACGGTTCATTCCCTGTTCTCTGAAGAAGAGCCCAAGACCGTTGAACCCACCGAAATGGAAGACACAACGCCGTCAAACCCGTCCATCGAGGATGACGAGCCCTTGTTTGAGCCCATCGAAGAGCCTGCCCCTGAGGCGCCCATTTATGAAACGCCTCAAACCGTCCACTACGAGGAGGAGCATCCCATCGTGAGAGTGTTCGACAACCCGTTCCAATCTGGCGGCAGCGACGACGAAGGCTTTGAAATCACATCGCGCATCATCACGAAAGAAGAAGTACAGGCCCGCAGCGAGCAAGAAATCGCCGTGCTTGAAGCTAAGAAAGCCAAAGAGACAGACCCGAAGGAACAGCTGAAAAAGCAACGTCTGCGTGCCTTGAGCATGAACTTCAGGACGGCGAGAGGATTGGAAGAGCTGGAAAACCAGCCCGCCTATCTGCGTCGCAACGTCGAGATCAGCCACGACGAAGATGCCGACTTGTCGCACTACTCGACTTCTCAAAGTGGCATCAGCAGCGAGAACTCGTTCCTACACGACAACGTGGATTAAAAAAACGAGATGTCTATTGACGATATCTTAAGCAAGCAAGAGCTATCCAAAGAGGAAATCAAATTCCTCTTGGCCACGAAGGGTCGCGACAAACAGCGACTCTTCGAGCGTGCCTTACAGGTAAAACTGGAACATTTGGACAATTATGTCCATCTGCGAGGGCTTATCGAATACAGCAACATCTGCACAAAATACTGCCTCTATTGCGGAGTAAGGTGCAAGAACCTGAAGGTGGAGCGCTATCAACTCAGCGACGAGGAAGTCATCGGATGCGCTAAGCTAGCGCATGAGTTAGGCTATGGCTCGGTAGCGCTGCAAAGTGGCGAACGAAGCGACAAGGCCTTTGTGGATAAGATCACCTATCTGGTTCAGGAGATAAAGAAGATAGACAACGGGAGTTTAGGTATTACACTATCATTAGGCGAGCAGACTAAAGACACTTACCGGCGTTGGTTTGAGGCTGGCGCTCATCGTTATTTGCTCCGTATCGAGGCCTCGAACGAAGCGCTGTACTACAAGATCCATCCACACGACGCCAAGCATGACTTCCATCAACGCCTCGCCTGCATCGACAATCTTCTGAAAATCGGCTATCAGACAGGCACCGGAGTGATGGTAGGCCTACCCTTCCAGACCCTCGACGACCTCGCCGACGACCTAATCTTTTTCAAGAAGAAAGACGTGGCCATGGTCGGCATGGGGCCTTTCATCCCCCATCCCGACACGCCGTTGTGGCAATACAGAGACCAAATCCCATCCTCTGAAGATCGCATGGAGCTGACGCTCAAGATGATTGCCATCCTTCGCTTGATGATGCCCGAAATCAACATGGTGGCCGCCACCGCCAACCAAACCGTCGACCCGCAGGGACGCGAGAAAGCCATCCTCGCCGGAGCCAACGTCATCATGCCCAACCTCACACCCAACGAGTTCCGCGAGAATTACCTCATCTATCCCGACAAGGCCTGTGTTAGCGACAAACCCGACGAGTGTCACAGCTGCCTCGACATGCGTCTGGCCGCCATCGGGCACAAGGTTTTGTACAAAGCCTGGGGCGATTCAGTTGCTTTTAAACGGAAAAATACGCCAAAATAACGGCTATTTCCAAAAAAACACTATTTTTGCCGTTTAATACCAACAGCAAATCAACATTCTTTTCACTATGAGAAAACATATCTTAACCCTCATGCTCGTCATGCTGACCGTGGTGACTTTCGGCCAGCAGTGGGTCGCCGTCAAGAGCGACACGCCGAGTACCATCCAGACGACTTTGGTCGCTTCCACGGAGAACCAAATCACCGTCAACCTACAAGTCCCCGGCTTCTTCACCCAAGCGGTGACCACGCCCCGTGGCGAAGCCAACGTCATCATGGTTCCTCGCACGGTGACCACCGCTGCCGCTGGTGAGCCTAGCCTACCCATGATTGCCATCCCGGCCATCGTTGGCGACCGTCAGCACTACGGAATCCGCGTCGTCGATGCGCAATACACCGACTTCCCGATGGAGGTGGCGCCCTCGAAAGGCGACTTCCCGCGCACCATCAACCCGGCCGATGTGCCTTACACTTACGGCGAGGCCTATTCGACCAATGCCTTCTTCCCCGCTCAGAATGTAGGACTCTACGAGCCTTATATCATGCGTGATTTCCGCGGACAGAACATGGTCGTTTATCCTTTTGCCTACAACGGCGTGACGCATACGCTGCGTGTGTATTATAACATGACTATTGAGATGTACACCGACGGCATCTCGAGCGAGAACGTTCTCGACCGCCGTTCCAACGAGGTGAAACTGGATCCTGAGATCGAAGCCATGTACGGCAACCACTTCATCAACTTCAGCCAAAGCATGAGCAAATACACGCCCGTGGTGGAAACCGGCGAATTGCTCATCATCTGCCACGACGCCTTCATGAGCGCCATGCAGCCTTTCGTCAACTGGAAGAAGCAGATTGGACGTCCCACGACTATGGTCGGCACGAGCACGGCAGGCACATCTTATTCTGCCATCCAGACCTACATCCAGAACCAATACAATGCCAACAACAGCATCTCGCATGTGCTTTTGGTGGGTGACGTAGCCCAAATCCCTGGCATTCCCTTTACCGCCGGAAGTGGATGGAGCAACTACAGCGGGAAAAGCGACAATATGTACGGCCAAGTTGTAGGAAATGACTATTACAACGACATCATCGTCGGCCGTTTCTCAGCTGAGAACGAGACCCATGTGACCACTCAAGTCAACAAGGTGATCTATTATGAGAGAGACATCAACGCCACCGCCACCTGGCTAACATACGGTGACGGCCTCGGCAACAACGATGGTCCCGGACACAACGGCGAAAGAGACTGGCAACACATCGAGAACATCCGCACCGACTTGTTGGCTTACAACTACACCACTGTTTACCAAGATTATCCTGGCGTTTCCGGGTATTCCTCCAGCGCCTCCGTCTTGAGCCAACACATCAATGACGGTGTGAGCATCATCAACTACTGCAACCATGGTTCCGAGACCAGCTGGGGCCTTAATAGTTACAGCAATTCCAACGTCAACGCCTTGACAAACGTCAACAAGCTGCCTATCGTCTGGTCGGTGGCATGCCTCAACGGAAAATACGACCACAGCCAACCCTGCTTCGGCGAGACCTGGCTCCGTGCCAACAACAGCAACAACCCCGAACAACCCACAGGTGCCGTTGGCGGCATGTTCTCCTACATCTCACAACCTTGGAATCCGCCCCAATATGGTCAAGATGAGATGGTTGATGTGCTCGTTGAGAATTACAGCACCAACATCAAGCGCACCTTGGGTGGATGTTCCTTTGATGGCAACATGAAGATTTTGGATCAATATGGAACGAACGACAACTCTGCAAAAGGAACCTATCTGTCATGGATTCTCTATGGTGACCCGACCCTGACACTTCGCAATGCCGTCCCGGCCGATATGGGCGTAACGCACGCCTCCACGATGAACACCACCGCGACGAGCTTCACCGTGAACGCCACCAACGGCAACGGTGCCTTAGCCACCCTGACCCGCAACAACGAGATCATGGGCTCGGCCACCATCAACAATGGCACCTGCAACATCACCTTCACCGCTCCCGGCACTACTGGCACCGCCACTTTGACCGTGTTTGGTTACAACAAGATCACTTACATCGCCACCATCCAAATCGTCAGCGGCGGAACGCAACAATACACCATCAACGTGTCGGCCAACCCGGCTTTGGGCGGCTCCGTCACCGGCGGCGGCACCTACAACCAGGGTCAGTCGTGCACCGTGACTGCTACGGCCAACACGGGTTACACCTTCACCAACTGGACCGAGAACGGCAGCGTGGTGTCAAGCAATGCTAGCTACACCTTCACCGTCAACGCCAACCGCAACCTAGTGGCCAACTTCGAGGCACAGCCCCAGACTTACATCATCAATGTGTCGGCCAACCCAACTTTGGGCGGCTCCGTCACTGGCGGCGGCTCCTACAACCAGGGCCAGTCGTGCACAGTGACAGCCACAGCTAACACGGGCTACACCTTTACCAACTGGACAGAGAATGGCAGCGTGGTGTCGAGCAACGCCAGTTACACCTTCACCGTCAACGCCAACCGCACCCTGGTGGCCAACTTCGAGGCGCAGTCCCAGACCTACACCATCAACGTGTCGGCCAACCCGCTCCTCGGCGGCTCAGTCAGTGGCGGCGGCTCCTATCAGCAAGGCCAGTCGTGCACCGTGACTGCTACTGCTTACACGGGCTACACCTTCACCAACTGGACAGAGAACGGTAACGTGGTGTCGAGCAATGCCAGCTACACCTTCACCGTCAATGCCAGCCGCACCCTTGTCGCCAACTTCCAGATACAATCATTCACCGTCACTGCCACAGCCAACCCCACCGAGGGCGGCATCGTCAGAGGCAGCGGCCCTTATAACTACGGAACGACTTGCACCGTAACGGCCACGGCCAATGAAGGCTTCGACTTTGTGAACTGGACTGAGGACGGCAATATCGTCTCAACCGAAACTGCCTACAGTTTCATCGTCACGGCTAACCACACCTTGGTGGCCAACTTCACCCTTCAGACCTTCGACGTTAAGGTCTCCATCGATCCGGCAGAGGCTGGCGATATTACGGGAGAAGGCACATACAACTATGGTGACGAGGTCACGTTGACTGTCGTCCGCAACGAAGACTGGGCCTTCGTGAACTGGACCGAAGACGGAGTAGTGGTTTCAGAAGATCCCATTTATGTCTTCACAATCACCCATAACCGTGACTTGGTGGCTCACTTCATGTTCACGGAAGGTGTCGGCGAGAACAGCATCGACGCCAAAGTCTATCCCAACCCGACCTCGGGCGAGTTCACCCTTGAAGGCGAGGGCATGAGCCACATCCGCATCGTGAATGCCTATGGCCAGACCGTCTACAACACCGACGTCGAAGGCAATCAAGTCCGCATCGACTTATCACAGATGGGCAAGGGCATCTATATGATGCACATCGACGCCGAAGGCGGACAGACTGTCAAGAAGATTGTGGTGGAATAAACCGCGTTAAAAAGCGAAAATAATGGGAATGATATATTTGTTGGCAGTAAACTAAAATAAAAAGTCTTTACCATAAGTAATGTTTTTCGTAAAGGCTAGCCGCTACTTCCCGAATCACGTTTCTAACAATCTTACATAAATCCGATTCATTTAATCGGTAAACCTTCTGTAATGGAATGCCTATTTGTTTATTTTCCTTCAATTTTGCTGGCACTTTCAAACCAAACTCTTCAGGTTTGAGGTTTACCCTAAAAACAAACACAAAGGACTGATTTGTTGTGCTGTTAGTCTTAACAGTACAGCCAACATTGAAATCAAAATCTCTTATAAATGTTGCACCGTTTGGAAAATGCTGATACCTTCCTGTATTATCCCACGCTATTGTAGGATTGGAAATATAACTTATTAATCCATTAAGGTAATCTCGCCATTGATAAATGCCGTCAATATTGTTTCTGTTATAAACCTCAATTGATTCAATATCCTTTCTGATTTTGGCGGAAAATATCACAGGAAGTTTTGAAGGTAATCTATCCTCCTTAAGCCAATGCGGTATTTTCATTCTCCTTCAAACCTTTTTCCCAAATTATTAACAAAATCTTCTGCAATAACACACCCTCTTGAAAGTTCGTCTTCCAAAGTATAGTCAACCATCACAGCGTGCATAGGCGTTTGTGATTCGTTGATTGGTAGTCTAGATAGGTATTCTTTATACTGTTCCTCGGTTAGCGATTCAATCTCTTTTATGTGTTCATCCAATGGAAGTTTGTTGATGCGTTCAACGTCCAAACTACCGTCTTCCTTCAATAGTGCCATATTTGATTCAATTAGTTGTTATACAATGATTATATCATAAATAGGTTTCCACTGCAAAAGTACGCCACAATTTTCAAACTCGCTACTATTTATAGAGAAATTGATTTAGAAATGAAGCAAACAATAAGATTAAACGAAGCCGATTTCAACAGGCTTGTCAAGGAAACCATGAAACGTGTACTAAATGAGAGTTCAATTTTTCACACTAGAGATTTTGTGAAATGGACTGTTGAAAACCACCCAGAAATAATTAAACTTTTTAATAGTGGTGAATTAGATGAAGGACGCATGTTTGATTATGCCTATCAGTATTGTAAAGATAATGGTATAGAACTTACAGACGAAATTTCAGAACGTTCAAGGCTTGGCTTAACCCGTTATTTGGTTCAAAACAGTTCTTTTATGAAATCTTTCAAATCTCACAACAAAAGGCATCCTTACAAACTAAGAAAATCTGTTCTAAAAGAAGACATTTTCAAGGACGCTGAAAATGATTTCGACATATTGAAAGACTATTATTATGGTGAGGAAGGAAAAGACTTTTTAATTGCTAAACTTTGGTATTTCATCGACGATAAACCAGGTTTCATTAACTATATGAAAACTAGTGCTCAATTCCCTGATTTTGAAGATGATTTGTAAGAATTTGATAAAGTAATTTACCTGTTTTACAAATCCTATCAGCAATTTCAGGATTTGTTTCGATTTTGAAAAGATATGGGTTATCTTCTTCGTATTTTTCAATTTGACTCATAATTAAAAATGGATTTGAATTTATCTTAAGCAATTATGCCGCCTTGCAATCCCACTGACGCACCACGTTCCCAATATTACGGAACATTTCTGCAAAACGAAACGCCGAATTCCACTTTCTGGTGTTCCACCGGAAGGTGGATTCGTCTATGTATCGGTATAGGTGTTCCTTTGACACGTGGTGATATACACCCGTTACCATACGGTTGAAGTGACTCCACATACCTTCAACGGTGTTTGTCGTACTTCTACCGCGCTTGTATTCCTTCTTGCTATGGTTCACGGTGCTGTGGTTAACAAACCCTTGTTCCACAAGTCCCTTGTAAAGGTGTGATTCGTCCGTGTAGACATTAGCAGAGGTTGAAACTTGCCTTTTGATAATGGGATATATCGTCTCAAGCCGCGTGTTCTCCAACGGTATCACGACAGCCTTTCCGCCACGCTCCACCATGCCGAAGACGGGAACCTTGTCCGACAAACCACGGTTTTGCTTTCCTTTCCCTTCCTTTGGCTGTGCCTTCTTGGATTCGTGCTTAAAGGCTTCCTTGCCACCGAAATACGTTTCGTCAATTTCAACGTCACCTTTAAGGACATAATCGGGGTTCTGCCCGACAAGCATACGGATGCGTTGCAGCATATACCACGCCGTCTTTTGGGTGACACCCAAGTCACGATGCAGTTGGTGCGAGGAAATACCCTTCTTGTGAGCGGAAAAGAGGTAGATGGCGGCAAACCACTTGCGCAGGGGCAGTTTCGTGTTCTCGAATATGGTGCGTTGCAGGATTGAGAAAGAGCCGCCACAGTCCTTGCAGATATGGCGGTGGCTGTCGCCGCGTTGGTAAGTATGCACCGAGCCGCAATATGGGCAAGGAATCTGTCCGTCAGGGTAGAGCCATTGCTCGATGAAGTGGATGCACTTGGCTTGTGAGTTGAAGTAGGTGTAGAGTTTGTCTAGGTTGTCGAAACGGGAAAGGATATTCATATAGTGAACGATTGGGGTTACACTATATTATACTTTAAAAATTCCAATTATTCAACTACTTGCAGCGATTTTTTGTACTTTTGCTGCCAACAAGTATATTGTTCCCAAAATAATTCCAAAGTAAGGCGACAAAATTGATTGTCGCCTTACTTTTTTTCTTTATTTTTGGGGTCAAATTCTTGAATTATGAAAATCAAATTCATCGGTGCAGCCCAGGAAGTGACGGGCAGCAAGCACCTCATCACCACCGACCATGGCAAAAAGATATTGTTGGACTGCGGCATGTTCCAAGGCAAGGGCCTTGAGACCGACGCCGCCAACCGCAACATCATGGTTGACCCAAAAGAAATCGATTATATCATCCTCTCCCACGCCCACATCGACCACAGCGGTCTCATCCCCTACTTCTACAAATTGGGCTTCCGCGGACAGGTGGTCTGCACCCCGGCCACAGAAGACTTGTGCAGCATCATGCTCCCCGACACGGGCTTCATTCAAGAAAACGATATGGAGTGGTTCAACAAGAAACGTCGCAAGCAGGGTCTGCCTGCCCTGCAGCCCATCTACACCGAGAAGGACGCGCGTGCCTGTATGAGCCTCTTCGTCACCGTCAACTACAACCGATACCTCTATCTGGACAATAACATCAAGGTAAAGTTCAACAACACGGGCCACCTACTCGGCAGCGGCTGCGCCATCCTCGAAATCGACGAGGGCGGCAAGATGACCCGCATCGGCTACACCGGCGACATTGGCCGCGAGCACAACTACCTGCTGCGCTCACCTGAACCCTTCCCGCACTGCGACTACCTCATCACCGAGGCCACCTACGGCAACCGTCTCCACAGCGACCGCGCCAACGCTGAGCAACAGCTGTTGGAGATCATCTATAACACCTGCGTGGAGAAACGCGGCAAACTCATCATCCCGTCGTTCGCTGTCAGCCGCACACAAGAGATTGTATACCTGCTGAACAACTTCTACAGCCAAGGCAAACTGCCCGAGAAAATCCCGGTATTCGTCGACAGCCCCCTGGCCGTCAACGCCACCGAGATCTTCCGCATGTATGCCGACCTCTTCAATGATGACGTGAAGGACATGATTGAATACAACCCCGACCCCTTTGGCTTCAACAGCCTGACCTTCATCCGTGACGTCAACCAGTCGAAGGCCTTGAATGCCCGCAAAGAGCCTTGCATTATCATCTCGGCTTCGGGCATGATGGAAGCTGGTCGCGTGAAACACCACATCGCGAACAGCATCGAGAACCCCAACAACAGCATCCTCGCCATCGGCTACTGCGCCCCCACCACTTTGGGTGCCAAGCTGCTGGCCGACCCTAAGCCGCTGACCGTCTCCATCTTCGGCATGGAACACGCCGTCAACGCCGACATTTACGAAATCGACGCCTTCAGTGGCCACGGCGACTACAAGGAGATGATCAACTACCTCAGCTGCCAAGACCCGAGCAAGGTGAAGAAGACCTTCATCGTGCACGGCGACCCCGAGGCGCAACAGTTCTACAAGCGTCAGCTGCGCAAGGAAGGCTGGGACAACATCTTCATCCCCGAACAAGGCGAGGAGTTTGAGCTGAAATAACCATCAGCCGTGCATGTCATTCCGAGCCTTTTGTAGGCATAGATACGCTCACCTTTCAGGTTCGGTATGACATGCCTACAAAAGGCGAAGCGAATCTATGCACGGCGACACAAAAAAGTTGTATTTTTGCAAAAAATTTCAAAAATGGCACAAAAACCAAGTATTCCCAAAGGCACCCGCGACTTCCTGCCGGAGGTCATGGTGCGCCGCAATTATATCTTCGACACCATCAAAGGCGTGTTCAAACGCTTTGGCTTCCAACCCATTGAGACCCCTTCGATGGAAAACCTCAGCACCCTCTTGGGCAAATACGGCGACGAGGGCGACAAGCTCCTCTTCCGTGTGCTCAACTCTGGCGACTTCATGAGCGGTGTGGAACAAAACGGCGAACCGCTTGAATCCTTGAAACTCGCCAGCAAAATCACGGAGAAAGGCCTGCGCTACGATCTGACCGTGCCTTTTGCACGTTTCGTCACCATGTACCGCGACCAAATCGCCTTCCCTTTCAAGCGTTACCAGATCCAACCCGTTTGGCGTGCCGACCGTCCGCAGAAAGGCCGTTACCGCGAGTT